>OGXI01001826.1_pt1 | contig 17000 bp, 16 predicted proteins | sample 1576221 | NCBI WGS metagenome assembly OGXI01 (sample SAMEA3541523, study PRJEB24748) | human gut metagenome | biome: human gut; feature: human-associated habitat; material: faeces | place: China | collected 2012
GCAGGATTTTTGAATGTATAGTGCAGGACCTCCTGCACGCAAAAGAAACATGATTATTTGGGAGAAAATTGTGCTGTGTGAAAATATAATAGTATTCATAACAAGCGATAAAGTTTACATGTGAATATGCTAAAAAAAGAAAAGGTGGAAGGATATGAGAACGTTAGAAGTAACTATTAACAGTAGAGAAGACGTAAGTCTTACTGTGTATCTTCAGGATGTTGAGAAGGAATTTCGAAACATAACAAAGAGACCGGCAGTTTTAATTATTCCGGGAGGTGGATATCAGTTCTGTTCAGATCGTGAAGCAGATCCGGTGGCTTTGGCTTATTTGAAAGCAGGATATGATGCGTTTGTTTTACGTTATTCTGTTGGAGATAAGTATAAATGGCCTGAGCCGTTGGAAGATTATGAAGATGCAATAGAATATATTGAAAGCCATGCAGAGGAATGGAATGTTCTGACAGATAAAATTGCAGTAGTTGGATTTTCAGCAGGAGGTCATCTTGCAGGAGCTGCGGCAACAATTGCAAATCATAAACCGGCAGCAGTTGTGTTGGGATATGCAGTACTCAATGAAGTAGTAGATGAGATTGCACAGGATGCACCAAGGATTGCAGAGCACGTAGATTATGATACGGTTCCGTGTTTCTTATTTGCATCAAGAGCAGATAATGTGGTTCCGGTAAAAAATACACTGGATATGATGAATGCTCTGGATAAGGCGGGAATTACATTTGAAAGTCACATTTATGCGTTTGGTCCACATGGATTTTCTGTTGGGGACACTGCAATTCAAACGAGAGAAAGCTCTTTTTGTGAGAGGATTCCAAACTGGGTGCAGGATAGCATCGGATTTCTAAAAGATGTGATGGGTGATTTTTATGTTGGAACAGCAGAAAATAAAATATTAACCGAACCAAAGTGTAAAGCTCATATGACAGATGATGGAAGCGCATGGCTTTCTCTGGATTGTACAATTGGAAGAATATTTGGAAATCCGAAAGCAAAAGAAGTGCTTATAGATGTGATTGCGATAATGCAGAAAAAAATCATTCCATTTACACCGGAGATGACATTCGGTGATATGATGGAGTGTTTTAGCAGAATGAAATTAAGAGATCTTCTTCATGAAAGATCGATTGAGATTGATGAAGAAAAAATCGATGCACTCTTAGGAGAAGTTCCGAATATTTGATAAAGATAAAATGGAAGGAACCTATAATGGAACGATTGTGTGCGTGAAATGTCACACGGAAAGGAAATTATGAAGAAAACAACAAAAAATTCTATATACTATTCTATGGGATTTATGTCCCAAAATATCATCTGGTACATGATCAACACTTATCTGATGCTGTTTTATACAGATGTAGTCAGTCTTTCAGCCGGAGCAATTTCCACGATTATGTTAGTGGCTCGTGTATGGGACGCGGTAAATGACCCGATGATGGGAGCAATTGTCGATAAGACAAAATCAAAATGGGGAAAATTCAGACCATATATTATTATCGCACCACCATTTCTTGCTATTTTTGACATTTTAACATTTACAGTATGGCCGGTAGAAGGAACAATGAAAGCAGTACTTTGTGGAGTTTCTTATATTCTTGCAGGTATGGCATATACAGCAGTAGGTGTTGCAATTAACGGTATTGTAAACAGACTGTCTACAGATTCCAATGAAAAAATGAAGATTATTTCTATTGCAAATGTCGCAAGTAACGTACTTCAAACAGTACTTGCAGCCGCAGCAATGCCAATGATCTTATTCTTCAGCCATTCTGACACAGCAAATGGAAAAGGATTTTTCTGGACAACAGTCATTCTGGCAATTGTTTCGGTTCCGTTATTTCTGGTATGTGGATTTAAGTGTAAAGAAGTTGAGATTGTAGAGCCACCGAAAAAAGAAAACAGTGGATCATTTGTAAAAGACTTAAAATTAATGACAAAGAACAAACCACTGATGATCTCCATTATCTCATTGTTTATCGGTGTTGTTGGTGCAATGGCAAGAATGTCATTACTTACATATTATATTATTTATGTAGTTGGATCTTACACAATGATCTCAGCAGTATTTACAACATTGACAGTATGTCAGATTGTCGGTACAGCAACATTACCTTGGGGAACAAAGAAATTTGGAAAAAAAGGTTATATGATTATTCTGCTTATCATCAATGCAGCAAGTGATCTGGTTCTGTTCTTTAATGGACATCCAACAATTGCTTTTGTACTTGGAGTTTCTATTATTGGTGGATTTTCACAGAGTGTAGGATCTATCTCATATGGAATGATGTGCGACAGTATTGATTATGGCGATTACAAATTTGGAATTCGTAATGAAGGTCTTTCTTCTTCATTGATGAGTTTTGCAATTAAACTTGCATCAGCGATTACAGGATCTTTGAGTATCTGGTTACTTGCAGCAACAGGGTATGTTGCAGGAGCACAGCAGAGTGCATCAGCAATGACAGGAATAAATGTGATCGTAAATTTGATTCCGGCACTACTTCAGCTTGTAGGAATTATTCCATTGATCTGGTATAAACTGGATTCTAAGAAGATGGATGAGATTGCAGTTGCATTAAAGGAAAGAAATAGCCGATAGGGACGGAGTTTGTGGCTCGTTTAGTGTCCCTATGGTCAGGCTTTCCGTTGGAAAATAAAGAACCAGTGGGGACAATTTAGGAGCCACAAACTCCGTCCCCGCTGGTTCTTTTTGTAGATGAAAGAGGAAAAGGAAGATGAAATATTTTGATATAGAACATGAAGTGGCAGCGTATTTTCATAAGTATCAGCAGATAGAGTTACATCAGATGAAAATGTGTGGTGAAGGAAGAATTTCAATGAGTATGTCACCGGCATATTGGCTTTCATCGGATGAAAGAACAGGTGGTATGTCTTGTGATACATATACCTATCATATTTACAAAGAACGAGAAGAGATTCTATGTAAAGTGGAAGTGAAACGATTAGAAGCTGTGTGCCGGGAAAATGAACATGCGTTAGAAATTGAAAAAATCCAGTGGGATACGATACAGGTAATGAAACCGGTGCCATATGGACGGAATAATCCATTTGAAAAAATCGGGGAATATCCGGATTTGCCATTAAAAGGAAATGCAAGCGACAAGGATTATTTTGCTATACGAAATCTGTAAAATATGTTTTTCGAGCATCGTTTACATGAAATGGAAAAACTGTTTTCAGTGAAAGAAGATACGGTGTTAACGGCAGAGTGTTTAAAGATGAATGCGGTTTGCGGAAAAAAGAAGATTTTAGAATCATTTGCAGGGTGGTTAGAAAAAGAGCAAAAGAATAACCACTGTTATCTGTTTTTAGGAATAACAGGAATGCCGTTGATCGAAATGACTGAAACAGGAGAATATGCAAAGGGAATTTTTATGACTCAGATTTATCAGATAAAAGCAGGCTTATTGGGGTCAGATGTAGACAATTGGAGATTAGTCAGAACGATGGCAGTGACAGAAACTGAGTATTGCAGAGAAGCGGGAGAATGGAAAATTCATAAAATGAAAATCCAGAATCTGGCGAGTTTACCGGAAACACCATATAGAAATGATGGAAGATATGATAAAAGTGGAATGAGCGATGAACCATGGGATGTTAATCAAGTCATGAGATGTCAACCGGATACGGAGACAGCAATGGAAATTGAAAATATTATCAATCGCTGGGTATATGGTTGTCGACGTGGAGCACTAAGGGAGTTTATCGAAAAGTATATGAAAAATTCAGAACAAAAAAATCATATGCTGATTCGAAGCTTTGGAAAAACAACTCCGGAATTAAATGATTATGAGGCAATTGAGAGAAAGACAGATGATATGACACAACAGTATCGGGAACGCTTTTTTACATTTCACGCACCGACAACTCCTGTACTTACATATGATCCGAAGAAAAAATACATTTTAGGAACCTGGTTTGATACAGCGGCAACAAATCTGCGAAGTATGGCCGAGAGTTTAGAAGATATCCCATATATGGTGTTTGTAAATAAATATGTGCATAAATTTGAAAAGATAGATGGTCATTGGTACCTGACAGATTTTTATTGTGAACCAATCATATCACTGCAAGACTGGAGGTTCGATATGGTTCACAGCAAAGGATATATCAATGCATCAAAAACAGGAAAATATCCAAAGAGATTTGAATTGCAAGGAGAAAAATAATGAAATTAGAAAAAGCATATCAAATTATAGGAATGACAGAGGAAGAATTTCGATATTTGGACACAACACAAATATTAGAATCACCGGATTCGCCTACGGGATATGTTGTAAGTTTCCGATATAAGTCATCAGAAGATAAGAAATTGTCAGTAATCGGGGACTGGATGTTTTCAGATAAGGAACATTCTTCCTTTACGGATAGTGGAAGGTATTGGCCGCATCAATGGAAAAAGGAATATTTTCCGCATACATTGCTTGGGTTAAAAACAACACCGAAAGAATTAAAAAATGGTACAAAAGGGGAAGAAATCGATGTGTCAAAATTTGAATTTGACTTGGAAGTATTGAAATTAGGAATGTATGAAATGGAAAAAGATGATGAGACAGACATTTTTTCATGTACGATTCCATTGCCATCAGGAACATACAACTATCGATTTGTAATCGATATGCCGGATGGAAATCCTTTAAAAATGGTGACTATGACAGATCCGTCAAGAAAGGGATATGCATACAAAAATGAAAAGATTCAATATAGTCAGATTCGAGTGCCGTTCTGTGCAAAATATCAAGTGGATGATAGAACTGTAGAATTGGGATGTGATGCAGTTGATAGAGGAAAGGTGCGATATATAGAGTTTGCGGTAAAGAAGAAATTTGGAGTAGGAGAAACACAGCCGGCAGCAGTGTATCTGCCGAAAGGTTATGATGAAAATCGGGAAAAGCCATATCCTGTGTTGTATCTGAGCCATGGAGGAAGTGAGAGTCTGAGTACATGGTTGAATCAGGGAAGCGTGTCACAGATTATGGATTTCTTGATTGTGAATAAAAAGATACAGCCAACAGTGGTGGTTATGATGGATAATAGTATCTATCAGTGGAATCACAAAGAAAAAAATATTCCAAGTTTAATAGAATGCCTGTTGCCATATATGGAAAAACATTATCATGTAGCAAGCGAACCGGAGGGACGAGCATTTGCTGGATTGTCAGCAGGTGGATTCCTTGCATTTGATATTTTTGAAAGTGTGGGATATTTATTTGGAAATATCGGAATTTGGAGTGGTGGAAGAAGATTTGAAGCAGATTATACAAAACCGTATTTAAAAAATGTTCGTGTTCATATTGGAGCAGGAACATTTGACGATGCATATAGAGCATTTGCACAGCCGTTGGAACAGGAACTACTTGAAAATGGGATTCCATATACGATGGATATTATACCAGGTGGACATCAGTGGAGTGTATGGAGAAAGCTGTTGGAGAAATTTTTGAGCCGATAGGGACGGAGTTTGTGGCTTGTTTACTGTCCCCTAGTGGCTAGACTTTCCAGTGAAAAATAGAAGAGCCACCGGGGAAAATAACGAGCCACAAACTCCGTCCCCAGTGGTCAATCAATCTGTATCAGCATAATCTCATGCTCCTGCAATACCTCTTGCAGAATCAGTGTATTATTCTCCGCACAAAGCGTTTCATTCTTTCTGTGTGGGATACTCTTACGCTTCAGATAAGATATCTCATCTAAGGTCAATTCAAGATCGGTTCCGAGACGTTTCCATTCATCCAAAATACTGCCAAAGTTCGGGCCGAATAGTTGTTTCCGAATTCGATAATTCTTGTTTGAAACTCCTTGGAGACGAAGTGTGATTTCCAATGCATCGCGGTCATTGAAAATAATTTGTTCATCATTCATTCCAATGGCGGCTTCATCTTTGGAATAGTATTCATAATTTAATGACTTATTATTGAAAAGAAGGATGGCAAAATGTCCGAGCTCATCTTTTGTAATAATATAATGGTCATTTCGTTCAATGAGATAATTGTGCAGCTGTTTAAAGAACAGCAGTGCATAATACGGAGGTTTACAAAAACCATCAGAACTAAGCAGACCACATGCACCATTTAGAATACGGTTTGCATCCATGTCACCGGCAAAAATGTCGCTTGCATACCAGTAACAGATATCCTCTGCTTCTCCAAGAGTATCAACCATCTGATTTATCATAATAGCCGCTTTTGAAGCCATATCGTTAAGTGAATTTCGATGGACAAAACTAAGATTCCATTCAATGACAACGATTGGGCGTTTTGGAAAACCACTCTCTGCTAAAATGGAGTGCATTTCGGATAGATCGTTCGAAAAAAAGTGGTCGATATTTTGACGAATCGCGTTCATTTTTGTCGGTTCCTCTGCTTCACGATAGGGAAATGAATTCATCGTTATGAAATCAGGCATATGTCTGGCATTGGCCCAATTGCGATAAAATTGAATGACCGTATCTCTGTGAACAGAAGGGCTGTATCCGACACCACCGATTGAGGCATTCGGGACTTTGGAGCGAACAGTTTCGAAAAAATCATCCCACAGGTTATTAAATTCTCCGGAAAGTCCAAGTAAGGATTGTCTATATACAAAATACCAGATTACAAATTTCCAATTCGTTACTTCTTTTAAACCATATCGATTGACTACATGATCTAATAACTTTTCGATGACGTGATTGAATTCACGAGAATCCGAAAAGAAATATGCGGTAGACATTTCATGAATTTCATTTAGTTTCTTTAAAATATTTAAAACTTGATTATCGATAACGATCATCGGACGGATTCCATTTTCTACAAGAAAATCCAAAACATGGTCGAGATTAACAAAATTCAGTTGCGTTGTCTGATCTGAATCCAGAAGAGAAAATTCTGGAGAAAACAGACCGTTGATACAGCCATATTGAAAATCCAGAGTATGCTTTAAAAATTGAATTTGTCTTTGATAGGTTCCGGATAGAATACGGGAGGCAAATCCAAGATAAATCATGGAACCCCAAGGATTTTTAAATTCTTTTCCCTTGACACAGTCGATATCAGCGGACTGAAGTCTGATTTTTTGCTCTTTTACTACGACCATTCTTGTTTTGGAGCGGTATTCATTTAGAATATCAGCAGATTTTTTTGAAATTTGCATTTTCAGATGAGTATTGCGTATGGCATGATTTTTACGATATTCACCAGGGGAGAGGTTGAAATTCTGTCTGAAAATTTTGTTAAATTGCGAAGCTGTTGAAAATCCATTGTTTAGTGCGATATCTGAGATTGATAACTGACTTCCGGTTAAATCCGATACAGCATGGCGAAGGCGAATATTTGTTATATACTGTACAAAGGTGATTCCGGTGTTTTTCTTAAAAAGCCGGGACAGTGATGTTGGGGCAATATGAATCTGTCTGGCAGCATCCGGAAGTGTAATATGTTCCGAAAAATGTTCTTCAATGTAAGAAAAAACATAATCAAGCCGTTCATCGGAAGTCTCGAGCAAAGGTTGCTTGTCGGATAACAGAAAAGAACAAATCAGGTGATCGCAAATTTTATATAGAATACTTAGTTTCTTTGCACTCATTTCTTTCATATCAAGTGCGTATTCCCCAAGCAAGTCATAGATCAAATAGCGTAGTTGTTCATACTTTACGCTAGAATGCCGCGAACTACAACATTGAAAATATGGAAGTTGTTTATGTGTTAATTTCCGAAATAGTTCTGCACGAACAGAAATTAGTAGCATAAAGCTTCCGGGAGAAGTTTGCAGCTTAAAGTGTCGATTCCAATTGATCATTAGAATATCTTTTTCGGATAAATGATTTGTTTCAGCAGTTAATGTTACAGTAGCGCTGCCGTGAATGATAAATAGAAGCAAATATTCATTTTGTATATCATCCATTGTAATCGAATTTTCATAAAATTTGATTTCGAAATCATTCATTATATAGAAAACCTCCTTTGGAAAGCTATAATATGACAAAATATTTGTTATATTATAACAAGTAATGGATGCGTGGTCAATTTTGGATAAAAGATGACAAGAAAAAGATGAATGAAAAGGAGAAAAAAATAAAGAAATTTATTAAAATAAAACCATTGGGGACGGAGTTTGTGGCTTTTTAAAACCACTGGGGACGGAGTTTGTGGCTTTTTGAATGTCCCTAATGGTTGTAGAAAGATAAAAAAGACCAAAGGGGACGATGTTTGAGCCAAAAACTCCCTTCCCAATGGCAATGAAAGGGGATAAACTTATGAGTTACAAATTAAATAATCCAATTATTCCAGGATACTATCCGGATCCTTCTATCATTCGTGTGGAGGATGATTTCTATCTGGCTTGTTCCAGTTTTGAGATGTTTCCAGGAATTCCGATTTTTCATAGCAGAGATCTTGCACACTGGGAGCAGATTGGAAATGCGCTGACGGAAGAAAATGGATTCCATATGGAAAAAAATTGTGGAGTCGGAGGTTTGATGGCGCCTACAATCCGTTATAATAATGGAACGTATTATATTATTAATGCTAATTTCGCTGACAAGGGAAATTATATTTGTACAGCAAAAGACCCGGCATGTCCGTGGTCAGAACCACATTGGATGGATGACGTCCCGGGAATTGATGCATCTATTTTCTTTGACAATGATGGTAGTTGCTATGTTATGGGAACAGGAGATGTCTGGGATAACGGAACCGGTGTGAAAGAAAGAGGAATCTGGCTTGCACCATATGATATTGAGAATTTCCGCGTGACAGGCGAGCCTTATACGATTTATAACAGTGCTATGAGAGGCGGGGCATCTCCGGAAGCTCCACATCTGTATCATATCGGAGATTACTATTATTTGATCATTGCAGAAGGTGGTACAGAACATTATCATGCGGTAATGGTGGCAAGATCAAAAGAACTCTTCAGCTTTTTTGAAGGAAATCCGGCAAACCCGGTTATGACACATAGACATATGGGATTCAAAAGCCCGATCATTAATGTCGGACATGCTGATCTCGTAGAGTTAAAAGATGGAAGCTGGTATGCTGTGATGCTGGGTTCTCGTTTAATCGATGAAAAATATAAAAACCTGGGACGAGAAACATTTATCTGCCCGGTTATATGGGAGAGGGACTGGCCAGTATTCAGTCCGGAGACAGGAAAGATTGAATGGAGCTATGATGGTCCGGAATCTTTGGAAGAAACAGTTTATCCAGAAGAAAATAAGCTTGACGATTTTGATGAACAGAAATTGCCACTTTATATGACATTTTGGGGAACACCTGGTAAGGAGTGCTGGAAAATTGAAGATTCTTGCCTGAAATTAAAATGTATTCATCAGAGACTGGACGATGATCTAGAACAGATGGGCATGGAAGGCACTTTATCGGATGATAAATATGCTGCTTTTGTAGGACGACGTCAGTGCAAAATGGATACTACAATTACAACAAGTATGACATTTGTTCCAGAAGGACAGGAGAGTGCGGGAATTGCGGTTGTACAGGCAATGAACCATCAACTCCATGTAGAACGTGCCTGTGAAAACGGAAAACAGGTTGTACGTGTAAAACTGATCACAGCAGATTATCAACAGCCACCATATTTCCCAGGATTTACAAGCACGACAAATCGTGAAGATATTTGTACAGTGGAGTATGATAAAGATACAATTGTATTACAGATTGAAATGCATAATGAAGATTTTACGATTCGATATGGAGAGTCGGAAGAAAATCTGAAAGAATTGTGCAAGGCTGACGGATCTTTGATCAATCCAGAAAAGGTTGGGTGCATGTGCGGAACAGTGTTTGGAATGTATGCGACGGGAAATGAAGAGGATTCAGAAAATACGGCAGCGTTTGATTGGTTCCGTTGTGAATAGGGACGAAGTTAAGGGCTTTTTAGTGACCCACATGACCCAAAACTATATGATAAAATTAAAAACCACAGGGGATGGAGTTTGAGCCAAAAACTCCGTCCCCTGTGGTTTTCCGTCCCCTGTGGTTTTCTATGCCTCCTCAAGAAATGTATCCGTACCGCTTACATAGTAAGCCCCCATACCTGGAATATGTTTTTTAAAAGTATCTCCTTGCACATGTGCGAGAAAGTCTTCCTGAGAATCCCATTGAGAAACAAAGGTAACTTCATCTTTGGTTTCTGGGTTTATAAAAACCTGCATTCCGTGGCATCCTTTGTCATTGGCAATCACATCTTCTGCAAATGCTTTTGCAAGTGGTAAATATGCGTCTCTGTCGGTTACTACATTTGTTGTAAATACTGTTGTCATAATAAAAATCCTCCCTATGATTTATTGAATTTCGAAAAAATGTGAATATGAAAAATCCACAGGGGACAGTAACTGAGCCAAAAACTCCGTCCCCTATGGATACTATCATAGTAGAAAGAAAAAAGCAGTGTCAATTGAATTTGCCCAAAAAGAAAAAGAGGTCAAGAACGCATATCGTTATTATGACATATGAAAAAATTATAAGAACAGAAAGGTAAAAACGCGATACAAACGAAGTGGATTTAGAGTATACAAAATGTTGACAAGAACGATATAATATGAACCATAATAAAGACAAAAACAGGAGGAAAAAGAACTATGCGAGTAAAACAGATTACAAATGTGGACGGATTTTATAAGGCATTGGCAAAATGTCAGGGAAGGGTAGAGCTGATCACGGATGATCGCGATGTATTGAATCTGGCATCTACACTGACACAGTTTATCGGACTTACAACAGTATTCAGCAATCCTGATATTGAAGCGTATGAGATTGTTTGCTATAATCCGGATGATTTCCAGTACATAAAAGAATTTCTGGTTCCGGTAGAAAAATAAAAAATAATGTATTATATAGAAGAAAGGCTTCTGGTCATGGTGGATTTTACCAAAACAGAAGCCTTTCTTTTGTGCATGTTTTCGTGAAAGTACACAATGTCATCAAAAAGAAGTAAATATATGACCTGTAAGAGAAAAAGATGACTTCATGAGGTCATTTTTATGACGAAATAAGTAAAAAATCGAATGGTAGGAGCTCTCATGGACTGGTAAACTAAGGTCAAATCTTGAGAGAGACATACAAGGAGGAAAAATTATGAAGGCAAAAAAGGTTATGGCAATGGCGATGGCCAGTGCAATGATTCTTTCACTTACAGCATGTGGAGGAAGTTCATCTGACAGCTCATCAAAAGGAGATTCATCTAGTTCAGACGCAAAGGCAACAGTAAGTGTTGTAAAGCCGAATCAGGATGCAGCAAACACTGAAAAGACAGATGAGACATTGACTATTGGACTTTCTTCTGAGCCATCATCTCTGTATGGTGCAGCAGGCGGTAAGACAGAGAATGAAGAGCAGATTATTGGTAATGCGATGTTGGATTCACTTGTAAAATTCAATTATGCAACAAATGAGCTTGAGCCATCTCTTGCAACTGACTGGGAATGGGTTGATGATACACATCTGAAATTCACACTACGTGATGACGTAACAATGAGCGATGGAACTCCACTTGTTGCAGATGATGTTGTTTACACATGTAATAAGATTTGGGTAGAGCAGAATACAACAAATGATACAGGAAAATATATCAAAGGTGCAACTGCTGATGACGAGCATACAGTTACGATCGAATTCAATACAACAGCACCAGATTTCCTGAAGATGTTGAGCTGGACAAACTTCGGAATCGTATCTGAAGATGAAGTCAATGCAGCAGGCGGTCTTGATGCAGTTCAGACAAATCCTGTAATTGGTAGTGGCCCATACAAATTCAAAGAGTGGAAAAATGGACAGTCAGTTACACTGGAAAGAAATGATAATTACTGGGATAAAGACTATGTAGGATATTACAAAGAAATCGTATTTACATTTACAAGTGATGCAGCAGCAAGAGAGATGGCTGTAGAATCAGGAGATGCTGATATCGCATACGATATGCCAGTAAGTCAGGCTGCTACATATGCAGAAAATGACTCTGTAAATACAACAATCTATGACTTTGGTCAGACAACACATCTGTGGTATAACATGGGTGATAATGCCGGAGCAACAAAAGATCAGAAAGTTCGTGAAGCAATCGACAAAGCATTAGACTTTGATGCAATTGCACAGGTAGGAACAGCCGGATTTGGTGAAGCTGCACTTTCATACTGGGATCCAAGCTGCGATTACTACACAGCAAACTATACAAAAGAAGAAAGAGCTGTTGACGTAGACGGAGCAAAAGAACTTCTTGATGAAGCAGGATATGGTGATGGAGTTGAAATTACAGCACTGGGACTTCAGGATAATACTCCTGTATTAACTGTAATGCAGGCTAATCTTGCAGAAGCAGGAATTACATTGAAAATTGATACACCGGATACAGCTCAGTTTGTAGAGGGTGCATTTGGTGGCGATTATGATCTGATCTGCGTTGGAGATACTCCTGCAATTAGAACACCTGCAAGCGTTATGCCATTCCTTCAGAAACTGAATGTTGACGGACCTGGTATGGTTATCGGTGGAGCAAAATGGACATCAGATGAATTTGATTCAACAATTACAGATTTGATTAGTGAGTCCGATACAGATAAAGCTACAGAGCTTGCTACAAAACTGGATGAGATGGTAAAAGATGAGACAGTCTGCTCGAACCTGTATCCAGAAATGAAAGCCAGTGTATATGCGAAAGATCTGAAAGGATTTAATACAATTGAAAGAGGTTTCGTTGACGCAACTGGATTCTACGAATAAGCGAGAAACAACCAGATTCTTGAATTGCCCGGTGATGAAAGTCTCCGGGCAATATTTGAAATACGAGGAGAATGATCTATGCTGAAATATATAGTAAAAAGAATCTTGTATCTGATCCCGATTTTATTTGGTGTATCGATTATCATTTTTGCACTGAAAACATTTACACCGGGAGATCCTGCAAGACAGATCTTAGGAAACAGTGCATCGGAGGCACAGGTTCAGGAAAAAAGAGAAGAGCTCGGGTTAAATGATCCGGTTCCGGTACAGTATTTTAATTATGCAAAAGGTATTGTTACAAAAGGAGATTTTGGTGATTCCTACAGAACAGGAAAGCCGGTATTACAGGAAATCGCACCTAGACTTTTAACATCTGCCAAGATTACATTGGGAGCGGTTCTGATCGGAGCGGTGCTTGGTGTATTGCTTGGAATTATATCGGCACTAAAGAAATATACGTGGATCGATTCCGGGGTACTGGTCATATCCATGTTCTTCCAGTCGGTTCCGGAATTTGTTGTAGCTTTGGTATTGATTATGATCTTTGCTGTAAACTTGCATATTCTTCCGGCAAATGGTATTGATACATGGAAAGGTTATATCATGCCGATGCTGTGTATCGGATTATCTTCCGTAGCAAGTTATACACGTATCACAAGATCTTCTATGTTGGAAGTATTGGGAGAAGATTATATCAGAACAGCACGTGCAAAAGGACAGTCAGAGAAGAATATTACATATCACCATGCACTTCGTAATGCCATGATCCCGGTTGCACAGTCAGTTGGTACCAGTCTTGGTAATACAATTGGTGGTGGAATGGTACTGGAGACTGTATTCGGTGTTCCTGGTGTTGGAAAATATATCGTAGATTCCATCACACAGCGTAACTATCCATCCGTTCTTGGTGGAGCACTGATCATCGCTATTGTATTGACACTCATTAACCTGTTGGTTGATATCAGTTTCGTATTGATCGATCCACGTCTGAAGACAACGATTATTGCCGGTGGAAAAACAAAGAAACGTAAAAAAGTAAAAGCAACAGCGTAGGAGGGAAAAGATATGTCAAAAATGAGAACTCCTGCAATGGAGAAAATAGAAAAGAAAAATACAAAGAGAAAGAAACCGGTGAAATCAACACCGATGCGTGAGTCATGGAAACGATTTAAACGTAACCCAACCGCTTTACTTGGATTGGTTGTAGTCTGTATCCTGATTCTTGTTGCAATCTTTGCACCACTCATTGCCCCTTATGACTATAAGGCACAGGATTATGGAGCTATGATGCAGGCCCCAAGCAGTGCTCATTTCTTTGGAACAGATCAGTTTGGACGAGATATTTTCAGCCGTGTTATCTATGGTACAAGATATTCTCTGATTATTGCCTTGTTCTGTACGATTGCAGCATTGTTCAGTGGTGGATTACTTGGAATTATCGCCGGATATTTTGGCGGGACAGTAGATACGATCATCATGCGTATCATGGATATCTTCCAGTCTATTCCGATGATCATGATGGCAATGTGTATCGTAGCTGTACTTGGTAATGGTATTCCACAGTTGGTAGCAGCAATTATGTTCGCATCTATGCCGACCATGGCAAGAAATAACCGTGCAGCGATTCTTCGAGTTCGAGGAAGTGATTATATTGAGTCATCCGAAGCAATCGGTGTAAGCCAGATTCAGATGATCTTGAAACATATGATTCCGAATGCAGCAGGAATTATGATTATTTATTTTGTTGGATTTTTAGCTGTATCTATTATGATGATGTCATCTATGAGTTACATTGGTGTAGGTCTTACAGCACCAACTCCGGAATGGGGATTGATCTTGAATGATGGTAAGGCATATCTGACATCTGCACCATATATGATGATGTTCCCTGCATTGATGATCATGATCACATGTTTCGCATTCAACCTGATGGGTGATGGACTGCGTGATGCATTCGATCCGAAAATGAAATAAGGAGCGGGATAAAATATGAGTGAAAATATGTTAAATGTAGAAGATCTTGTAATTCATTACGAGACGGATGAGGAAGTAGTGGAAGCTGTAAATAACATCAGTTTCCAACTGAAAAAAGGTGAAGTTCTTGGACTGGTAGGAGAGACTGGTGCAGGAAAGACGACAACAGCATTGGGAATTATGGGATTGCTTCCATCAAAAGTAGGACATGTGATTCAGGGAAAGATTGAACTGGATGGTGAAAATCTGTTTGATAAATCAGAACGAGAGATGCGTAAGATCCGTGGTAAGAAAATTTCCATGATTTTCCAGGATCCAATGACAGCATTAAACCCTGTAAAAACAGTTGGAGATCAGATTTCAGAAGTAGTTCTTCTGCACAATCATTGCTCAAAGGCAGAGGCACTGAAACGTGCACAGGATATGCTGGCAATGGTAGGAATCGTTCCTGAACGTTACAAAGATTATCCACATCAGTTTTCAGGTGGTATGAAACAGCGAATCGTTATTGCAATCGCTCTGGCCTGCGAGCCGGAACTTCTGATCGCAGACGAGCCGACAACAGCGCTGGATGTAACAATCCAGGCACAGATTCTGGATATGATGAGATCACTGCAGAAAAAACATGGAACATCGATGATACTGATCACACACGATCTTGGTGTTGTGGCAGAGATGTGCGATCACTGTGCAGTTATGTATGCTGGTGAGCTGGTAGAATATGGAACAGTCGAAGAGATTTTCGATCATCCGAAACATCCATATACAAAAGCATTGTATCAGTCTATCCCATCGCTGGATAAAGATGTGGAGAGATTGCACGTTGTTCCGGGTATGGTAACAGACCCATCGAACTTGCCGGAATATTGCAGTTTTGCAGATCGTTGTGAATCAAAATGTGGACTGTGTGAAAAAGCAGATCCTAAGATGATTCAGCTAAATGAGAATCATTGTGTCAAATGTTTACAGTACACAAAAGAATGGGAGGGGAAAATAAATGAGTAATTTGCTAGAAATTAAAAATCTGAAAAAATATTTTGCCACTCCTCGTGGAGAACTGCATGCAGTTGATAATGTCAATTTAAATATTGAAAAAGGAAAGACGATTGGTGTCGTAGGAGAGTCCGGATGTGGAAAATCTACACTTGGAAAAACGCTGATGAGATTGCATACACCAACTTCTGGTGAAGTACTATATAATGGCGTGGATATTGCAAGCATGCCAATGAAAGAGTTTAAGAAAAATTATCGAACCAATATTCAGATGATTTTTCAGGATCCGTATGCATCACTGGATCCACGTATGAATGTGTTGCAGTTAATCGAAGAACCAATCAAAGTAAACCATAAAGATATGTCAAAAGCAGATGTGACAGCCAGGGCAAAAGAGATGATGGAATTGGTTGGCCTGGCAAAACGTCTGGAAGGTTCTTATCCACATGAGTTGGATGGTGGAAGACGTCAGCGTATCGGAATTGCAAGAGCGTTATCATTAAATCCGGACTTTATTGTATGTGACGAGCCGGTATCAGCACTGGATGTATCTATTCAGGCACAGATTCTGAATTTGCTTCAGGATCTTCAGGCTGAAAGAGGACTGACTTATATGTTTATTACACATGACATGTCTGTTGTAAAACATATTTCAGATGATATTGCAGTAATGTATTTGGGACAGTTGATCGAAAAGTGTCCGGCAAATGAGATTTTCAAAAATACAATTCATCCGTATTCACAGGCATTACTTTCAGCTATTCCAATTCCGAATGTGCATGTGAAAAAAGAGCGAATGATTTTGAAAGGTGAGCTGACATCACCAATCGATCCGAAACTATGCTGCCGTTTTGCAGCACGTTGCCCGTATGCGACAGACGAATGTATGGCGAAAGAACCGGAGTTACGTGAAGTAAAACCAAATCATTTCGTAGCATGTCATTATGCAGAAAAATTTATGAAATAATATAATAATTCCTGTACTTCGTAAATTCGGGGTGCAGGAATTGTTGTAAATGGATATGAAATATAAACATATCCAATATCCGAAACTATAGAAAGAGAGAAAAAGATATGAAGAAAGTGATACGAACACCCGATTTTCCAATCGTACGGACAAAACAAGGAAAACTTCATGGATATCAGGAAGATGAGGTATTTCACTTTTATGGAATCCGATACGGAAGAGCAAAAAGATTCCAACTTCCGGAACCAGAACCGAAATGGGATGGAATTCGTCAGCGTGTCAGTAAAATCGGTGTCCAGCGCCAGTTCGCCGTGGCC
>OGXI01001828.1_pt1 | contig 16996 bp, 11 predicted proteins | sample 1576221 | NCBI WGS metagenome assembly OGXI01 (sample SAMEA3541523, study PRJEB24748) | human gut metagenome | biome: human gut; feature: human-associated habitat; material: faeces | place: China | collected 2012
CGCGCGTCTACATGCTGTCCATGCGGAAAATAAAAAAGGCTTGTACGTTCTTCACGGCCTTTTGTATCCCACTGCTGCGAAGCCGGAGAATTGTTGTACGCGCCTCGGTCCAGGGAATTTTCCGTATAGACGCGTCTCTGGCGGTAACTGACCACCGTATTATTGAAGAAATAAAGCGTACCGCCGCGGTCGGGCACATCGGGGTTATCCCCGCCGAAATGCACGATCTCATCGTCTCCCCATACGCGAATGGGCCCGTCATCATTTTCGATGAGCAGGTTCCCGTACACATAAGCGTCATTATAGTCCTCGTGTGCCGGGATCATGGGGTTGTCTTCCCCATCGTCCAGCGATATCTCCCGGCGGCCGCCCTCGATCCGGTTATACCGAATGACCGTGCCAGCCGACCGGTCTTTCAAGCCGTAGCCATAGGCGCCGTTTTTCAACGGCCCATACCGGTTGAACTGGTAGGTGATGCCAATGGCGGCACAGTATGAATTGTGCTCCAAGATGCTGCCCGGGATGCCGTTATCGTAAAATTCATTGCCCTCTACCAGGATATCCCTGCAGACAAAAAATCCTTCCGCCTCATTGTCGCGCGAATTTACGAACAGGCCGTTGGAGCAATTGTGGACAATGCAGTTTTTTAAGGTGATGTGTTCGCCTCTGTCCACCCAGATCCCCGCGCCGAACACGTCGTAATGATGCGTTTCACCCCGCCAATCTGTAAAGGTATATTCCGGCAGGCAGTCCGTAACCTCAATGTTCTCTATTATAACATAGCTGGACAAATAGTCATTGTCTTTGTTTGACCCGCTTCTTCCAATTTTAACCACCCACTTATTGGCATTGGTCACCCCGGTGTCGTAGCCTGGACGCGCTGCCGCGCCGTGCCCGCTGATGACCGGTTTCTGCCCTTGCGGGCCGCAGATCCCCCGCACGGTCACCGGCTGTTCCCGGGTACCCCGGGCCGCGATCAGAAATTTTTCACGATAGGGCTCCGCACGCCAGTGTATCTCGATGGTATCCCCGGCGCAAAGGGCTTCCTGCGGTACGCTCCCGAGGCTGGGATATTCCCTGCCGTCGCCCACTTCATAAATTTTTCCCATTTTTCCGGCATTCCTTTCCTACAGCTTTTTTCACTTGTATTGCATTCGAGGGCAGGTCATCCCCGCAGAAAACGCAGCAGATTGTTCGCCAGGATATCCTCCTGCTCTTGGTCGGAAAGTCCCAGCCCGGTATAGACCGCTCTGTCCCGCGCAGCCCATTCCCGCGCCCATTTCACATCATAAGATTCCGCCAGATTGTCGGTGCCGAACATCAGATTGTGAAGCACGTCATAGCCTGTGCCGATCAGGCTTTCCAGAGCTTTGGCACGGTAATTGCGCGGCGTTCCGGGCGTCGAATCGATAAACATTTGCGCGCCTTGCCACCCCGCTTCGCGGGATGCCTGCTCCCATTTCCCATATACGGCAATGCATTCGTCGCACCAGGGCCAGGAAATGTGCGCCAGAGCAAAACGCAGCCCGGGAACCTCCAACAGCGGTTCAAAGCCCACGGGGCGGTTATAAATGCCCGATGCAGCCGCTCCATTCCACAGAATTCCGGAATGGAACAACACCGGCTTTCCGGCCGAAGCCGCGGCGCGGCATACTGCCAGGCAGGCCGGGTCTCCCGGATAAAAATGTGTACAGATGATTTTGAACCCGAACACCCCGGCTTCAACGGCCGCCTGTACCTGAATCAGCGCATCCGGCTCTGTAGGGTCGATGAAAAAAAACGGAAACAGCAGTTCGCTGTCCCGGCACAGCTCCGTCACATGTTGCAGACGTTCCTGCCAGCAGGCCGCTCCTTCGTCCATGCTGCGCGGCATTGCGGACAGGAGCACACCGCCGTCGACCTGCGCCTCCCTCAATTTTTCCACAAGCGTTTCTTTCCGCGTGGCAGTGCTTTTTATATGGATATGCATGTCCAGCAGCATCATGTTCCTCTTTTCTCCGGCAAGGCCGGTTTAAAATGTGTGTTTCGGGCGTATTTCAAGCGCGCCGGCTGCAGTGCGCCGCAAGATATGGCAGGGCGGCAGGCGGACGGCCGTACCGTCCGCCGTCAGCCAGACAGGCAGCCCCGATGGATTGTATACCATCGTTCCCCCTGCACCAACGGCCAATGCGCGCACGGCGCAGGCATAATCTTTTATTTCGATATTCGTGGCATACCAAATATCACTACGCCCTCCTGCAACCCGGCAAAAATCCTCCAGAATGCTCCAGTTTCCGTGCCTTTCAAACTCGTGGCTGTGCCCCCACATACAAAACAGCTGAAGCCTCCCGTCGTCCTCCTGTGCCAAAAAATCCTGCCAGCTTGTACCGATGGCACGGTGATGGCATGTGGGGACCCAGCGCAAAAAATCATCCGGAACGGCAAAATCCCTCCGTTCGCCCGTCGTGCGCGCATATTCCATTCCGCATCCGCGCGCGAGCTCTACTACGGTGTCGTTGTATGCGCCGTAGGGATAGCTCATACCGCGCACGGGGCAGCCTGTCAGCGTCTCCAGCGCCCGCTTGTTCTCCAGAATCTCTTCAGCGGCCAGAGGCATCGGCAGCTTGGTGAGCCATGGGTGCGTACAGGTATGTACCGACAGCTCATGCGCCCGCCCCAATTTCCGCGCGGTTTCCGCTGAGATATGCCTGGGACCGCCGAACAGGCCGCTCACCAGATGCAGTGTTGCTTTGATACCATGCTCCTGCAGAATGCGTGAAAAACGAATGTCTGTTTTCTGTCCGTCGTCGTAGCTCAGAGTCAGCGCCTTATGCACACCGCCCGGCCACAGGTTGAATTGAAGCTCCATGTTTCCACTCCCTTACCACAGCAGAAAACCGCCGCCCTTCAGCTTGAATACAGCTTCCGTAAAAAAATAATCACCATAGATGAGAGAACACTCCTTCTCCTCTTCGCGGCAGTCGTATGCACCCGCACATTTTTGAATGAGCGCCTCGCCCGCCCTGCTGAAATCCGCACGTTTTTCAGCCAGCGTTTTCAGCAGCCCTGCCGCAGCGCGGCTGTATGCCGCCTGTTCTGTCTCCGGTACGCAGCGCGCCAGTTCCAGCAGTCCGCATGCAGCGATGCAGGCGGCGGAAGAGTCCTCCCGCACAGGATCCGGGGGTTGCCGAAAATCGACCGGGATCAACCCGCTCTCCGGAATATTGGCCATAAAATAGTGCGCAATGCGCTTGGCCGTGTCCCGGTATTCCGTTTTTCCCGTGTGCAGATAGCTCAGCACAAAGCCATACAGGGCCCACGCCTGGCCGCGCGTCCAGGAGGACCCCTCCGCATATCCCTGGCCTTTGTATGTGCGCAGCTTTTCACCTGTGACAGGGTCAAACTCCACGATGTGTTCCACGGAACCGTCCGGACGCACAAAATGGCGCATCACCGTATCGGCATGCTGGGTGGCGATATGCAGAAAATGCACATCGCCGCTTTCTTTGGCCGCCCAGTACAAAAGAGGAATATTCATCATGCAGTCGATGATGGCCACGCCGGAAGAATTTTTCATCTCATTTTCATTCCACGCGCGCAGAAAACGTCCTACGGGGTTGAACCGCGCCGCCAGCAGGCTGGCTGCATGCATCCCGCGCCTGCGCGCCTCTTTATCGCCTGTCAGGCGATAATCCGCAACAGCGCTGGGCAGCCACATAAAGCCTACATCATGGTGCAGCCCGTAATATTCCTGAAAGCATTCGTCGAGCCAGATTTCCGTACGGCGTGCCGTTTCCGCATAGCACGCCTCTCCTGTCTCGTGATACATCTGCCACAGCAACCCTGCCCAGAAGCCGTTCGTCCACCATTCCGGCCCGCGGTTTCCCGGGCCCGTTTTTTCCCGGCGTCTATCGTCGTAGCTTCCCCGTACCGCCAGATACGGCAGCTTTTCCGCATTTCGCTCGCGCACCCAGGCCATTTTCCCGCAAATTTTCCGCGCCGTTTCTTCCGCCCAACGGCAGACCTGTTTTTCTTCCGTCATTGGTTTTCAGCCTCCAGCGCACGCATAAACCCGACATATTGCACAAGCGCCTGCTCGGGCGGCAGGATATCGGGATGCCAGCGCTTCTCCCATTCAAAGGAAAAATATCCGTCATACCCGTCTGCCAGCATCTGTGTGATCATTGCCTTTAAGGGCAGAACGCCTGTCCCGGGAAGGCATGGATGCGGTTTCGCATTTTTCAGTACGCAATCCTTAATATGCACATGCCGAATACAGGAACGCAGCGCCTTATAAAAAGGAACAAAATTTTCTCCATGCCAAAGATAGCTGTTCTCCACGTCCCAAATCAAACCGAAGCCCGGTGCATATTGCAGCGCATCGCAGATCTGCCGCAGCAGCGGCAGCGTATTGAAGTCTCCATGCACCTCCAGAAGCACCTGCACTGGGGCGGCGGGGCACAAAGACGCCGCATAGGCGCACAGAGAGGCCAGACCCTCAGTCACGCGGCGCACCACATTTTCATGCGCTTCGCCGTCCGGGAACGCATCGCCAAACACGCGGATAAACGGAATTTTCAGCTCCGTGCAAAGCTCCAGCGCGCGCCGGCCCTCCTGCAGAGCATCCCAATACTCTACTGCGTCGTGAAACCGTACCGAAGTTCCCACACCGCACAGCGAGACACCGTTTTTATCCAGCAGGCTTCGGGTGGCATCGTGATTTTCCGGCAGCATGCACGCAAGCTTTTCCGTTCGCAGCTGGCTCCCCACGCCGCGCAGTTCCACCGCGCTGTATCCCATTCTGTGCGCATTTTCTACAATCTGATCAAAGCTCCAATCCGGACATCCTAAAGTCGAAAATGAAAGTTTCATACGTTTACCCCTTCGCCGTCATCCGGCACGCTTCCTCGCGGCCGATCTCATAACGGAGCGGAAAGCCGTCGCGCCAGCGTTCGATCTCCCGTACCATCTCCATACCGATCGGCTCATACAGATCAGCCGCCGGGCCGGCCATGTGCGGCGTCAAGATTACGTTGCGCAGGCCGCGCAGCGCGGAACCTTCCGGCAGCGGCTCCTCATCGAATACATCAAGCACCGCGTTGAACCTGCCCTTCTTCAGTTCTTCCTCCAAAGCCTGTGTGTCTATGACGCCGGCCCGTGCTGTATTCACGAACAACGCGCCGTCCCGGATGGTCCGCAGCAGCCCCGCGTTCACCAGATGGTGGGTTTTGTCCGTGAGCGAGCAATGCAGGGATATCACGTCGCATTCCGCAAAAATCTCCGCCAATTCTGCCTTTCGCACCCCCAGTGCGGCGCATGCTTCCGGCGTCATATGGCCCGAGTACAGCCAAATATCCGTTTCAAACGCGCGCAGAAGCGGAATCAGATACCGCGTGATCGTCCCATACCCCACCAAGCCTACCTTTTTGCCGGATAAAGAGCGTGAACCGTGGTCATCCGGACGCCAGCGTCCCGCCTGTACCTCGGCGTTCCAATAGGGGATATCCCGCAGCGAGGCCAGGATATCCGCCACCGTCCCTTCGGCCACAGACTTCGCAAAAATATCGTTCGCAGAGACCGTCCGCAGCCCCATGCTGTAAAGCTCCGGTTCGATATAGGGAGCCACCGTGCCGCCCATATGTGCAATCAGCCCCGGGCAGCGCCCCGCCGCTTTTACGGTCTTTGCCGTAATGCGCGGGCAGTCCCAGCCCGTCACAAGAACATCCGCCTCACGGACTGCACACGCCAATTCCTCTTGCGTATACTGCCGCCCCAGCAGATTCCAGGCCACTGTGCCGGCAGCTTCCAATGCACTGCTGCTTTTTGGCGTCAAAAAAAGGTCGCGCCTGCTGTTTTTCGGGCTGAGCACCTGTATCTTCATGCCTGTATCCTCCGTCCGTCGCTTTCGTGCGCCAGCACCAGCGTTCCGTCCAACGGATCTATTTTGGTTTCATCCGTCAGCATCGCCGACTCCCCGTCCAGATACAGCGTAAAATCCGGATGCTGTTTCAGGAGCGTTGCCGGGACCAGATTCGTCACCGCATGGCTTTCCAGCGTGTCACGCACGGCGGGAGCTTTTACGGCATAGGGAACGCAGGAGATAATGGCGCGGCACTGCATGATCTGATAGGCCGTCATGGAGACCGCCCGTGCCGGTACGTCCGCCGCAGTATCAAACCAACCCTCACGAACTTGCTGTTTTTTGCAGGTATCGTTGAGCGTCACGATGTGGTACGCTTCCCGCGTTTCAAAATCCGCAGGAGGATCGTTGAACGCGATATGCCCGTTTTCTCCGATGCCGATGAGCCCCAGATCCACCGGTGCCCTGCGGAGCTCCCGCGTAAGCAGTTCCAGGTTTTCCCGCGTGCCGTCTACAAACCAGGCCTGCTTCAGCGGCACGCGGCCGGTAAACCGCTCTTTCAGGTATTTGCGGAAACTGGCTTTATGTGTTTCCGGAAGAGCCACGTATTCATCCAAATGGAACATCTCTATTTTGTCCCAGGGAACATCCGCTTCCACAAGCGCCGTCAGTGTTGTCAGCTGCGAGGCCCCTGTAGACACCAGCAGCCGCGCGCCTCCCTGCGCCTGCACTGCCGCCCGCAGGCGCGCGGCGATGTCCGCCGCCGCGCATGTGCCCAGGGATTGGGCGCTTTTGCAAATTGTGATTTTCATTTTTCTCCTCTTTCTGCGGGGATCTCTCCCCCCACCATACTGTTTTCATTTTCCAGGCCCGGCAGCCGGTTTTCCGAAGCGTCTCCGTCCACCCACCGGGTCCTGATCTCCCGCACCATATCGGACGACGGCTCCCCGCGGCTGACGAACCGGTTGCCGTAGGCTTCAATACGCCTGATTCCAAACATCAGGCGGAATACGCGCAGCTCTTCTTCCCGCGCGACAAAATCCGAAACGACCGTATTGTTCACGAACCGGAATGTCCCGTTGGAATCTCCCGTCCCGTCGCCGCCGCACCGGAACTGGTACCAACGCGAATTTTCAAAATAATTATCCCAGATATCGCTGTTGTGCGCCTCCTGTTCCCCGGGCGCACGATTGAACTCCGGGTCCGGCCCGATCAGTTCCAAATTGTGATAATATGCGTTTACGATACGGTTGTGATAGATCTCATTGCGCCGCGCCCGGGATTTGATGTTGTTGCCGCCCAGTGAATCGTGGATAAAGCAATCGTGCACCTTGACAACCGAGCCGGGGAAACGCGCTTCGTCTGTTGCCATGTAAAGCTGATGAGAGTGCATCTCGTGCCCGCAGCCGTAAACCTCGCAGCGGTCCACTTCGCAGTCTCCCATACCAATATCCTGATCGCTCAGGATTCCCATCAGGCAATTGTGAATCACACAATCCCGTATTTCCAGCCTGTGGGCATGGTGGCACACCCCGGCTTTGGCCGCATTGCAGATCTCAAAGCCCTCCAACACGGTGTAGTGGCCTGAGGCCTCCACCGCGTAAATGTCGAAAGCGCCATCGATCACAGGCCGTTTTTGCGCTGTCCCCAGCCCTTTATAGACAATGGGCAGCCCCGGCAGTCCCGAATAAGGCAGGGCCAGCGCGCCCGTATGCCGGTAGTCCGCGTCTACAAGCACCATATCGCCCGGACGGACCAGCCAGGCCGCCTGCTGCAGGTCCTTGATGCCTCTTGAGGGGCCGACATGGTATACCGCCGGCGCATGGGGCCGCTCCTCCGGCAGTGGAGGTGCGGCCTCCACCTGTTCAATTTCCACAGCACCGGGCACGTCAAGCTCCAGCCACAGTACGTCCGGAACAATGTCCGCGGCGTCCGGCGCAGGAAAATAATCGCGTGCAAATTCTGTTCCTCTGGGATTTTCCGGCGTATAGGCCCACACGCTGTACCGCCCGCAGGACGTAGGACGCACATCAAGCGTATAACCGGTGCCGCTGCGGCATGGCACAATCACACTGGACAAAAAGCGTTCGATGTTCAGTGCGGCAAAGTTCGCCAAATTTTTTTCCGGCGGCGGCAAAAAGCGTTCACTACGCCCGTGAGTCATCTTCAGGCCCCCGTCGGGCCGAACCATGAGCCTGATGGGCGCTTTTTTCCCGTGGCCAAGGCAGAGCACCGCCTGCTTCTGTGTATCGTTGACCCGCAGCTTGATGCGCCAGCCGTCCGCACTATGTGGCAAAGCCCATTCCATACGCATATCACATCTCTCCTTCCGTCACCAGTTCGACCTGCGCCTGGGCGGACACGCCTGTCAATACATCCTTTACTTCTACACGCCACATGCCCGGCATATCGTTCAGCGCAAAGGGAACGGCGTGCTCCAGCCGCGTTCCCTGCACTGCCGCATTGATGGAATACAGCGGCGCATAGCGTCCATCCGGACGGTAGACGTTGACGGCAAACACGCATTGTCCGGGAACTGCGCCCTCTGTTTTCAGCTCCGCGCACAGCTTAGCCTCTGTCCCCGCGCACACAGTTCCGGCCACATCCAGTGTCAGGCCCAGGGCGCGGTAATTAAGCAGCGCATACAAGTTCGTTCCGCCCTCCTGCAGCCCGGCCTGCGCCTTTTCTCCAAAGCCCAGGTACTGCTTTGCACGAATGTCATAGATGTGCCAGGCTCCGCCGAACCGGATCTCCACTTTTTGAACATCCAGCGGCCGGCTGTTTTCCCTGTTGACCGTCAGGCCGTCGTAGTTCACTTCTACTTCCTCATCCAGTTCCCTCTGGAACGCCACTACATGATTTTCTCCCAGGGAATAATAAAAACTCTCCACACCGCTCTCATAGGGTTTGCCGTCAGCGGTATAAAGGCCCGCCGGCTTCTTTATGTCCGCCAATGCAATGACATTGCGCAGAATGTCCCTTACGCCCGCGCCGCCGTCCGTGCCCTTGCGCAGACGCGGATACTCGGCAAGCGAAAAGTTCAGGTACACGCCTTTTCCGGCGCCATGTTCGTTCACCACCACGGCGGCCACGCGGTTCATAAAGCCGTCAATATACGCTGCCGTCCCCGCCCGGGCACGGGTGCCTACTTCCGCAAAGCATACGCCCGGCCCTATTTCCTCTTCTTTTCCGGGGATGTGCTTCAGTTCATAGTTAAAATAATCAAAATCCGGATTGACTGTAAACCCTTCGCAGACATAGAAATGTTCGGCGTCCGTCGTCAGGCGTCTGATCCCGAACAAGTCGTCCAGCATCCCCGCATCGTAGCTGCGGCAATGTTCATCCATCAAGCCTGTTTGGAAATCCCCTACTACCACGCCGCCTGCCTGAACGAACGCACGGATGGCCTGCGCCTCCGCTTTGCCTACCGCAATGGAATAAGGCAGGATCAGAAGCTTGACGCCTTTTTCCAATTCCCCCGCTTCGATCTGCGCCGACGACACAAAACGGTATTGATAGCCCATATCTTCCAACGCGTCCAGCCAGCCCTGGCGGTTGCGCTCAAAATCCATCCGCCGCCCGTTGGCTGTGGTGCCGTGCACCGACGCCATCGAATAGTGTACGGCGACGCCCAGCGTCTCCTGCCTCGCCGCATACAGCAGCAGCTTGCCGATGCCCTCCCGGCGAATTTCGCGGAAAGCTTCTCCCATGCTCCGTGCGCTTTGCGAAAAGGTGAAATCCGGGTTCAGGCAGGCATATTCCCAAAAAATGCTGATCAGGGTCAGGCCGTGATACACTGCATGCCAGATGCGCTTCTGCACGCTGTCCCCCTGCGCTCCATAGCCGAACCACCCGCCCAGAATCGTATCCGGCGCCTTGAAAGAACGGTGGTATTCATATTGATTGCCCGTGGGATATGCTTCAAAATAGCGCACATAACGGTGCAGCAGTTCATAGTCGTTTCCCGAATACGCCGTCGAAGCCTGACAACCGGACATCCGCACACGTCCCGCCGGGTCTGCCGCACGGATCATCTCGCTGAAATTCCGGTAACTGTTCGCATAGGTAAGTTCCATAAACCGCCGGTGGTCTCCCCAGGAGGCATAGTTGTTCGCCCGGCGCGCTTCCAGCAGCGTCATCGGCACCGGTTCGTCCCAGGAGGCGTACGCAGTGCCCCAGGAGCCATTCAGCGCTTCCAGCGTGCCGTACTGTTCTTTCAGCCACTCCCGCATCCTGCGCATGCAATTTGGGCAGAAGCACAGGTCCAGCTCGTCGGTATAGCAGGTGAGCGAACCTTCATCCTGAGCAAAATAAGCGATGGGGCCATACTTCCTGTTCTCGCCGACGTTTTTGCGGATCGCATCCCGGTTCTCGTCCCAAAAGGCTTCGTCATTCAGGCAGGGAGTGCGCACCAGATATTTCCTGTCGTGGGTCTCCAGATATTTTTCCTTATTTTCGGTATACGGAGCGCGGTCGTACCAATATACGCCCAACCCTTTGCCGCCGGACATTGCGACCAGACGGTTGTCGCCCACAAAGTTGCCCGTCATACCAATTTCGGGATAAAGGTCGTTCAGATAGGAAAGCAGATCGCCCCATCCGCGGTTCTGCGGGTTCATGAACACTTCAAAATCGTCCAACGAGCGTTTTTGCGGTGTAACGACCACGTTTTGGGAACGCGCCTGATGTACCCTCATCCCATTTGCATATACGTCTATTTGTACAAAGATGTGGATGGACGGAACTTCCGCCACCGGAAAAGCAAAGAATATTTTTTTGCTCTCATCCGGCAAATGTGTTTCACACGCAAGCTTTCTGCCATATCCGTCCCAAAGGGAAACTTCCACATTCTGCGCCGGGCCTGTAATCTGTACGCTGCCGCGCAGTATATCGCCCGCTGTCAGCACATCACGTTCCAAAGAAAGGCCGTCTGCCTGTGCCGCGGGCGTGCCCGTCAGAACGCAGGCGGCAAAATCCAGTTTTTTCTGCTGCGACTCCAATGAAAAATGTACCCGCAGCGTACCGCAGGAACGCGCCGCAGAAGGCAGCGGCAGCATTCCGTCCACCATCCTGGTGCGCGCCAGCACAGTACCGCCGTACAAATCTTCTATGCCGGCATAAATATCGCCTTCGGAAGCCCGCGCAAACAATACGCCGTTCTCTTCACCGTACGACTCCAGCGCCGGGCCGCCGTCCCGCTTTGCCGCCCAGAGCACCGCACGCCCTACAAGGCGGTAAAAATATTCCATGATATCGAATGTACAGGTGGAAAGCGCGCCGTGCCAGGTATCAATGATGGGATTGAAACAGGCGTCGTGGCCGTTGAAGCCGCTGTGCTGGGGCAGGATATCTCTCCGGTAATACCCAAAGGCTGCTACACGGCCTTTTCCCACGTTTTTCACCGCGGCGACCGGATCTCCGTTTTCGGCACGCAGGATCACTTCGCCGTCCGCTTCATAAGGGTAATATGCCAGCTCCTGCCAGGGGAACAACTCTACCGGAATACCGCGTGTGATATAATGGTCCGCCGCTTCCCACCGCGCCGTTTTCAGCGAATCAAACGCGATGGATGGGTAGCCCCTGTCTGTAAAGCCTTCTTCGAACTTTGCATGCAGCGGAGAAAGCTCGGCCAGCTCCGCCGTTTTCTCATGTCCCTCCCCGTCGAACGGCTGCACCATTACCAGGCCCGCACCGGCCTTTACACGCGCGAGGATGGCCGTGCGGGTTTTTTCTGTAAACTCTGCCCAGCCGTTGACGCTCGGCAGCACCAATACGTCATATTCCTTCTCTGAGGTCATCGCTTCTTCAAAATTCCGCTGTTCCACGCCAAAGTCCCAGATTCCGCCCCGGGCATCATAAAAATCTCCGAATCCCCATTTGTTCATATCCCAGAAGCGGTCGTATGTAACGTTGTCGCTGTGCAGCCCCATGCGCCCGGCCAGTTCCACACATTCGCGTCCAAAACGGACGCTGTTCAGAAAAAAAACACGGGGCGCGTCCTTTCCGCACGGGCCGTAAAAGGCTTCGCCGCGCACAGGCACTCCATCCGTCATCTTCAGATCGTATTTCATATCAGCCCTCCGCTGTATGCAGTGCGGGCCGGCGGCAGATGCATCTACCACCGGCCCGCACGCCAATCGTTTTATTTTTCGCCGCACTGCACAGGTTTTGCGGGGTATGTTTTATTTGCCCCGCTTCGCCATCTCGGCGGTCACTTCCTGAATCGCATCGTCCATGCCCAGATTGCGGCATTCGTCCTGGAAGGCGCGGAACATGGTTTCCACGTCCTCGGTGCCGATGATGATCTGCATAAATTTATCGCCCACAGCGATCTGCAGCTCGTCCTTTGCCGGCGTGGAGATCATCTTCGCAATCAGGCCGTCGTCGTTGTACTGTACGCACTCGTTCATTTTCAGCCGGTATTCCGCTGCCATTTCCTTAATGCCGGGCATGAAATCGTTGACGGCATCCGGGTCTGCGGCGAAGTCATAGTCCCAGGTCGCGATCAGGCCCAGCGGGTTGGATTCATACTTGTACGCTTCTCCGGTCGCCGGATCCATGATCAGTTCGACCTTATCGCCGTCGCGCTTATAGCTTTCGCCCTCGATGCCGTACCGGTACAGGTCGCGTCCCTCGGGGCTCAGCGTCCAGTTCATCCAATCCAAGATGCGGTCCAGCTTGGCGTCGTCCACCTTGCTGGAGATATAGCTGCCGCTCAGGCTCGGGAAAGGCGCCACGGTGGGTTCTTCCCCTTCCTTTGCGGAAAGCGGAGACAGGAGGCCGATGGTCTCCAGAGCGTCCAGATCCGGGTTCGCGGTATGGAAACTGCGGTTGACGACCTTATTCACCCAATCCGCGTCTGCGTTGCGGACAATGCAGCCGGCCTTGCCCGTGCAGAGCAGCTGGATCATCTGGTCGCGGCTGACTGTCGTGAACTCGGGGTCGATCAGGCCTTCCTGATACAGCTTGCGGTAGAACTTCAAAGGCTCCAGCATTGCATCCGTAAAATAGCCGGGCTGCCAGGTCCCATCGTCCGTTTTATACCAGGACATCGGGTCCGCCAGGCCCCAGAAGCCGAACAGCAGGTCCGGCGTTGTGTCGGACACGAATTTCTGCATGGACAGCGGTACGGTATCATTCTTTCCGTTGCCGTCCGGGTCTTTTTCCTTAAAGGCGACGAGCATCTCGTAGAACTCATCCACGGTCTCCGGCGCTTTCTCGATGCCCACATTTTCCAACCAGTCCTTGCGGTAATAAATACCGGTGGTGGTCGCCTGATATATATTTTCGAAACTTTCCGGACGCGGCAGATACCAATACTTTCCGCCCTGCACTTCCTTGACGGCGTTCAGCACCACGTCATTGTCAACGATCTCCTTAATGTAGGGATATTTCTCGATCATCTCATACGGAATGTCACGGATGATGCCCTGCTCGATCCAGCTGTAAAACATCGACATCTCATTGGTAGGATAGCTGCCCGTTACATCCGGCAGGCTGTCCGTAGCGCCGAACAGGCTTACCTGCTCGGGGTTATCCCAGCTCAGGGGCTGCAGGTCAAACTCGACGTTCAGCTTATCCTGCACGAACTGCCCCACCTTATCGTCCACGGTCTCGGCGTCCCACAGCGCGACGGAAATTTTCATTTTTTCGCTGCGGTCGCTTTCTCCCTCAACAGCAGAGGACGCGGAACCGCCGCTGCTGCCCGCAGCCGGCGTGCTGGTGGGGGTACTGGTGCCGGACCCGCCGCCGCAGGCGGCCATAGACAGCACCATTGCGAGAACCAACAGGGTACTCAGAAACTTTTTCATTTTCTTTCCTCCTTAAAATTGTTCAAATGCTCCTCAGCCTTTCACTGAGCCAAGCATAATGCCCTTGACAAAGTATTTTTGCAGGAAGGGATAGACCAGCACAATAGGCAGCGTCGCAACCATCACCGTAGCCATTTTCACGCCCTCCTCAAAAATAACGGTCGTACCGGCCGTCTGGCTGTAGGCCTGCAAAAGACTGGCCGGCTTGTCGCTCTGCACAATAATTTTTCGCAGAATCAGCTGCAGCGGAAACAGCTTCTGGTCTGTGATGTAGAGCATGGCCGGATACCACAGGTTCCAGTACGCAACGCCGTAAAACAACGCAAAGGTGGCCAGCGTCGGCTTCGAAAGCGGCAGGATGATGCTGCGGAAAATGCGCAGCTCCGACGCGCCGTCGATCTTTGCGGATTCCTCCAGGCTGACGGGGATCTGGTTGAAGAATGATTTGATCAATGTGAAGTACCAGACGTTCACGCCTGTGGGAATGATCATGACCCAGATCTTATTCACAAAGCCCAAGTTGCGGATGAGCATGTAGTACGGGATCAACCCGCCGTCAAAAAACATTGTGATGATGATCATCGTCAAAAAGAAATTGCGTCCGGGCAATGATTTTTTGGACAGCCCATACGCCAGCGTCGTCGTCAGGAACAGGCTGTAAATTGTGCCCACCACTGTGACAAATACCGTTACGAAAAAGCTGGTGATCAATTTATCATTGGCAAAAATGAATTCATACCAGCGGAACGTTACCTCTTTGGGCCAGAGGATGAACGGCGTGCTGTAAAATTCTCCTTCCGTTACAATGGAAGTAACAAATACGTTCCAGAACGGAAAAATCATGATAATGCCCAAAATAATGAAAAATACAATGTTGATATAGTCAAAGGCGGAATAGGCATTCAGTTTTTTTCTTTTTTTCGGTTTCGTGTTTGTCATTGGTGTCCGCCTCCTTAATACAGGCCTTCCTGGCCCAGCAGCTTTGCGGATTTATTTGCCACCAAAAGCAGGATGCAGTTGATGACTGATTTGAACAGGCCCACCGCGGTACTCATTTCAAACTTGCCGTCCGCAATGCCCAAACGGTACACATAAGTGTCCAAAACGTCTCCCACGCCGTATGTTCCTGCGCTGTACAGGTTGAATATCTGGTCAAAGCCCGCATTCATCACACCGCCGATGTCCAAAATCAGGTTAACGGATATTGCAAATGTGAGGCAGGGCAATGTAATATACCAAACCTGTTGAAACCGGTTCGCCCCGTCGAGCCGGGCCGATTCATAAAGCGAAGGGTCTACACCGGAAAGCGCCGCCAGGTAAATGATGGTGCCCCAGCCCGCTCCCTTCCAAATTGAGGAAAGGTAAATCAGCGGGCGGAAATAATCCGGGTTTCCCAAAATCATTGTCGGCTCTACGCCGAAGCTTTGGAACACTTTACCGTAAATGCCTGTATTGATGGAAAAAATATTGGAGATCAGGCCCGCCATAACAATCCACGATACAAAATACGGAAGATACATCACCGTCTGGGAAACCTTTTTGAACTTCGTAGATTTCAGTTCATTGAGCAGCAGAGCCAGAATGATGGGTACCGGAAAGCCTGTGATGATCTTTCCGAAGCTGATAATGAGCGTGTTCTTAAAAGCATTCCAAAAATCCGGATTTTTGAAAATCTTCTCGAAATTTTCCCAACCGACCCAGGGGCTTCCCCAAATGCCCAGATTATACTTGAATTCCTTGAACGCCAACTGGATCCCGTACATTGGAAAATAGCTGAAAACGATCAACGCGAGCATTCCGGGGATGATCAGAAGATATAAATATCTGTGGTTATAGATCCTGCGCCGGAGCTTTTTATGGTCGATTTTCTTTTTTGCCCTCCGCGCGTCTTTTACCGCCGCTTCCATCGCGCCTTCCTCCTTTTCTTCCCGCCAGCCGTCTGTTTCGGTGCATCGTGCAAGGCGGTTCGCTTTGTCTGTCTTTATTTTACCAAGCTCCACACTCATCGTAAATTTTGATTTTTTGAGGATCTGTTTGTTTTTTTTCCCACTTTTCTGTATAGAGGCAAAAATGCAAAAAATAGGTTTGACACCCGCTTTCCCTTCACTATAATAAAATTATCCGGAGCATCAGGCGCCGGCCGCCACCCGCTTCGGCACGGAGGAATGGTTTATGCGTCTTTCAAGCAATCGTTTGCTCAAACTATCGCTTCGGCAGAAATTGATTTTGATTTTCGGCGTGGTCCTGCCGCTCATTATTCTTATATTGGGCGCTGTGACGCATCACTGGCTGTACCAATATACGATGGAACTCGTCATCGACATAAAGCTGAAAACCGACATCAGCGTGGCAGGCGAAGTGGAAGCGTTGAAAACGCGTGCAGAGGACCTCAGCAATCAGGTGCTGCTGAACACCATTGTGCAGGAAACCCTGGCGGTATCTTCTGAAAAAAGCGCTCTGGAACAATACTTTTTATACCGCGACGCCCAACAGGCGCTGTCCACGATGGCAGAAACAGATACCGTTGCAGGAATTTACGTCCACGCCTCCAACGGGATGTTCCTGCGCTCAGACGACAACTTTGCCGACCTGGCGCGCACCAATCCAGAGCGATACAACATTTTTCGTTCCGCCGCATTATCGGGGAACGGTCGGAACATATGGGTTTCTGCGCGCGGTAACGATTTCTCTATAACCCCGGATGCAAGAGCAGACAGGTCTTCCACACCTTACCTTTATATCGTCCGCCACATGAAGAGTATTTCAAACCCCGGCATCCTCCGCGGCGTTTCCATCGTACAGTTCAACTGTGAGCGGTACCTGAACGCCCTGATGCGAAACATCGACTCTTTTGGTGAATATGCATGCATTATCGACAAGCAGGGCAATGTGCTTCTGCACACCTCCAAAGATGCGGTTTTGGGGGAACCTCTCGATGCTGAATTGCTGAAACGTCTGGACGGCGGCCTTTTTGGATATTCCATTCTGGAAGGTGAGGACGCCCTGCTGCTTTATGCCGGCAGCCACGGCATGAACTGGCGCGTTGTCCATTATATTCCCACTGGGAGCATATCAGAAAGCCTCGCGCCCATCGGACGGTTTGTATGGGGCGCGCTGCTGTGTTGCGCGCTTGTGCTCATCGCGGTTTTATTGTCATTCTCCGCCATGATCTTCACCCCCATTCGCCGGCTTGCGCAAAATCTGGAGCGTTTCGGACGCGGTGAGCGGGGCGTTCGCATTTCCACCTGCCGAAGCGACGAAATCGGCGATCTGGAGCGCCAGTTCAATAAAATGCCATTTCGTGAAATGACAAAAACAGAGGTGGCAAAGTTAGGATTAGAACTAA
>OGXI01001831.1_pt1 | contig 16970 bp, 7 predicted proteins | sample 1576221 | NCBI WGS metagenome assembly OGXI01 (sample SAMEA3541523, study PRJEB24748) | human gut metagenome | biome: human gut; feature: human-associated habitat; material: faeces | place: China | collected 2012
TATCACCTTTCTGATCGAGTTCAAAAAAATCAGTTTCCGATTTCTGACGTTCAATAATAAATTTGGAGGAAGCTCCTTTGTCGATGCGCTCTAATAATCCTGTAACAGGAGAAGAAAATAAGTTGCTTGTCATCCATAACAGCACAAACAACAATCGTAGTTTTTTCATCATATTATTAAGGTAACGGATAACACCAATTAAATAAAAAACAGAACAGCCCCCTCGCCTTTAAAGGGAGGAAGGCTGTATTAGTATTATTACGGAATAATTTAATTATTTACAATTTCCAAGGCAACGCGGCTTCAACTGCTTGAAGAAGTCATTACCTTTATCGTCCACCAAGATGAATGCCGGGAAATCTTCCACTTCAATTTTCCAGATAGCTTCCATACCCAATTCCGGATATTCCACACACTCAATGCTCTTGATATTATTCTGAGCAAGGATAGCAGCCGGACCACCAATAGAGCCCAGATAGAAACCGCCATACTTCTTACAAGCATCCGTTACCTGCTGGCTACGATTACCTTTTGCCAACATTATCATGCTACCGCCATGTGACTGGAACAAATCCACATACGGGTCCATACGTCCTGCTGTAGTGGGGCCCATAGAACCACAAGCCATACCTTCCGGAGTCTTTGCCGGACCGGCATAATAGATAGGATGATCTTTGATATACTGCGGCAAATCTTCGCCACGATCCAAACGCTCTTTCAATTTAGCATGAGCGATATCGCGACCTACAATAATGGTTCCGTTCAATGACAGACGGGTAGCTACCGGATACTTGGTCAATTCTTTCAGGATATCCGCCATCGGTTGGTTCAAATCAATCTTAACCACATCGCCTTCACCGGCTTCACGGAGTTCTGCCGGAATCAGCTCACCCGGTTTATCATCCATCTTTTCAATCCAGATACCATCTTTATTGATCTTACATTTTATATTACGGTCAGCAGAACAGGAAACGCCCAGACCGATAGGACAAGAAGCACCGTGACGAGGCAAGCGGATGATGCGAACATCGTGAGCCATATACTTACCACCAAACTGTGCACCCAAGCCAATCTTATAAGCTTCTTCCAATACTTGTTTTTCCAGTTCCACATCGCGGAAAGCACGCCCGTATTCATTACCGGTAGTAGGCAACTCGTCATAATAGTGAGTAGAAGCTAGCTTAACAGTCAGCAAGTTCTTCTCTGCCGATGTACCACCGATTACAAATGCAATATGATAAGGAGGACAAGCAGCCGTACCCAAAGTCTTCATTTTTTCAACAAGGAAAGGAACCAATGTAGCCGGATTCAATACAGCTTTCGTTTCCTGATATAAATAGGTCTTGTTCGCCGAACCACCACCTTTAGTCACACAAAGGAACTTGTATTCCATACCTTCAGTAGCTTCCAAATCAATTTGTGCAGGCAGGTTACATTTGGTGTTCACCTCATCGTACATAGTCAAAGGAGCATTCTGAGAATAACGAAGATTTTCTTCCGTATAAGTCTTATAAACTCCCAAGGAAAGGGCTTCTTCATCACAATAGCCGGTCCATACCTGCTGACCTTTCTCACCATGGATAATAGCAGTACCCGTATCTTGACAAAGAGGTAATTTGCCTTTAGCTGAAACTTCCGCATTACGCAAGAAAGTCAATGCTACATACTTATCGTTATCACTGGCTTCGGGATCACTCAGAATCTTAGCAACCTGTTCATTGTGTGAACGGCGAAGCAAGAAAGAAACATCACGGAAAGCAGCGTTAGCCATAGCAGTCAGACCTTCTTTTTCAATCTTCAAGATAGGTTTTCCTTCAAACTCACTTACTGACACATAATCTTTAGTCAGCAAATAATACTCGGTTTTATCAGGTCCCAACGGGAACATGTGCTGATAGTGGAACGGAGGTGTTGCCATATTGATACTTATTTTAGTTAAAAGTTATTAGTGTGACAAAGGTAGTAACTATTATCGAAATTTTTCCTTAATTAGCGTGAAAACTTTCAAGGAATGTACTTACCTTTGCCAACTCATTAAAATAACATCACATTATACATGAAAAGATTAGGCAAATTCTTATTTATTACTTCATTACTGTTATGCTTTCTCATCCCTCGAGGATGGACACAAACCCAAGCAAAAAACCAACCGGACAGTATCGAACTCAAACTGAAGGAAATCTACACGAAACGGGAAGTCATGATTCCCATGCGTGACGGAATCAAGCTTTACACCGCTGTCTACGAACCGAAAGACAACAGCAGGCAGCATCCTATCCTGATGCACCGCAGCCCTTACTCTTGTTCCCCATACGGAGAAGGATTTGACCGTCATTTCAGAACTAATCTGAAAAACTATATAGAGCACCGATATATTATCGTCTTCCAAGATGTACGTGGACGACATAAGAGTGAAGGAATATTTATCCAAGTACGCCCTCTCAACAAAAACAAAAAGGGTAAGAAAGATAAAAAGAATATAGACGAAGCAACGGACACATACGATACCATAGAATGGTTGATTCACAACACATATAATAACGGAAATGTAGGAACATGGGGAATCAGTTATGATGGTTTCTATGCCACTATGACAGCCTCCTCCAATCATCCGGCTTTGAAAGCTGTTTCTCCGCAAGCTCCCGTCACCGACTGGTTCCGTGGAGATGACCGTCATCACAACGGAGCCTTCACCCTGCTGCAAACCACTAATTTCCTTCCCAGACTGGAAGGACGCCACATGGGAAAAGGAGTGATGAACCAAATTGTAAAGAATGATGTTTACACAGATTTTCTGGCACTCGGTACCTTTAAGAATGTAGACGACCTGGTACGTGATACCACACAGACATTGTGGAATGATATCAAAAACCATCCTGATTTCGATGATTTCTGGAAAGAGCGCGATGCACGCACCTCCTGTTATAACTTGAAGCCAGCCATATTGGTGGTAGGTGGACTGTATGACTCCGAAGACTGTTACGGAGCCTGGAATCTTTATAAAGCCATCAAAGAGCAATCACCGGACACAGATTTATATCTGACATTCGGTCCTTGGTGGCATGGAGCATGGACAGTACGCGGGTTCCAAGGTTTCGGTAATCTGTATTTCGGTAAAAGCACTTCGGCTTATTACATGGACAAAATAGAATATCCTTTTTTCCGATATTTCCTGGAAGGAAAGGGAGAAAAGCCCAAGCATAAAGTAAATATATTCCATACAGGTGAAAACGAATGGAAAACATACGACGAATGGCCTGTACAAAAGACTGCCGGTACACCTTATTATATACATAAAAACGGATCAGTATCCACACAAGCACCGGCAGAACAAGAGTCTTATTCTGAATATATTTCAGATATGTCACGTCCGGTACCCTATACGGCAAACCCTACCACTTACCGGACAAAAGAATTCATGGTAGATGACCAACGCTTTGCTACTTCACGTCCCGATGTCATTACTTTCATGACGGAGCCGCTATGTGATACATTAACATTGGCCGGTCCTATAGAAGTGGAATTAATGACTGCCATCAGTAGTACTGACGCTGATTTTATGGTGAAAGTAATTGATGTATATCCTGAAAAATTTGAATATTCCAAAACTGCACGCAGTTATTTAAAGAGTGACTACCCAATGAGTGGGTACCAGCTGATGATTCGTGGCGAATTATTCAGAGGACGCTTCCGTAAGGGATTCGACAATTCCCTGCCTTTCAAACCGGAAGAAATAACTCCGGTTAATTACACACTGTATGATGTGGCACACACATTCCTGCCGGGACACAGACTGATGATTCAAATTCAAAGTTCCTGGTTCCCCATTATTGACCGCAATCCACAAAGGTTTATTGATACCTATCATTGTACGGTAGAAGATTTTGTGATGAAACAAAAGATCAAAATTTATCATCAGCAAGGAGCTGCAAGCAGAGTTATACTACCTGTGGTAAAAAAATAAAAAGGAAGTATCCCAACAAGCTCAAATGTCATCCAATAGCAAGAGCCGTATGACTACTCCAGCATTCATACGGCTCTTTTTATATGTAACTACCATCTGTAACTTTTCCGAAGGTTCATCTTAGTCTGGATACTCTCATCAAAAATATCATATAGAAGCAATCCGTTCTATCAACTCGTTACCCAACGCTGTTTTCGCTTCAATATGCTGCAATACCGCTGTCACAAACGGATTACTTTCAAATACCCCACGCACCTGTTCAAAATCCTGCTCCATTTCTTCACGTGATCCATCTGCACCGAACCCCGTCATAGCAGACAAAGAAAATTCCTTTTTCGCATCGGCATAGACCATTTTATCCAATCCGACAACAGCCTCCTGCCACTTCTTCACGATAGCAATAACATCCTTTGCCGTTATTTCATCGGAACGCAGATTATAAAACTCAAGCATCTTCCCATACGCCCATGTCCACTCGTATGTATAATAATTACGATGCATCTCAACAAAACGGTCATGAATCTGATCCACATTAGTCAGGATTCCAGATTCTATATCTGCCATCAACTTCTCTATTTCACTTTTAGGAGCGATCAATCCGGAAATATCCACCCATTCTCCTGTCCCTATCTCTGTATCAGGAATCAACCGGGCACGGATTTCCTCATCACTGCTAAAACGAACCTCCTCCAAACGCTTGATTAATGAATTACCCAAAAATTTATGAATAGCCGTTTCATAAAAACGAATGCCATTATTTAAAGAAGAATTCTTAATTTTCGCACTTTGGTAAGAGTAAGTTTCTGAAGTTTCTCCGGATACTTTACGTAATTCTTTCAGAATACTACGCCCTTTCATCATTTTCTGAATAGTATAGGGACTCAACAGGTTATAATTAATCTGATCCAAACGGTTCGGATCTTTACGTTTGTCACGTTTAGGCCACTTTTGAGCATCCCGAATCGTACCTACACTCCGCAAATTCACCCCTGGCACCAGATAAGTGGTATTTTGCTGCTCTATCAGATAAGAAAAAGGCAGATTAGAAGTATCGGCATGATTCACATGACGCCCCATAACCAAAGAAAATGCACCTACACGTGCGGGCCATAAAATATAAGAATCGGAAGTAGTCTTCGCCCCACGCTCCATAGCTCCCTGATGAATCGGACCTAACTTATACATATGGTTGCTTTGATTAGAGCCGGAACCCGCATTCATAAAAGAGAACATTCCGGCAATCAGCAAAGTAGACTTATGATGAGTCACCGTAAAGGGTCCGGCAAAAATGGCACATGCCTCACCGTTCTCTTCTTGACAATTACTGAAAAACAAAGAATCGGATGCAGAATAGTTATGTCCCAAATGACATGCCTGGCTGATAAAGCAACGGGTCAACATAGTTCCATCTTCCACATTGGAGCCGCTTGATATAATAAAATCATCGCATACCACTCCATAGCCGATATGAATAGGCGCTTGCTCATTACTGTTCAAGCTACCGTTTTTCAATCGTCCCGCCCCTTCTATCTTACAATAATCACCTATTCGTACATTCTTTATATATCCCGCATCAACAATGGTAACATGGTGGCCAATAGTACCTGTATCCGAAGCATTCTCTTCAGCATACCGGTCAATAATGGCTTTCATCCGGCAAATCAATTCAGGACGATGACGGTACAATGCCAGAATATAGGCCTGATGCGCTGACAGACGATCATGAATAGGCACTTCACGTCCACCCGTTTCATTCAATACAGCTACTTCAACGCCATTCCCAAACTTGCTCCGGCCATCTACCAGAATGATATCTACATTCTCTATAAATGCATAATCCCCAATGATATAGTTGGCTATATAGTTCTTTATATTCTCAATACAACAATTATCGCCCACCGTTACATTATGCAAGGTCGCATGATACAATCCGGAATGTTTACGCATGCCACCTGCCAACGTAAACTCATCCTCAAAGACCCCCAATCTGACCTTTCCGGAAAAACGGGTATGATAAATATAGTCCGTCTTAAAGTTCTCTACTACTTCAATTTCATCCCAATCAACCGCAGTGCATGATCTCTCTTTTAATTGTTGTATTTCTTCTTGTGTAAGTGAACGATAAGTTTTCATCTTCTATATGTATTTATTCTTCATCATAGGTTTGATAAAGAAAATCGTTATAAGGATACTTCTGTACGTGTAGCTCGCGCACCTTATTATATATAATAGTCTTCAATTCATCCATATTTATTTTCTCTCTGGCAGAAATGAAGATACAATTATCATTCAATTTTGCCATCCATGTCTTCATCAGTTCTTCCAATGTAATATTCTCCCTGGTTTTAGGAGTCAAATCATCCTCTGCTTTCTCTATATAGGTATAAGCATCTATCTTGTTAAAAACAATCATGGTAGGCTTTCCACCTGCCCCCAAATCAGCAATCGTTTTATCAACCACAGAAATTTGTTCCTCAAAATCCGGATGAGAAATATCCACCACATGAATCAGTAGATCAGCTTCACGCACTTCGTCCAAGGTTGATTTAAAGGAATCAACCAAATCCGTTGGTAATTTACGGATAAATCCTACGGTATCTGTAAGCAGAAATGGCAGATTCTCAATAATCACTTTGCGTACTGTGGTGTCCAATGTTGCAAAAAGTTTATTTTCAGCAAAGACCTCGCTTTTTGAAAGCAAATTCATTAAAGTAGATTTTCCCACATTGGTATACCCTACCAAAGCTACACGTATCATACGCCCACGGTTTTTACGTTGAGTGGACTTCTGTTTATCAATTTCAACCAACCGTTCTTTCAACAATGACATACGATTCAAAATGATACGACGGTCCATTTCCAACTGAGTTTCACCCGGGCCACGTAATCCCACAGAGCCTTTACCTCCACCAGCACCGGATCCACCTCCCTGACGCTCCAAGTGAGTCCACAAACGTTGCAGACGAGGCAGCATATACTTATATTGGGCCAGTTCCACTTGTGTTTTAGCATTTGCAGTTTGAGCCCGCATGGCAAAAATATCCAGAATCAGCGAAGTACGGTCCAAAATCTTCACTTTCAGTTCAGCTTCTATATTACGTATCTGCTTGGCAGAAAGTTCATCATCAAAAATCACCATTCCGACTTCACGCTCATTTTCCTCTTCCTGATGAATATATTCCTTGATTTCTTCCAGCTTTCCTTTACCGACATAAGTCACGGAATTGGCAGCAGGCAGTTTCTGAGTAAACCTTTTCACCACTGTTGCTCCGGCCGTTTCGGCCAAGAACTCCAACTCATCCAAATACTCCTTGGTCTTACGCTCATCTTGTGTCTGAGTAATCAAACCAACTAAGATGGCAGTTTCAACCTGTGCTTCAGAAATTACAAATTCTTTCATTTATCTATCAATCTAAATAAGTTCGCGACAAATATAACAAAAAAAGAGGATGAACGTTGAACGTCATCCTCTTTTTTATTACAGTTATTCCCTATAGTTGTGGTTGTGGAGCAGCCGGATTGTTATCAGTGTCACTGATTCCGGAATTGGTTTCCATTTCACATTGCGGAATCCGATAGATCAGGATCTGCGCTTCTGCTGCTGAATTATATTGTACAGACGGGTCATAATTCGTATTCTTACGAACCACCGGCTTTTTCAAGCGTAGGATATCGAACAGTGAGAAACCTTCTCCCCAAAGTTCCATACGACGCTGCAACCAAACCTCATCCTGAAAATCCTGTGCTGAATTAGCTTTACTTGTAAAAGAAGGATCCCGATATGTCCGTACAAAATTTTCCAATGTACTCTTTCCGCCACTCAGATTACCACCCATGGCTTCTGCCTCAGCCTTTATCAGATACATTTCTTCAACACGCATCAAAGGCCAGTCTGACGCATTGGTTGTGTTACCAAATATACTTTGATAAGCTCCGAACTTTGTATTTACATACGGAGTCAAACCAAAATATTCAACGATGGAAGTACCCTCAATCTGCTCATTATCAATCAATGAAGATTTATTATCCGGAGACAAGAACCATTGTTTACGGATATCTGTTTCGGGTATTAAATCATATAATGCAGAATTCACCTTTCTATATCCATCAGGCACTCCTGAAGTATAACCGTTCCCGGTAAAAGAGCACAAGTGCGAAGGCCAGTTGATAATACCTGTCTGGACAACATCATTATCAGGCGTAATCATCACTCCCCATAACCATGAACTTGCCGATGCTGAATTAAAGGTAGGAGTAGATACCTGGGCTAAAGTCTGAGGTGTACCGCCAGCAATGGCACGTTCTGCATCTTTAGCTGCATCCGCCCATTTTTGCATTAACAGATTGGCACGAGCACGCAATCCGTAAACTACCGCCTCGTCAATCTGATCTTTGTTTGAGCCATTATCATACCCGGTCAATAAATCAGCAGCCGTATTCAAGTCACTCATAATCTGGTCATACACCTGCTGTACAGTTGCACGCGGATTATTCTGCATATCTTCATCAGTCATTGTTTCTGTAACAATAGGTACTGCCAGACTATTTTCATGACCTGCATAAGTAAACTGATAAATTTGAACCAAGTTCAGATAGTCATAAGCACGAGCAGCTAAAGCTTGGCCACGATAAACCTTCAAAGAAGAATCTTCCGTATCTGCCGCTATCAATTTCAGCACATTGTTTGCAGCTTTCAAGTGATTATAGAACGTTTTCCAAATCAATTCATCGCTTGAACTATCGTATACCCTGTCGCTATAATTTTGAGATGTTCTAAACCAGTTATATCCATTAACCAATGCAACCAAGTCCTGTCCTCCTGATTCCAGTATCATAAACACGGCAGGAATTCCATAGTCATTATGATAAGTAGTGGCATCATCTGAAATCGTACCAAAAGTATTTAATTTGGCTGCCATGGCGTTCACTTCAGCAGTTATCAAATTAGGTCTGCCATTGATTATATCTTCTTTCTGTTCTTCAGATATGTAATCTCCTTCAGGAAATTTATCCAAATCGCAAGATGCCATTAATAAAGCGACACTTGCAAATGCTATATATTTATTTGACAATTTCATATTCTTAAAAATGGGTTGCTAAATTAGAAATTTAAAGATATACCTCCGGAAATTGTGCGGATAGGTGAATATACATTGTCAGCAGCCACATAACCTTGACGTGGGTCCAACCCTTTGCGAGCTGTCAGCAAAGCCACATTATCTGCAACAAAGAATACACGGACACCGTCAATCTGCATTTTACGTGTCAGACTCTTCGGCAAAGTATAACCCAATGTAATATTCTGCAAGCTTAAATAATCCGAACTAGTCAAGAAACGATCTGTTAATCTGTTCGTATATTGGTCATTAATATTCATACGAGGAACATCCGTATTTTTATTTTCAGGAGTCCATGCTTTTAACATATCTTTATGCAAAGCACTACCCGTGGCTGCCACATCCATTAATCCTTGATAAGTATAGTCCAGAATACGTCCACCAAGCTGATATGCAAACGAAACAGAGAGATCAAAGCCATAGGCTGTAACACTTGTTCCAAAACCACCATAAACTTTAGGTAGAATATCACCTGATGCGAATCTGTTTTCAGAAGCGACAGAATAAGATTTCGTAACTGTATTACCATTCTCATCCGGAGTCACCAGCGCCCACAGACTCTCTCCTGTTTCAGAATCCACACCTACATATTTAGGTAAATAAAGCTGGTACATAGACTCATCTTCACGATAAATCCGGGCACCGTCAATCAATTGTCCATTCAGTTCTGGAGATAATTCCAAGACTTTATTCTTAAAATGTGTAAGATTAAAGTTTACATTCCAGGAAAAATTCTTGTTTTCAATTATATTGGAATACAAGTCCAATTCAACCCCACGGTTTACCATTGACCCCACATTCTCAGGAAAACGGGAATAACCCATTGAAGCTGCTACCGGTTTGAAATAAAGCATATCGGTTGTTTTACGTGAGAAGTACTCAACAGAACCACCTAACTTACCACCCCAAAAAGCGAAATCAAATCCAGTATTAAAGCTGTGTGAAGTTTCCCAAGTAATTTCCTTATTACCTTTATAATATAGAGAAGTTGAAAAATCGCCATTACTGTTTGCCAATGTATACTGGTCTTGATACGGATAGTAGTTACGGTACAAACCACCTTGGAACATCAAGTTATCATTACCTTGCAAACCATAGCTGATTTTAAATTTCAACATATCAATCCAAGACTGGTTTTCCAAGAATTTCTCTTTGCTTAATAACCATCCAGCTCCTACAGACCAGAAGTTACCCCAACGATTATCCGGGTGAAAACAAGAAGAAGCATCACGACGGAAAGAAGCTGAAACAAAATACCGTCCATCATAGTCATATTGTGCACGGAACAGCCATCCTTCTGTTGCATAATTACGAGAATATGAATTATTGCTCTGGTTCATAATACCATTGCCTAATTCAGGAACATTCGGATCATACAATTTCTCACGTTGTCCGTACAAATATTGATATTTATAGTCATAACTTTCATGTCCGGCCAAAATATCCACATTATGAACATCATTAAATGTTTTGTTGTATGTCAATAAATACTGCTGATTTACACTAAATGTACGCTCACTAGATACGCCGATCAAACCTCCGACTCCGCTAGTTTCAGAATACTGTCCGTAGAAGGGGTTAACCATCTCTGTAGCACGCACATTATTTACATCAACACCTATATTCACTTTTGCCTTGATTCCATTCCAAATATCAATATCAGCAGACCATTTTCCACTAACCACATCACCCGAATATTTCATTTTATCCAGCATATAACTTGCCAACGGATTTGCATTAGGAATCGTATTACGGCTACCATTTGAATCTTGTCCTGGCTTTCCATAATCATAATGAAGGAAACCTCGATTATCTACCATAATATTGCCCTGTGCATCACGAACATACATAGGATAAATGGCTCCCATAATATTTGATGCATAAAAGATGTTTGCATTTGATGTACCACCCTCAGTATCCTGTTCACGGCTATCATAATGAGTAAATGATACATTTCCTCCCATCTTCAACCAAGGCTTCACTTGATAGTCAGCTTTCAAACGTGCAGAATAACGTTGGAAACCAGAGTTAGGAACAATTCCCTTATCATCCAAATAGCCGGCCGACATATAATAATTCATTTTTTCAGTCGCACCGCTGATACTTAAATTATACTCTTGACGCAGGTTATTTTCAAAAATTTCATCCGACCAATTATCCGGAGTATAATAATATGTACCATCAGAATAACCTAATGTCGCATTAGGATTCAATTTGCCATCCATACCGATCAGTTGCTGTCCTTGAGGAATGGAATACACCTGATATCCCAAATATGTAGAAGAAAGCATCGCTTGATTAGCGTACGCATTAGCTTTAGCCAAATCTCCGGCTGCCGCATATCCTTTCAAATCGGCATTATAAATAGAAGAATAGTTTAATTCATAGAATGTAGCCGGATCCGTAATTGTTTCATAATTAGGTACTCCACGTTTATTCACACCCCATTTAGCGTCAAAAGTAACACGGGCTTCCCCACTCTTACCACGCTTGGTAGTAATCAAGATTACACCATTAGCACCACGTGCACCATACAGAGCATTAGAAGCAGCATCTTTCAACACTGTCATTGATTCTATATCAGAAGTACTGATAGCAGAAATTTCACCATCATACGGAACTCCATCTACCACATACAAAGGCTTGTTACTAGCCGATATAGATCCAATACCACGAATACGCACTTCAGCATCTTTGCCCGGCTGACCATTATTACTCGTAGTTTGTACTCCGGCTACTTGACCCGCCAAAGCATTTGTCACATTTGAAGTTTGTCTCGTCGCTATTTTTTCATTTTTTATAGTAGCAGCCGAACCTGTAAATGCAGATTTTTTCGCTGTACCATAAGCCACCACCATTACCTCTTCAAGCTGTTCTGTATCAGACTTTAATACAATATTCAAGTTTGCTTTAACTGGCACTTCTTGTGTAGCCATTCCGATAAAGGAAACTACCAAAGTCTTTGCGGAACTAATTATTTATGTAAAGAACTGACAATCAACACAAAAGTATTTCTTCGCTTTGCCTGCTTTTCTACTATATAAATTGTTTGAGAAGTATAAAAAAAATAATTTTCTACCTTTATTCTACTGAAATAAGTAAACCAATTTATATAAATTCGCTAAATTTGCCATTGTTCTATTTATTTATGAAATGAAATTCCATATTATTTTAATCAAATAAACATTACAATAGTCATATCACAATATTTATTACTGGAATAAAACGAATGCTTGAAACAAAAACTAATTGTAAGAAAAGCTTTTTATTATCATGAAAAAGACACTATCAAAGGTATTTCTTTAAACTTTATAGTGAAATATAATTGTAGCTATAATTATAAAGGGACGTTCCTACAATTAAGAACATCCCTTTTATAGAAAAGTTAATATGAGAATTATTAAATATTAGGCATTGGATTATTATCCTCTTCGCCAATACCATTATTATCTTGAATTTCTTTTCTTGGAATCAAAATTCTAAAGATATCATCTTCAGCCGGAAAATCGTATTGTGCATCCAAATTGTGATTGGTTCCTTCATATTTACGAATAATAGGCTTCTTTAAGCGTTTCAAATCGAACCATGCAATGCCTTCACCCCAAAATTCGATACGACGCTGTAACCAACAGGCATCTTGTATTCCTTTTGCATCTGTTGCATCACATACATAATCCGGTTGACGGGTTTTCACAAATTCTTCTAATAATGATTTACCACCGGCAATATTACCTCCCATAGCCAAAGCTTCTGCTTCAATCAACCACATCTCTTCAGCACGCATATAACACAGATCGTTGCAATTATTACCTTCCAAATCATACCACATATACTTCAAATTAGCATATTTAGGTAAAGCTACACTTCCCATCGGTCCTCCTTCATAAGTAAAGTCCTTATCCGCAAACCATCCTTTACGAATATCATTGTCAGCTATTTTACTGTATAATTCAGAACTAATATTCTTGAACATTCCTCCAGCCGTGACATAACCATAAGCGGTAGAACTGATGTGGGAGATAAAGTTAACAATACCTGTCTGAACAATCTCCGCATCCGTTGTAATATGTGAGGTAAACATCCAAGTATGATGTTTGTTCATATCGATATAACCCTCATCTATCAATTCAGCCTTATCGGCAGGTGCTCCATAAGAAGCACGAGCCTCTTTAGCATATTTGGCAGCATTAGTCCAATCTTCTTTTAACAGATACATACGTGCCAATAAACCAGAAATCACAGTTTGGTCGATATAAGTGCTGTTCAAACGTTGGTATGAAGATAAATCACTGTGTGCCTGCACTAAATCTTTTTCAATCAAATCATAAACCTCCTTTACACTTGCACGAGGATTATTGCTCAATACATCTGGCTCGGTAGTTTCTAGGACAATAGGTACCGCAGGAGCATTTTCATGACCTGCATAAGTATGCTGATACATCTGTACCAAAGTCAAATAAGCAAAAGCACGCATACCTAAAGCCTGTCCACGATCTTCTTTTTTAGAATCATCTGTAGTTGTTTTCAATACGTCATTAGCCGATTTTATTAATTTATACAAATAGTTCCAAAAATAGAACGTAGAAATATATTGGTATGCTCTAGAATTCTGATTAAATTGATAATCAGTATAATACCATCCATATTTAGAACTATACTGAATCATGTCCTGCCCCCACAAATCCGAACATAACAAAATATGATGATAACCATAATCGTAATGTTGAGCTTCATCACCATATCCCATTGTATCAAATTTATACAAATAGGCATACATACCGTTCAAACCTGCCACCGGATCAACTTCATCCATCTGATCACTAGTAATGATATCACCAGATTCAGCCTCAAAAAAACTATCAGAACAACTGCTAAACAATCCTACCATGGCTGCAAAAGCCGTATATTTTAAAATTTTTTTCATGCTTTCTTGTTTTATCAATTAAAATTTCATTGTTATACCACCAGAAATACTACGCAATGCCGAATAATTATAATTTGATTCGCCATTCCAATTTGTACGAGGGTCATAACCTTTACGAGCAGAAAGTAGTGCTACATTGTCTGCCACAAAATATACTCTTAAGCTCTCGCAACCCAATTTTGCAATCCAATTCTTCGGCAATGTATAACCTACAGAAATATTTTGCAAACTTAAATACGAAGTTGAAGTCAAAAAACGGGTAGAAGTAGAATTGTTATTACTTTCTTTTGCATTTAATTTTGGCACATCAGTATATTTATTTTCCGGTGTCCAAGCATTTAAAATATCATTATGATAATTTGTTCCTGCACCCTGAGCGCTATTCATCAAAGTTGCATAGGTATAATCATAGCCTTGTCCTCCTAATTGATAAGTAAGTGCAATACTAAAATCGAATCCATAAGCATTTAATGAAGTACTAATACCACCATACAAATCAGGCAAGGCACAACCTGCTTTATAATCCGTCGCCTCGCTATATGTCTTAGTTGTTTCTTTAGTCGTATTTCCATTCTTATCAGTAACATCTTTATACCACATAGCCTTTCCGTCTTCCGGATCTACACCAGCCCATTCTTTTATATAATAGTCGTAGTACGAACCTCCTTCAACCATTTTGAAAATACCATTCCAAATACCGGACTCTCTTTTTTCTTCCGGTAAAGTCAAAATTTTGTTTTTATAGGTAGTTGCATTAACAGAAATATTCCAATTAATCTTACTTGTGCGAATAATGTCCCCACTTAATTCTACTTCAAATCCGGTATTGCGCATATCACCAATATTATCCGGATAAGAATTAGAACCGGTACTAGCTGCTAAAGGACGGTTAAACAACAAATCTTTTGCATAGCGGGAGAAAAATTCAAAGCCTCCACTCAAACGTCCGTTTAATACGCTAAATTCAATACCTGTATTAAAATTATAGTTAGTTTCCCACTTTAATTTATCATTACCCTTATATGTTTGAGTAATTGCGGGTTGTCCGTTATTGTTGCTCACACTGAATTGATCCATATAAGCATAACGGTTACGCACCCCATTCAACAACAAGTAGTCATTACCTTGCGAACCATAGCTAACTTTAAACTTTAAGTTATCTAACCATTCAACGTCCTTCAAAAAATTTTCCTCTTTCAGTCTCCAACTAGCACCTACAGACCAAAAATTCCCCCAACGATAATCTGGATGAAATACTGAAGAAGCATCACGACGATAACTTCCCGAGAAGTAATATCTATCCTTATAATTATATTCCACACGTCCCAAGAAACCTTCAGTAGTATATTCTGTCACATAAGAACCAGCTTGCGGATTACTCACTGCATGATTCAATGAAGTTGACCCCCACAAAGCAAAGTTATTTTTTGATCCGTATAAATAATCATACTTATTCTGATAAGTTTCATGTCCAAGCAGTACATTTACCGAATGCTCTCCAAAAGTACGTTCCCATGTAAGCAATTCCTGCAAATTAATAGTCATATTGCGAGTGCTATAATGAGTTGCAATACCGTTTTGTGCAGTAAACTGTCCGTATTCACCATTTTGAAATACCATTTGACGAGTATTATCGTTTTCTATTCCGGCACGGAAAGTAAATTTAAAATCTTTCAAAAAGGAAATTTCGGCAAACATGTTTCCGCTGAAATAATCTTTTCCATTTTTACGATCATCCAAACTCTGACTACCTAATGCGTTTGAATTTCCTGATACAGGACGCTGCATACCCGGAGTATCTCCATAATCATACACTATGCGACCATGACTATCATACATAAAATTACCATTTTCATCACGTTTGTAGATAGGATAAATGGGAGCCATGGTACGTGATACGTAGAACATATTGGTGCCAGCAGTTTGGTCTTGTTCTTCTGTAGCTGAAGTGGCTACAGTAGAAGTATTGACATAAGCAAAATTACCACCCATCTTAATATTCTTGTTAAACTGGTGTTCCAAACGCAAACGGGCAGAGTAACGTGTAAAACCGGATTTTACAATATAACCTTCATCATCCAAATAACCAAATGACAAATAATAACTAGTCTTTTCATTAGCCCCGTTCATGTTTACGTTATATTCTTGTCGTAAACCGCTGTGAAACATTTCCTTTTCCCAATTATCCGCATATTTAATTCTAGCATTAGGATTAAATGTTCCATCCGGTAATACCACTTCGTTATTACCTACAGTCGTAACATTGTAACTCAAGCCACTACCACTGTCGGTAATCAAAGCGTTCGAAGCTAATTGTCCGGGATTAGCCTCGCCATTAGCCTCATACATTCCTTTCAACTCTCGCCAATATGTAGTATAATAAGTAGCAGGATCTCTCATTACATCATACTCAGGTACACCACGACTATTAGATCCCCATTTAGCATCAACGGTTATAGTAGCTTTACCTATTTTACCTCTTTTAGTAGTAATCAAGACAACACCATTAGCACCACGTGCACCATATAATGCATTGGCAGCAGCATCTTTTAATACAGTCATAGATTCAACATCTTGACTATTAATCATACTCAAATCTCCATCAAAAGGAGAACCGTCCACAACAATAAGAGGTTCACTGGAAGCGTTAATAGAACCAAGGCCACGTACACGAATACTTGTACCAGAACCAGGGGCACCTGAAGCTGTGGTAATTTGGACTCCCGACACTGCACCCGCTAATGCTTTGGTCACATCAGACGTTTGCATTTTTTCTATTTTGTCATTTTTAACAACAGCAGCAGATCCCGTAAACGAAGACTTTTTGGCAGTACCGTACGCCACAACCATTACTTCCTCAAGCTGTTCTGTATCAGACTTTAATACAATATTCAAATTCGCTTTAATATTCACTTCTTGTGTAGCCATTCCGATAAAGGAAACTACCAAAGTCTTTGCGGAACTA
>OGXI01001834.1_pt1 | contig 16943 bp, 17 predicted proteins | sample 1576221 | NCBI WGS metagenome assembly OGXI01 (sample SAMEA3541523, study PRJEB24748) | human gut metagenome | biome: human gut; feature: human-associated habitat; material: faeces | place: China | collected 2012
TCTTAAGGGATTAGTTATAGAATATGATGATACAAAAGATGTGTTTTAACAAATATCGTCGTCATTCCATCCGGGAATATCCGAAAATGAAACCTGATGGCGACCTTCGATGAATGTTTCTCCCGGCACTTCCGGCGTCGTCGGCGGCGTTGTCGTACAGGAAGCGAGTAAAAGGGACAGACATCCCAGAATGAAGTAAGGAAAAAGACGTTTAAAAGACATGATGGATATCCGTATTGCTTATTCAGTCAAAAGCGCGATCTCACTTACCGGAGTTCGCCAATGTGCACCATTATAGGTAAATAAAACGGGCACGGCATTCTTTTCCCTCTAAAACGTCGAACTAAAGCTTCTCAGTGAAGCGTTCTTGGCAAAGACAGCAAAAATTCCGGAATTTCCACACTGAACTGTTCTCCCTGTTCCGTTACACACAAAAACTCTCCCTGCATCGATCCCTGTGGAGTCGCCAGAGATGTGCCGCTGGTATATTCAAATTCCTCTCCGGGCTTTAACAATGGCTGGCGACCAACCACACCCAGACCGCGAATTTCCTCAACATGGTTATTGGCATCCGTAATGATCCAGTGGCGTGCAATCAATTGCGCGCCGACCTGCCCTTTATTTTTGATTGTCACCGAATAGGTAAATACGTAACTGTCCCGATCAGGGGCGGACTGATCGTCTATATATCTTGTCGTCACGGAGACATCGAGTAAATCAGGACTCATTCCAACCCTCTTATTGAAAAAATAAAATTCATTATGGATTGATACAAAAACCTTTAATTTGCGGCTAACCAAAGTTCCTGATCAATCAACCGGTATAAAATAAAACTTTCTGAAATCGATTTTTATATTTCCATGACCCAATATCGCATTGCACCCAGTATTCTTTCCGCCGATTTTGCCGAGCTGGGCAACGAAGTCCGCAACGTCGTCAAGGCTGGCGCCGACATGATCCATTTCGATGTGATGGACAATCATTATGTCCCGAATCTGACAATGGGGCCCATGGTTTGCGCGGCAATCCGGCCTCATGTCGATGTACCCATCGACGTTCATCTCATGGTCAAACCTGTCGATCGCATCATTCCCGATTTTGCCAAGGCGGGCGCGAACATAATCTCGTTCCACCCAGAAGCATCAGAACACATCGACCGTACCTTGCAGTTGATTCATGACAATGGTTGTAAGGCCGGATTGGTATTCAACCCGGCCACACCGCTGGATTACCTGCTTCATGTCATGGACAAGCTGGACCTGATCCTCATCATGTCGGTCAACCCCGGTTTCGGCGGCCAGTCGTTCATTCCCCATGCCCTGAAAAAAATCGAAACGGTCCGTGCCATGATCGATTCTTCCGGCCGACAAATCATGCTGGAAGTCGATGGCGGGGTCAAAGTGGACAATATCGCCGAAATAGCGGCGGCAGGTGCCGATACGTTCGTGGCCGGTTCCGCCATTTTCAGCCAGCCGGATTACGCTCGCGTCATCAGGGAAATGCGTGAACAACTGGCCTCCGTCACTCCCAGACTGGGCTAAAACCATGACAGCCATATCAGAGAAAAATCCTTTGAAAGACATTCGCGTCGTCATCCTCGATCTCGATGGCACGATGATCGACTCCGTTCCCGATCTGGATGTTGCCTTGAACGGCATGTTAAAAGAGCTGACACTGCCGCCTGTCGAAGTAGCCTCGATACGGATGTTTGTCGGACGCGGTACGCAAAATCTCGTCAGGAGCACCCTTTCGGTTCATCTTGAATCCGATGAAGTCGAAAAAACGATGGATATCGCCATGACACTGTTTTACAAATATTACCGGATCGTCAATGGTGAACACAGCACGGTTTTTCCCGGAGTGAAAGAAGGGCTTCAAGCCATGAAAGAAAAAAGGCTTGACATCGCCTGCGTGACCAACAAACCTTCCATATTCACCGAACCCCTGCTTGCCAAAAACGGATTGTATTCGTACTTCAATCTGATTTACTGTTCCGATACCTTTCTGGTCAAAAAGCCTGATCCTTTCCCGATGCAGATGGCCTGCAAAAAATTCGGCTATCAACCGGCACAGGCTGTTGCGATCGGGGACTCTGTCAATGACGCGCAGGCAGCGCGGGCAGCAGGATGTTCGCTATTTATGGTTCCATATGGTTATAATTACGGAAAACCTGTAGGTGAAATGAATCCGGACGCCACGGTGTCCAGTTTGCTGCAAGCAGCCAACCTTATTTCCTGAAATTTTTTATCGATCATGTTTCTCATCAAAAAACCCGTGTTTTCACAAGCCGCTCTGATTTCCGGAGGGTTGTGGCGACGCTGGCAAACTTTATCCATGTAAACAAGTTTGCGGCCGTCCATATTTATCGGCCTGTTTTTTGAGCTATTTCGCTATGGCGAACCGGAGAAAATCATGACTGAACTCGAATTCAAGGCACTGGCCAACCAGGGCTATAACCGTATTCCCTTAATCATCGAAGCCATTGCCGACCTCGACACCCCTTTATCTCTTTACCTGAAACTGACCCAGCAGAACAACGGCGGCAAGAACTCGTTTCTGCTTGAATCCGTCGTCGGCGGAGAACGTTTCGGACGTTATTCATTTATCGGATTGCCCGCCTCTACCGTTTTGCGTGCACACGGCATGAAAACGGAAGTCGTCAAAAACGACAAGGTCATCGAAGTCAACGAAGGCAATCCTCTGGACTTTATTGCCGAATACCAGTCTCGCTTCAAGGTAGCCATTCGTCCCGGCCTTCCCCGTTTCTGCGGTGGTCTGGCAGGTTACTTCGGTTATGACACGATCCGTTATATCGAACCTCGCTTAAGAGAAAGTGCACCTGTAGACGACCTCGGTTTTCCGGACATTCAACTGCTGTTGACCGAGGAACTGGCTGTCATCGACAATCTGTCAGGCAAGCTCTACCTGATCGTTTATGCCGACCCGACCCGGCCTGAAGCGTATTCACAGGCCAGACAACGCCTGCGTGAACTGCGTGCCATGCTCGACAAACCCGCCATTGCACCTGCGATGGATGGCAGCGAACGCACCGATGTGATCAGGGACTTCAAAAAAGAAGATTTTCTGGCTGCTGTCGAGAGAACCAAGGAATATATCGCCAACGGCGACTGTATGCAGGTCGTACTGGCCCAGCGACTGAAAAAACCGTTTACCGATTCGCCGCTTTCCCTTTACCGCTCCCTGAGAGCGCTGAATCCGTCGCCCTATCTTTATTATTATCATTTCGACGACCAGTACATTATTGGATCGTCGCCGGAAATTCTTGTCCGTCAGGAAAACGTACCCGAAGGCAGAAAAGTGATCGTCAGGCCATTGGCCGGTACACGTCCACGTGGAGCGACTCCGGAAAAAGACATGCAGCTTGCCTCCGAATTGCTTGCCGATACAAAAGAAATCGCAGAACACGTCATGCTGATCGATCTGGCCCGAAACGATATCGGCCGTATCGCCACTATCGGCAGCGTCAAGGTGACCGAAAAGATGGCGATTGAAAAATATTCCCATGTCCAGCACATCGTCTCAAACGTCGAAGGTCTGCTTAAACCCGGCCTGTCAAATCTGGATGTGTTGAAAGCAACTTTTCCGGCCGGCACGCTTTCCGGTGCACCGAAAGTCCGGGCCATGGAAATCATCGACGAAATGGAACCGGTCAAGCGCGGCATTTATGGCGGTGCCTGCGGTTACCTCTCTTTCGGTGGAGAAATGGATCTGGCCATTGCCATCCGAACCGGCGTCATCTATAAAGATATGCTCTACGTGGGTGCAGGAGCCGGAATCGTTATCGATTCCATACCCGAATCCGAATTGCAGGAAACCGAAAACAAGGCAAGAGCCGTCATCCGTGCCGCAGAACAGGTACAGGATGGGATGGACGACAGTTCCCTGCAATAAACGTTCAAACTTTTCAATGAAATGGAGCCACTGTGGCCAAAGATAAATCTTCCGATTTTTTTAAAACCACACTGGCTCCCGAATCGCTGGCTTTCAGATTGCTGGGAACGGCGCATGCGGTTGCGCGCGTCGAAGAAGGCCAGTCTCTTCCTTCCGCGCTGGCGTCTGTTTTTTCCCATCCCAAAATGGATGCCGCCACACGAGGCGCCATTCAGGATATTGCATACCTTACCGAGAGAAAGCTTGGCCTGTGCGAATTTCTCATCGAGCAACTGACCAGACAGCCTCCATCGCCGCCTCTTCTTAAAACACTCCTGGCCTCTTCGCTGGCTCTTCTTGTTGGCGAAAATGATGAAGCCGATCTGAAATATGAACCGTATACAACGGTCGATCAGGCCGTTGAGGCAGCAGCATCAGAGGGAACGCTTGTCAGGGCAAAAGGGCTGGTCAATGCCGTATTGAGGCGTTTTTTGCGGGAAAAGGAAATTCTGCTTGAAAAATCAAATCTCTCTTTAACGGCAAAATGGAATTATCCTTCCTGGTGGATCAAGGAAACCCGGCGAATTTATCCAAAAAACTGGGAATCCATTTTGCATGTCGGCAATACCGCGCCGCCTCTTACCTTGCGTGTCAACAAGAGAAAAACGACCGTTGAAGGATATCTGGCCGATCTGGAAGCGGCAGGACATCCGGCGACGGCGATCGGCCCTTATGCCATCCGCCTGGACAATCCGCTTCCTGTTTATCGTATTCCCGGATTTTCAGAAGGTCTTGTTTCGGTTCAGGATGCCGCGGCCCAGCTGGCAGCGCCCCTGCTTGAATTGCAGGATGGCATGCGGGTACTGGACGCCTGTGCCGCACCGGGCGGCAAATCCGGCCATATGCTCGAGATGGCTGATATCGATTTGCATGCGCTCGATAGCGAGCCGGAAAGATTGAAAAAAATCGATGAAAATCTTACCCGCCTCCAGTTGCATGCAACCATTATGGCAGGCGATGCTTCCAAAAAAAACTGGTGGGACGGCAATGCATTCGATTGCATTCTGGCAGATGTTCCCTGTACGGCATCGGGCATTATCAGACGACATCCGGACATTCGCTGGCTTCGAAGACCTGAAGACGCGAAAGAACTTGCCGTCATTTCAGCGAGAATCCTGGATAATTTGTGGGAATTATTGAAACCCGGTGGAAAACTGTTACTGGCAACCTGCTCTGTCTGGCCGCTTGAATCCGAATGGCAGGCCGACGCTTTCGCCAAAAGGAATAATGCCGCGAGACTTGATGCCCCAGGACAACTGTTTCCGACTTCTGATAAACTGAAGGATCATGATGGTTTGTTTTATGCTTTGTTTAAAAAGCAATAAGCGGATATTATATTAATTCCCTGACCCTATCTGAACGATATCGTGATACGTCGACTTTCACACTTCCTGCTTTGCCTTGCCATAGCGCTTCTGGTCGTCAAACCGGCTTTTTCTGCCAGTAGCGACATCCAGATCAATACGGCGAGGATTGAGTATTCCGGAAAGACGTACAAACTGTTCACCAGTTTTTCCATGGATTTCAATCACAGTCTGGAAGAAACCCTGCTCCACGGTATCCCTTTGTATTTCAAAACGGAAATCGAGATTATTCGCCCGAGAGCTTTCTGGTTTGATGACGTACCGGTATCGAAATCAAGGACGACTCGTATTTCCTACAATGTATTGACGCGTCAATACAGCATTTCCATTCCGGGAACCCTGCAGCGGAATTACAGTTCCCTGGAGGATGCCTTGTCCGCTATCCGGTATCCACCACGCTGGACCATCGCCGACAGCTCGGACCTTGAAGCAGGTGAAAAATATGATGTTGGCGTCCGGATAATGCTGGATGTATCCCAATTGCCCAAGCCGTTTCAGATAAACGCCTTGAATAATCGCGACTGGAGACTGTCTTCCGACTGGAAGTGGTTTTCATACAGGCCCTAAAAGACTTTAAAAGTGACTCGCGCATTACGTTATCTCTGGATCGTCGGTGGTGCCATGATGAGCATTTTGCTCTTTCTTCTGGCTTCCGCTTCTGAAAACACCGACTTTTTCGACAAGAATTACTCATGGCTCGTCGGCATGAATATTCTTGTGGCTGCTGCACTCCTGATTCTGGTCGTCTGGATGCTGATCCGCTTGTACAAACGTTATAAACGGGGAAAATTCGGTTCAAAACTGATGACCAAGCTGGTTGTGCTCTTCGCCCTGATGGGGATATTACCCGGTGCAGTCATCTACGTCGTTTCGGTTCAGTTCGTTTCACGATCGATCGAATCCTGGTTCGATGTCCGCGTTGAATCGGCACTGGACTCGGGCGTCAAACTCGGACAGGCCATTCTGGAATCGTCACGGGAAGATCTGAACTTGCAAGCTTCCAATCTGGCCGTCGAACTGGGTGGATTGTCTGCGACGGACCAAACCCTTCTCCTGTCCAGATTCAGGAACGACAAGGAAGGAATCGAAGCCAGCATTTTCAACAGCAAGGGGCAGCTTATCGCGACATCCGGATCGAACCGGACCAGCCTGATGCCGGACATGCCGACGGACGCCATGTTGCGGCAAGTGCGCATGACATCCCATTATTCGGCAATCGAAGGCGAAGTCGACGACCCATCCGGAGAAAATAATGAAAATACCGAAGATACCCATCTTCTTATCCGGGTCATCACGCTGATTCCCGACAAACACATTGCCATTTCGCTCAAAAACGATCCGTACTTCCTTCAATTGACGCAAAAAATGCCCGATAACGTGGCAAATAACGCCGAGGCGCTTCGGGTCGCCTATAGTGAATATCAGGTGCGTTCCCTTTCACGCTCGGGCCTGCGCAAGATTTATATCGTGACCTTGTCGCTGACCTTGTTGCTTGCCATTTTCGGTGCAATCGCCAGCGCGTTCCAGATTGCCTCCAATCTGGCAAAGCCCCTGTTGCTTCTGGCGCAAGGTACAAAGGCTGTAGCGGAAGGCAATCTGTCCCCGCGCCCGATTGTTTCAGGCTCGGATGAACTGGGCTCATTGACCCAGTCCTTCAACGCCATGACGCGCCAGCTTGCCGAGGCACGTGCGCTTGCCGAACAAAACCGTGCCGATCTGGAAGCAGCCAAGGCCTATCTCGAGTCAGTCCTTGCCAATATGTCTGCCGGAGTGATCGTTTTAGATCACAATTTCAGGCTGATAGGCTGCAATGACGTTGTATCCAGGGTTCTTCGTCACGACCTGACGCCATATGTCGGCAAGGAATTGTCCGACGTTGAAGGACTTGAAACTTTTTCGACGGCGTTAACGAAAGCGTTTTCCGAGTTTGCCGCGCAAACAGCCGGAAGCGCCAACCCACAGAATCTTCACTGGCAAAAGCAGATAGAAATTCCACGTGACACGACAGAGGACTCCGGGCATGACACCGGTTCGTCCAAAAATGAAAACGTCATTACCCTTCTGGCACGCGGATCGTATCATTCCGTCAATAATGAAAATCGCTACATCGTCGTTTTCGACGATATCACCGATGTGATTTCCGGGCAGCGTTCCATTGCATGGGGTGAAGTCGCCCGCAGGCTGGCCCATGAAATCAAAAATCCATTGACGCCTATCCAGCTATCAGCCGAACGCCTGCAAATGAAGCTGCATGACAAACTCGATCAAGCCGACTCGGCCATCCTGCAGAAAAGTACGGACACGATCGTCAATCAGGTCACCGCCATGAAGCAAATGGTGGATGATTTCAGGAATTTTGCAAAAACGCCGCCAGCCCTTTTGAAACCGCTCAACCTCAATGCGCTGGTGGAAGATATCGTTCATTTATATTCCGGAAACGATTCACACGACATCATTCATACCCGTCTTGAACAGGATTTGCCGGAAATAATGGGCGATGAAACACAGTTGAGACAGGTTATACACAATCTGCTGCAAAACGCGCAGGATGCAGTCAGTGAAGTCGAAAATACCGGTGAATACGTACCCAGTATTGAATTAATGACCGAAAAAGTCCACTATCAGGACGCTTCCAATCAAATCTGCATTGCAGTTCGACTATCTGTCATGGATAATGGTCCTGGGTTTGCAGAAAAAATATTGAGTCGTATTTTCGAGCCCTATATCACGACCAAGGAACGCGGCACAGGCCTCGGTATGGCAATGGTCAAAAAAATTGTCGATGAACACGGTGGCCGTATCGACGTGCACAATCGAAAAGACTCAAATGGCGCAAAAGTTTCAATTCTGCTTCTCCAGCTCGCTTCGACGGACAGTCAGGTAGCAGGACAGGTTGAAAAGGGATAACAAATATTCAAGATCTAAAAATATGGCAAATATCCTGGTTGTAGATGATGAAATGGGAATACGTGAACTTCTTTCGGAAATCCTTTCCGATGAAGGTCATGTCGTACAAACCGCTGAAAACGCACAGCAAGCGCGTGAAGCCCGCGCGGCTGAAACGCCGGATCTCGTTTTGCTGGATATCTGGATGCCGGATACCGATGGCGTTACCCTTCTGAAAGAATGGCAGCGGGACGGCAACCTGACGATGCCGGTCATTATGATGTCGGGACACGCCACGATCGATACGGCAGTCGAAGCGACCCGTATCGGTGCTATGAACTTCCTCGAAAAACCGATTGCGCTGCAAAAACTGCTGCAGGCGGTTCAGCAGGGGCTGGCAAGAAATCAGGAAAAGAGTCGCATGGTTGCCACTCCGATTATGCCATCCGTTTCCGTCACCGAAGTCCGGACAACCAGTACCGTCATCAATAACGTGCAGATGCAGGCACCTGCCTCGACCACCGGAAATACCTCCCTCATCAACACATCGCTTTTGTCTTTCGATCTGCCTTTGCGTGAAGCGCGCGATATGTTCGAACGGATTTATTTCGAACATCATCTGGCACAGGAAGGTGGCAGTATGACTCGTGTTGCGGAAAAAACGGGGCTGGAAAGAACCCATCTCTATCGCAAGTTAAAACAATTGGGAGTGGAACCTGTCAAGGCATCCAAAAAGAACAGCTAGCTGAAAGGATCACCGATGGAATACGTCAATCTTGGTTCAAGCGGTCTTAAAGTTTCACGCATCTGTCTGGGAATGATGACTTACGGTTCGCCAAAATGGCGCCCGTGGGTTCTTGACAAGGCGGCATCCCGTCCTTTCATTCGCCGTGCAGTCGAAGCCGGAATCAATTTTTTTGACACTGCCAATCTCTATTCCAACGGTCTTTCCGAAACGCTTACCGGTAAACTTCTCAAGGAATACGCCAAACGTGAAGAAATCATCATCGCCACCAAGGTGTATTTTCATGTTTCTGATGAAATCGGGGCCGACGCGGCTTCCGCCAGTTCAAAAAACATTCCGCCGAACACCAGCGGTCTGTCCAGAAAACATATTTTCGACGCGGTTGACGCTTCATTGAAGCGCCTGAATACGGATTACATCGACCTGTACCAGATCCATCGCTGGGACAATGCCACACCGATTGAAGAAACGATGGAAGCGTTAAACGATCTGGTTCGATCCGGCAAGGTTCGTTATATCGGCGCTTCCAGCATGTGGGCATGGCAATTTGCCAAGGCACAGCAAATCGCGAAGGAACGTAACTGGTCGCGTTTCATCTCGATGCAAAATCATTACAATCTCGCTTACCGGGAAGAAGAACGGGAAATGATCCCGCTTTGCAAGGATCAGGGAGTCGGTCTGATCCCCTGGAGCCCTCTGGCACGGGGATTTCTGGCCGGAAACAGAAAACCGGACGATAAAGACGCATCCAAAAACAATTCCGCGACCTCAAGAGCCAAAACCGATGAAATGGCACTGCGGGTTTTTTATTCCGGCGCTGATTTTGACGTCGTGAATACCCTGACGAAAATAGCCAATGAACGGGGATTGTCAAATGCCCAGGTCGCTTATGCGTGGCTGCTTCACAAGGGAGTGACAGCGCCGATTGTCGGCGCCTCCAAACTGCACCAGCTGGATGAAGCTATCTCGGCAACAACGGTCAAACTGTCCGCAGAAGAAATCCGGGAACTTGAAAAACCATACCAGCCTCATCCGGTACTGGGACATCGTTAATTCCCTCAAAATGTAAAAAAAGGAGGCCATGCCTCCTTTTTTATTGTCCTGCCGACGGTGACAAAATCATTCCTCTTTTTTCTTTGGAGCCGTTTTTTTCGTCGTCGTTTTTTTCACTGTCGCTTTTTTCGCGGTCGTTTTGGAAGCTGTCTTCGTCGCTCTGCCTGCCGTTTTGCTTGTCGCGGTTTTTGCCTTCGCTGTCGTCGTCGTTTTTCTTCTTGCGCCAGCTGCCTTTCCAGTCGCTTCCTCGAACTTGAAGCCTATTTTCCCCTCCTTGCCCAAGGCAAGGTAAGCCTTGAAAGGCCGGTGTGTGCGCTGCGACACAAAACCGGTCAAAAGATCCGTCTGGCCTTCCGAGAGCAGTTTTGTCATTTGTTCCGGCAGGATTTCCTGCTGGAGAATAATCCGTCCGCTTCGGAAGTCGCAGCTCTTCGGTCTGGCGACAGTATGTTCACAAACATAGGACAAGCCTGAATCGTAAACACTTCCCTGACATTTCGGGCACTTTCCGACAGGTGTTTTACCGGTAAAGTCCGGTGCTTCGGTGTCCTCTTCCTTCGGCTGACCGAAATCGAATTCCAGTTTGAAATTGTCTTTTTCAGTATCAGGAACAATTTTCAGAATAGCAGCAAAAGGTCTGCCCATTTTCGAACGGAATCCCTGCAACGGCCCGATTTCTCCCTTTTGAAGCAATTCCTCGACTTCGGCAATGGAGAACTGACGTCCGCCCGGTGTTTTCGTCATGGAAAATTCGCATTTCGTACAGGCGAAACGACGATAGTTTTCCTTGATTTCACCACCACATTTAGGACAGCGGGTCTGCAATGTCGCATAATCGCCCGGAATGGTATCTTCATCGTATTCCTTGGCACGTTTGACGATCACCTGTGTCATCTGGGCGATTTGTTGCATGAATTCTTCGCGGCTGATCTGCCCTTTTTCCATCTGGGACAATTTGAATTCCCATTCACCGGTCAGCTCGGGCAAAGTCAATTCCTTGACACCAAGTCCCTTTAACAAAGTCATCAGCTGGAATGCTTTTGGCGTCGGAATCAGTTCGCGACCTTCACGCAAAAGGTATTTCTCGGTAAGAAGCCCTTCGATAATCGCGGCACGTGTAGCAGGTGTGCCCAGGCCTTTTCCCTGCATGGCTTCCCTAAGCTCGTCTTCCACAAACTTGCCTGCTCCCTCCATAGCCGAGAGCAGGGTTGCTTCAGAATATCGTGCAGGCGGCTTTGTAGCCAGTTCCTCGACAAGCACCTTGTCGGCCAGGACTTTTTCACCCTGAGAAACCGGTACCAGAATACGGTCGTTCTCGCTTTCCTTGCCGGAAGCAGGCATTTCCCTTCCGTAAATCGCCAGCCAGCCGGGCTTGGTCATGATACGGCCCTCGCTCTTGAAGCGATGGCCTGCCACTTCCGTAAAACGGGTTGTGACCAGAAATTCAGCGGCCGGGAAAAATACGGCCATAAACCGTTTTGCGACCAGATCGTACAGTTTCTGTTCCGGTTCGGACAGGTTTTTCGGCGACTGGGTCGTCGGGATGATCGCAAAGTGATCGGATATTTTCTTGTTGTCGAATATGCGTTTGTTCGGATGAACCCACCGGTTTTTCAGAATCTGTAACGCAAATGTCTGGTAATTGGCATTTTCCGACAGGCATTCGAGCGTCTGCATGCTCGTTTGCAGATAGTCTTCCGGCAAATGGCGTGAATCCGTTCTCGGGTAAGTCAGTACCTTGTGTTTTTCATACAATGCCTGAGCCAGTGCCAGTGTGTTTTTCGCCGAGAAACCGAAACGGGCATTGGCCTCACGCTGAAGGCTGGTCAAATCGAACAGGGCTGGTGAAATGGACGTTGTCGGTTTCGATTCTTCCGTAACCGTTCCCTGTTTGCCAAGGCACGCGGTAACGATCGAATCTGCAGCAGCTCGGCTCCAGAGACGCTCTGCGCGTTTTTCCGGATCGGCTTCGTCTTTTTTGAACGCGGCATCCAGCCAGCGTCCTTCGTAAACGCCCTGTGCGCAAACGAATTCAGCATGGACTTCCCAATAATCGCGGGAAACGAAATTCTTGATTTTTTCTTCACGCTGGACGACGATCGACAATGTCGGGGTCTGAACCCGGCCAACCGTCGTCAGGAAGAAGCCGCCTTCTTTCGAGTTGAAGGCTGTCATGGCGCGAGTGCCGTTGATACCGATCAGCCAGTCCGCTTCGGAACGGCTGCGCGCTGCTTTCGCAAGCGGCTGCATTTCCTCATCGCCACGCAAATGCTTGAAGCCTTCCCGAATAGCGTTCGGCGTCATCGACTGGAGCCAGAGCCGTTTAACGGGTTGTTTCGCCTTCGTATATTGCGCGATCAGCCTGAAAATCAGCTCACCTTCCCTTCCCGCATCACAGGCATTGATGATTTCGGAAATATCTTTTCGCTTGATCAGCTTGTTCAGCATTTTCAGTCTGGATTCCGTTTTTGCAATCGGTTCCAGCGCAAAATCGGGGGGGATAACCGGTAAATTCGCAAAACTCCACTTGCCGCGTTTGACCTCATATTCTTCAGGCGCCCGGATCTCCAGCAAGTGCCCCACAGCGGAGGTCAAGACATATTGATCAGACTCGAAGTAATCACCCTGTTTGGTAAACCCGCCAAGACTCTTTGCAATATCATTTGCAACAGAAGGTTTTTCGGCGATGATGAGTGTTTTGGTCATATAAAACGATATAAATAACTCTGACTGATTCAGCGACAGTAATCTGCTCACGCGGCAAAGCAACGTGGTATGAAGCGGGAAATGATAAAGGGAGAACGATACAAACTGCAAGCAAACGATTCAATGTCGAAAAAGAAAAACCTTATTTTCCTTTTTTCCCAACAATTTTCCCGATTTTATTTACACATTCCTGCAAAAACAGATTTTCGTCTCGTTCAGGAAACCGCCAGACGGCGATAAAAACCGCCGGGCAGACTTTCCACATTTCCGGACAATTCCAGATTAAGCAATTCGACACTCAAGCTGGCGGCGTCCATATCACATCGCTCGCTTAATATATCGGCATCGACCGGATCATACCCCATTTGGGCAAGAATGAGCTTTTGTTCGTCAGAAAATTCGTCTTCCGCCCTTTCTCCGGACGATTGATTGACGACGATATCCTGGAAATGTTTCAATTCCTCGAGAATGTCTTGAGATGACTCAACGAGTTTTGCACCTTGCCTAATCAGTTCGTGACATCCTCTTGACAGAGGAGAATGAATGGAACCGGGAATGGCGAAAACGTCGCGCCCCTGATCGATAGCTGCCTTGGCCGTGATCAGTGAACCGGAACGGGCAGCGGCTTCAACGACCAGAATGCCGCCGGACAAACCGCTTATCACCCGGTTGCGCCTTGGGAAATTGGAAGCGACGGGGCCGCTTCCAAGAGGGAACTCGCTGATGATGCATCCTTCATTCGCAATCCGGTGAGCCAGTTCACGGTTTCTCGCCGGATAGACTATGTCGGCTCCGGTACCGATGACTGCGACTGTGGACCCGCGTCCTTTCAGGCCACCTTCATGAGCAGCCGTATCGATTCCCAGCGCCAGACCGGATACAATCGTCAAACCGGTATCGCTTAATGAATGGGCGAATTCTTCTGCATCGAGACGCCCCTGAGTTGTGGCATTTCTGCTTCCGACTATTGCTATCGATGGGGAAGCCAGCAATTCAACACGCCCCTTGACGTAAAGTATCAATGGCGGATCGGCGATTTCAAGCATCTGTCTGGGATACCGGTTGTCCGACAGGGTAAGAACCATATTTGACGAATCTTCGAGCCATTCTTTTGTCCTGTCGATCTGTTCCGTAATCGAGGGATCGACCGGCGTATACAGAACATCTGCCATTTTTGGCGAGACGATACGGGCAATTTCCTCGTAGGGAGTCATAAATATATTCTGCGGCAATCCGTATGCCGACAACATTTTATGAGCCGTCCGGATACCGACACCCGGGGTCATCTGAAGCCGGATCCAGGCTGCCAGTTCTTCCTCATCATACTTTTCCGATATTTTCACTGTTGACTTTCAATCTTCTGCGGTTGAAAAAAACACCTGTTTTTCAAAACGATCGGGGACATGTACCGTAAAGCATAAACCGGGGCGCTATGTTAAACTTCCAACTTGTCCGGACGCAGGATTTGTGCCGGAAAATTGCTGAAAACCGGATGCATTCATCCGGTTTCACTATCGATTCTGCACAGTAATGATGCTCTATGCAAGATATCGCCTTCGACTGTTGTTCCTGAACTGATACAAATGGCACGTTTACCTATTCTTCGTTACCCCGACCCGCGTTTGCTGAAACCATCCAAACCGGTCACTGATTTTGGCGATTCCCTGAAATCGCTGATCGCCGATATGGCACAAACCATGTACGATGCTCCCGGAGTCGGCCTTGCCGCTCCCCAGATCAATGTCCACAAACAGTTAATCGTCATCGACGTTTCAGAACAGAAGAACGAATTGCGAGTTTTCATCAACCCCCAGATCGTCAAGGCCAGCGAGGAAAAAGCGATATTCGAGGAAGGTTGCCTCTCGCTTCCTGGTATCTACGATGAAATCGAACGCCCTGCCAAAGTGACTGTCCGGGCACTGGATGCCAATGGCAAGGAATTTGAAATGGAAGCGGAAGGCTTGCTGGCCGTTTGTGTCCAGCATGAAATCGACCATCTGAAAGGCAGTATTTTCGTCGATTATCTTTCTCCGATGAAGCGTAACCGCATCAAGAAAAAACTGCTCAAGGAAGAGCGGGAAATGAAAAAAAGCAACTCCGGCTCAACGGGACGCAAAAAATGAAAATCGTTTTTGCAGGCACGCCTGAATTCGCCAGCATGGCGCTGGAAGCCGTCAAAAGAAGCGGACACGATATTGAACTGGTGCTGACGCAGCCTGACCGGCCTGCAGGCCGAGGCATGAAAATGCAGCCCTCTGCCGTCAAAAAATCCGCTCTGGAATACGGTATTCCTGTCGAACAACCGGTTTCACTTAAAATCAATGGAAAATACGGCGAAGAAGCGCAACGGGTTTATGACAAAATCCGGCAAATCGCTCCTGACGTCATGGTCGTCGTCGCTTACGGCCTGATCCTGCCGAAGGAATTTCTCGACATTCCGAAATATGGCTGCCTGAACATTCACGCGTCGCTGTTGCCGAGATGGCGTGGTGCCGCTCCGATCCAGCGTGCCATCGAAGCCGGAGACAGGGAAACAGGCATATCCATTATGCAAATGGAAGAAGGCCTTGATACTGGTCCTGTCCTTTTGCAGGAAAAAATTGCTATCGACAAAAACGTCAATGCCGCGCAACTGCACGACCAGCTGGCTATGCTGGGCGGCAAAATGATCGCATCGGCACTCGAACGGCTTGATACGCTTGTACCCGTGCCTCAAAACGAAACCGAAGCCAATTACGCTGCCAAGATTCTGAAAGAAGAAGCCACTCTGGATTTCACGCTGGACGCAACGGCAATCGCTGACAAAATCCGGGCATTCAACCCGTTCCCCGGATGTGTTGCCCATTATAACGACGTACCGGTCAAGATATGGAAAGCTGAAACAACGAATGCCAATTCCGGTGCACCTGCCGGTAAAATAGTATCGGCTGATGAAAACGGTATCGTTGTGGCTTGCGGCAATGGTACCCTGAACATTCTGGAATTACAGAAACCCGGAGCCAAACGTTTGCCCGTTTCGGAATTCATCAAAGGCTTTTCATTTGATAATGGTGACTTCAAATAAAATTGAGCGAAAGCTTCTTTTTATGCACCATTATCCAACCACCCGAACATTCATTAATCGACACCAAGCTCATGAGATTTGAACACCTGATCGAAGTCAATAATCTGGAAGACCCGCGTGCGGATGTGTTAAGCCGCGAACAATTATGGAATGGTCTGCTGTTGAGGGCAAAAGCCCCAAGCCTGTTCATTCCCCATATGGATGGTTTTGCCATTGTCGAAGAATCCGACAATGCCCTGACGCGCACGCTGGATTTTGGAAAATTCAAGGTCAATGACAGGGTTGATTTGATACCGATGGAAAAACTTCATTTTCACATCCCTGCACAGGGTGAAATCATGGAGTCGAGGCTTGAAATCGCGATCGAAGAACCCTTTCCTGACCGTTTCTTTTTACGTTTCATTTATGAAGACTCCGCTGCGGAAGAAGGGCCTGAAGCGATGTATAACGATTTCCGCCGTTCCGCCTACAAGGAAATGGATGTCGATTCGATGCGACTCATTCGCCAGTTTGCGGCTCAGGGTCGTCTTGACGGCCCTGAGACAAACGAAAAAACGCTTTTATCGTAAGTATTTACAAAACGTCCAGCGGCATCTTGTGATCCGGCGGCGGGAAAATGGCGTCCAGTTCGTCAAGAACGTTCTGGTCCAGTGTGATATCCCATGCCTTGCGGTTTTCCTCAACGCGCCGGAGACTTGACGATTTGGGAATAGGCACCGTTCCCTGATGCAGCAACCATGCCAGCGCAAGCTGGGCTGGCGTGATGGACAGTTTCTCGGCAACCCGTTTCAGGCCTGAGCTCTTTAACAAGCGGGTCTGATAAAGCGGCGAATAGGCCATAACCGGAATATTCCGTTTTTTCTGCCATGGCAATAAATCCCATTCGATGCCACGGGAAGCGAGGTTGTACAAAACCTGATTGACGCAGATATTGCCGTTGTCATACTGCGCCGCCTCTTCCATGTCGTCCAGATCGAAATTGGACACACCATACGCACGGATTTTACCGGCATCGACCAGTTGTTCCATGGCCTCAAACGTTTCCGACAAGGGATAACCGCCTCTCCAGTGAAGCAGGTACAGATCAAGGTAATCCGTTTTCAGCCTCTGGAGACTGCGTTCGAGCGCAGCAACGGAACATTGCCATTACTTCCTATTCTTCTGCGGCTACTGT
>OGXI01001835.1_pt1 | contig 16942 bp, 14 predicted proteins | sample 1576221 | NCBI WGS metagenome assembly OGXI01 (sample SAMEA3541523, study PRJEB24748) | human gut metagenome | biome: human gut; feature: human-associated habitat; material: faeces | place: China | collected 2012
CGCATACAGAACACCTGTATCGGATTCGCGGCCGTACCCGTTGTATTCGTCTATATGCGGCTCTTCATCGGGATTCATGATCCGATCGGCGTCCACCATATGATAAACGGATGATTCCTCTTCACCGAAGTCCAAAAGAGGATTGTCGGGCATCTCCTCAGCGATGTAGTCAGCCAGCTCGTTGCTGGTAAACTGCAGCAGATTGAGCGACTGAATTATCTCCGTATTCAGAACCAGTTTCTGCGTCTGTTCCGTTTTTAAATGATTGCCAAGAATTAATTCCATTTTTAGCCCTCTTGCCTTATAGAATCCTCTGAAACATTAAGAAAAAATCTGATCCTGCAGCCAGTAACTTTTAAATCTGAATTTAGAAATACAAACAGGGACAGATGCTCTCCGGGCGGCTTACAGACCGCCGTTTCACACCTATCCTATGATAAATTATATCATAAACAAATGATGAAATACACAGGAATGCAAAAACTTGATCCTGCACACTTTTTTATTTTTCGAAACCGCCTTACCGCAGCCCTGGAAAATCATGCTGACGCATAGCCTCGTATAACAGAATTGCCGCCGAATTGGACAGATTGAGAGACCTGAGGTCCGGGTTCTTGCCCATCGGAATCCGCACCGCGGCATCGGGATGCCGCGCGATCAGCTCTTTTGGAAGTCCCGCCGTCTCTTTTCCAAAGAGCAGGAAGGAACCTCTCTCGTAGCGGACATCCGTATACCGCACGCCGCCGTGAGTCGTGGCGAGATACATTTTGCGATCCTTATATTTTTCGAGAAATTCCCCGAGACTTTCGTGCACCTCCAGCTCCAGATGATCCCAGTAATCCAGCCCCGCTCTTTTCACCGCTTTGTCATCGATGGAAAAACCCAGCGGCTTAACCAGGTGAAGCTTCATCCCCGTAATCGCACAGGTTCTGGCGATATTACCCGTGTTGGGCGGAATCTCCGGCTCCACCAGAACCACGTGAAACAACCATTCTTTCTCCTCCATAGATATCCTCCCCGCATTTTTCTGCCTGTGTCCGCACCGCAAAAATATATCTCAGCGTTTTCCGTATGCAGTTGCCCTCGATCCGCGCTGCCGAAAGGTGTCTTTCAGCGCGGCGGTCCGCCTCTCTTTGCAGGCGCGTTTCTTTCCGGATTTTAGAATAACAATATTGATGACAAGTGTCAAATCCTGTGATATTGTAATAGTTATGATAAAATCAACGAGGCAGTTTCTGCGGTATAAAATCACCGCATCTTCTGCCTGTAAAATCAACTGAAGGAGAAAATACTATGGCATTATATCAGGATTGGGTTGATCTTTACGAAAATCAGACCGAGGAAAGTTTCAGAGATTTCTGGGAAGATTATTCTTCCGCAGAAAAGAAGATCTATCAGGCAATCCTCTCCGATCCTTCCGTAAAGATGAGCGGTACAATCGCAGAGCAGGCTGAAAAGTCAGGCGTAGACAAAGTTCTCTTCATGGGCTTTCTCGACGGCATCAATGACAGCCTAAAGAAAAAAAACGAAGACTTGGAAGAGATGACGGAAGAATCCCGATTCGAACTGGACATCGATTTTGAAAAGCTCTACTTCAACATGCTGGACGCGAAAGCGGACTATCTCTACACCCTTCCCGAATGGGACGATATCCTCACCGAAGAAAAGAGAGAAGAGATCGCCAAAGCTTACCGCCGTTCCAAGACCGTCGTAAAAGAGCCGAAGATCGGCAGAAACGACCCATGTCCGTGCGGCAGCGGCAAAAAGTATAAGAAGTGCTGCGGAAAAAATCTGTAAAGCCGAAAAAGGAGAGATGCATCGTCGTCTCCGGAATTTTTGCTGATCTGCACAGATAAGAGAAAACATGCATGAGAGACAGACGCCGGCTGTAAAAACAGCCGGCATCTTTTACAACACAGAAAAAGGAGCCGGAAAAGGGCTCCTTTTTCTGTGTTAAGAGTGAGTGAGTTTATCTGTATTTGAAAGAATTTTGCAATTTGATTCCCCGCTGATCCTGCGGTTGGCCGTTCCTCCGGTTTCTCCAGAGAAAAACCGGTACGGCAGATTTTTCTAAATCGATAAGGCTGCGTCAAAGGCCTCGCCGGTAGCGATGCAGGCATTGCCCGGCGCTTTCTTCGCTTCGCCGATGACGATAGTCTGCGGTACGAATTGTTTTACTTTTTCTTCCAGAGGATTGCAGCTTCTGGAACCCATAGCGAGAATGATGCTGTCAAAGCCTCTCAGCTCGCCCTTCGTACCGTCTGCCAGTTCGTAGGATACGCCGTCCGGGAAGAATTCGCTTACCTTCGCGCCGGTCTCCAGCGCTACGTGATGTTTTTCAAAATTAGCGAAGAGGAACGGTCTGTTTTCCGGGACCACATCCGCGCCGATCACGTCTTTCATTTCGATGATAGCCGCTTCGTGCTCTCTTTCGGCGAGGAATTCCGCTGCTTCACAGCCTACCATTCCGCCGCCTACCACGAGAACCTTCCGTCCCACCTGAGCTTTGCCGTCCAGCATGTCCTGCGCTGTGATATAACCGCAGTCCTCAAGTCCTTTGATCGGCAGAATCAGCGGTGTGGAACCTGTGGCGATGATAGCCGCATCCGGCTGGAATTCTCTGGCATTCTTTCTTGTTGCAGTCGTTCCTGCTCCTTTTGTAAAGCTTCCAGTTTAGCCATCAGTCCGCCACCCGGTTTGCCGCCATTCTTTTGGCTCTTCTTTTCTTTTCGGGCTTCCAACATGGCAAGGAGTTTCTTTTCATCAGTTGTTTTGCGCAGAATCACCATAGTGAGGATACCAATCAGTCCGGAAATGAAGTAATAGTAGTTCAAGCCGGATGAATAACCGTTGAAGATGAAAATAAACATGACTGGCATGATATACATCATTAGTTTCATACCCGGCATTTGCTGTTGTCCCATATCCTGCTGCTTCATGGTGTACATGGTGTTCAGAATATTGGTGATACTGAACAGCAAACAGAAGAGGCTTAAATGATTGCCCAGCAGAGGAATGTTGGTTCCCCAGTTGATAATATCATCATAAGTGGACAAGTCCGGGGCCCATAAGAAACTTTGTTGGCGCAACTCAATAGCGTTAGGCACGAAGAAGAATAAAGCCATGAATACCGGCATTTGGATCAGCATAGGCAAGCAACCTCCCATAGGGCTTACTCCGTATTTGCTGTAAAGTGCCATCGTTTCCTGCTGCTTTTTCAAAGCATCTTCTTTCTTGGGATATTTTGCGTTGATCTCGTTGATGTAGGGTTTCAGGACGCGCATCTTGGCAGAGGACATATATGATTTGTAGGTAGCCGGATAAACTAACACTTTGACGATAATCGTCATCAGCAGCAATACGACACCCATGCTCAGTCCCCACCCTGAGAGCCAATCAAACAAATTAATAGTGAACCAGCGGTTTACCCAGCGGATAATGGGCCAGCCCAAATAAACCAGGTCTTCCAGTTCCAAATCTTTTTGGGAAAGGCTTAGATCATTGCTGTTCAGCAAAGTCTTGAAATGGTTCGGACCGAAGTAGAACTGCATATCGGTAGGCTGCTTTCCGGTAGGATCAAAGAAAGTTGTCATGTCCGCGGTATAGTTCTTCATATATCCGCTTCCTTCCTGTTGGGGGGTAGAGGTTAGGGAAGCTTTATCAAAATCTTGATCGGCAATAAGTACGCTTGAGAAGAACTGATTCTTGAAAGCAATCCAATCCAAACGGTCGGTAACATCTTCTTTTGCTTCTTTCATTTCGTTCAGATAGTCTGAACTTTTTTCTACCGGCTTGTAGGTGAGCGAAGTATAGCGCTGTTCGAAGCTGAAACCTTTTTCAAGCTGGCGTGCCCGTTGACGCCAGTTTATATTGACTGTGTTCAGGGCAGGAGGGAAGAAATTCTGCATGCCGTTTGCGCGAATAGTGAAATTCACCATGTAAGCATCCGGTAAAAGTTTGTAATCGAAATCTATATAGCCTCCATTGTTTGCTGCCAAACGCATAGTTACAGTGCTGTCTGTTACGTTGGTAGGCTGGAAATACATATCCTCGGTCAAAATATTTTCATTCTTTCCTTCGAAAGCGAAATTCATGCCCGAATCTTTTTCATCAAATAACATCAAAGGCTTGCCGTCCTGTCCGTTATAATCTTTTAATATGGCTGCGCACACCCGTCCACCTTTATTGGTGAAAGTCAGTTTTACTACATTATTTTCCAGTGTCGTTAGCTGTTCCGTACCTTGGTTTGCGCCATAGAACATAGAGGTAGAGTCTAAATGCAATGTTGCATTCTGACTCTGTGCCGTGGCAGCCTGTGCCAGTCGTTCGGCCTCTTTTTGGGCTATCGCCTGAATGGAATCCTGATAATGTTTGGCACGTGCCATTTCTTCCTGGCTAGGACGGTTGTAGATGCTGAAGCCTATCACAACTGCACCAATCAGGGCGAATCCCACTAAAGTGTTTTTGTCCATTTTTACTTGTTTACCTTATTATATTATAATTCTCGTTTCTTATTTGTCTATTGCCGCTTTGATAAATGACAGGAATAAAGGATGTGGTTTCAATACTGTACTGCTGTACTCGGGATGGAACTGTACTCCGATGAACCATTTTAATGTCGGGATTTCAATTATTTCCACTAAATCGGATTCCGGATTGATACCCACGCATTTCATACCCGCCTTTTCGTACTCCTGCTTATAGTCATTATTGAATTCGTAGCGGTGACGGTGGCGTTCCTGTATGTGTTCGCTTTTATAGGCTTCAAAAGTCTTTGAGTGTTGGTCAAGGATACATTCATAGGCTCCCAGGCGCATAGTGCCGCCCATATTGGTGATAGCTTTCTGTTCTTCCATAATGTCTATCACGTTGTGTGGCGTTTTTTCATCCATTTCGCGGCTGTTGGCATCTGTATAACCTAGCACGTTACGGGCAAACTCAATAGCCATGCACTGCATACCTAGACAGATACCAAAAGTCGGCACATTGTGTGTACGTGCATATTTGATAGCAACGAACTTACCTTCTATGCCACGTTGTCCGAATCCCGGGCAGATGATGATACCATCCATATCCTTAATCTGCTCTTCTACATTAGCATCTGTCAGTTTCTCGCTGTTTATGAAGTGGATATCCGCTTTGCGGTCATTGTAAGTGGCGGCTTGTGACAAGGCTTCAAGGATAGATTTATAAGCGTCTTGCAAATCGTATTTACCAACCAATCCAATTTTTACTTTCTCAGTTGCCTTATGACGGCGATCTAGAAAATCTCTCCATGGACCGAGGGTTGGAGTTTCACCCACGGGCAATCCCATCTTTTGGAGAATGGTTACATCCAGTCCCTGCTCTTGCATACGCAAAGGTACTTCATAAATGGTGGGCATATCGATAGACTGCACCACAGCATTTTCATCTACGTTACAGAACAGAGCAACTTTCTTTTTCAAGTTTGTGCTCAATTCGTGCTCGGTACGCAATACCAATACATCTGGTTGAATACCAACAGATTGCAGCTCTTTTACAGAGTGCTGGGTAGGTTTGGTCTTCAATTCGCCTGCTGCTGCCAGATAAGGAACATAAGTAAGGTGTACGCACAACGCATTACGTCCCATTTCCCATTTCAATTGGCGGATACTTTCCAAATAAGGAAGTGATTCAATATCACCTACGGTACCACCGATTTCGGTAATGACAAAATCAAATTTATATTTGCTTCCCAATAATTTTACATTGCGTTTGATCTCATCGGTGATATGGGGGATAACCTGAATAGTCTTTCCCAAATAGTCACCACGGCGTTCTTTGTCAATAACACTTTTGTAAATACGTCCTGTTGTAATGTTATTGGCTTTAGTTGTCTGGATGCCCAAAAAACGTTCGTAATGTCCCAAATCGAGGTCGGCTTCGTGTCCGTCTACCGTTACATAACATTCACCATGTTCATAAGGATTCAAAGTTCCCGGATCAATATTGATATACGGATCGAACTTCTGAATTGTTACATTATAGCCTCTGGCTTGCAGTAATTTACCTATTGATGATGAAATAATACCTTTACCTAATGAGGAGGCAACACCACCAGTTACGAAGATATACTTAGTTTCTCCCACGACTTAATATTTTTAAATGTTATTTTCTTAATTATCAAAATCGCAATATTTATCAAAGTTGCAAAATTACAAAATCTTTTTCAATATTGTCGGATATGCTTTAAAAAATCATTTGATGAAACTGAATTTATCATTCGTTACTATATAAAGGAAACAGTTTTTGGGGAAAAGGAAAATTAAGTGTACTTTTGCACAAAACTAAAATTAGTATGAGAAAAAGTATATGTTTGGCTATAATACTTGCTGTATTCTGTATGGAAGAAGTGCCGGCACAGAAAATAGCCAAGACGAAAGAAAATCCGGCTGTGAAAGCCTATTCTGATTCATTGTCTGCATTAAGCGCATCTTATTTTGCTTATTTCAGGCTGTGGGATGATTTGAATATTCCGGCGCCCCGGCGGGTACGTCCTAATCCGGCTTTTTATAAGTTGTTTGTTCCGCCCACTTATTATGAAGCTCCTATAAAAGAAATTTTTGAAATAAAATGGAGTCCGGATACGAAAATAATGACAGCTGTCGATTCGCTATATATGGGAAAGCGTGACTCTGCATCTGCAGCTATATATCAACTGCCCGATTTGGAAACCTTGGCCGCTGCCGACCGTTGGTCGAATAATATATTAAGGAATTATTATTTGCAATATCCGGGCAGATTGGTGAATAACGAACTTTATTTGGCTGATTTGAAACCACTGGAAAATAATCAGATAGTAAAAAGACCAAGGAAAGAGAGAATCAAAAGTTTCCTTCAACCGGAAACACCGGTGGAAAGCTTGACTACGGATAATGAATTGTTGGTGGTACGCCCTAACTTTTGGACGCATAAGGGGAATGGGTATGTTCAGTTCACACAACATTATATTTCAGATAACTGGTATAAAGGTGGTGAAAGTACTAATGCGCTGTTGTCCGGCTTAGTGCTGGAAGCTAATTTTGATGACCGCCAGCGTATAGAGTTTGAAAATAAGCTGGAAATAAAATTGGGTTTTGTTACAGCACCGTCAGATACAGTGCATAAGTATAAGACGAATGCCGACTTGCTTCGTTTAAGCAGTAAACTGGGTGTAAAAGCCTTCAAAAACTGGTATTATACTTTGGCGGGCGAGTTCAAGACTCAGTTCTTTGGAAATTATAAGACGAATACGAATGATATGATTTCTAATTTTCTGTCTCCCGCCCAATTGGATATAACCCTCGGTATGGACTTTAAGCAGAATAAGAAGAATTATTCATTGTCTTTGTTGGGATCTCCACTGGCGTATACTTTTATGTATATCAGCAATGATAAGATAACTGATCCGGGTGCTTTTAATGTGGATCCGGGGCATAAAACAGCGAATCTCTTCGGTTCGAAATTTACAGGTAATCTGACTTGGACAATTATCCCCAGTATTGTGTGGGAGTCTAAATTGGAGTACTTTACAACTTATGACACCGTAATTGCCAGTTGGGAAAATACATTTAATTTTGTGTTGAACCGTTATTTGTCTACTAAGTTGTTTGTTCATGCGCGTTATGATGACGGTGTGATACTGACAGAAGATAACAAGAGTTATTTCCAGTTGCAGGAATTGCTTAGTTTTGGTTTGAATTATACTTGGTAAGAAAGGAGAGTGTAAGCGATATCGATGGAGAACCAATAAAAACACGGATGCCGTAGAATTTGATATTCTGCGGCATCCGTGTTTTTATTGGTTCTCCATTTTATTTATGTTCACCCAGCAATGTTTGTACAATTCTTTCTGCAGCGTGTCCATCCCAACGTTCCGGCAAATGTCCCTTCTGCCATTCTCCTTTATTCAGAATGTCAAGGGCGTCTGCCAGGATTTCAGAGTTTTCCCCCACCAGCCGGTTTGTGCCGATTGTCACTGTTTCGGGATGTTCTGCATACGTGCTTAATGTCATGCAGGGGATTCCTAAAAAAGTAGCTTCTTCCGCTACATTGCCCGAATCTGTAATGATACCCCAGGCATGGTTCACTAAATATCCGAATGACAAATAAGGTTGCGGTGGTAATATATATAACCTTTCGGAAGTAATTCCTAAAGCAGACAGCTTGTTTTTTACATATGTATGGAGCGGCGCCACGATCGGCTTGTCTGTTTTTTCCAGTATAGTGCGGAAGATGGCTTTCAGTGTTGTGTCCTTGTTTAGCAATGAATGTTTGTTCAATGTTAGCAAGAGGTATTCTTTTTCTTTCAGTCCCATAATGGAGAACGCTACCGGGCGCTGTAAACGGGTACGGTTATAACGCAGCGTATCAATCAGGATGTTTCCTACAAAATGTACATGTGCCTGTTCGGTTCCTGTTTGATTCAGATTGCGGTTGGCTACCATTCCGGCCGTGAACAGATAATCGGACAAGCCATCTGTTATCATGCTGTTCACTTCCTTTGGCATATCCATATCGAAAGAGCGGGTTCCGGCCACTAGATGAGCGACTTTTATCCCTTTCTTTTTAGCTACGATAGAGCACGCCATAGTAGGAGTCAGGTCATCCACTACAAGTACTACCTGTGCAGGATGCTGTTCCAGTTCGCGGGCGAAAGCTACCAATATACCTGCCATTCGCTGGAAAAAATCTGTATTATCTACATGCAGATATACATCGGGACGCGGCATATCCAGGTCTGTAAACAGAGAAGGTTCCAAACTTTTATCTTCGTCCGAACCTGTGTAGACCAGACGGGCAGTGATATTTTTTCCTGCTGCCTTTGCAGCCTTGATAGCACGCATTAATGGGGCAATTTTCATGAAATTGGGACGTGCACCTGCGATAATTGTTACTTTCATCTTATTTTAAGCTATTTTCTGAACACAAAAATACATTTTCTTATCGAATTTATTCGTTACTTTGCAGACAAATAACAACCATTATGCTAACATTTGTTCAAGTTTTAGATTTTATAGGCACGTTTGCCTTTGCCATCAGTGGTATCAGATTGGCGTCTGCCAAACAGTTTGACTGGTTTGGTGCATATGTAGTGGGTTTGGCAACGGCTATCGGAGGAGGTACTATCCGTGATGTGCTTCTAGATGTGACTCCGGGTTGGATGACCGACCCTATATATTTAATATGTACAGGACTTGCATTGTTTTGGGTAATTGCTTTCGGCAAGTATCTGATTCATATGCATAACACTTTTTTCCTGTTCGACAGCATCGGTCTGGCACTATTTACAGTAGTGGGAGTAGGCAAAAGTATTGCTCTCGGATATCCTTTTTGGGTAGCTATAATCATGGGTAGTATCACTGGGGCCGCAGGTGGTGTGCTCCGCGATGTTTTTATTAATGAAATTCCGCTTATTTTTCGTAAAGAAATTTATGCAATGGCCTGTGTGGTGGGGGGATTGGCCTATTGGATATGTGATCTGTTTGGTCTGGAAGCCTTTATTTGCCAGATAATAGGAGGTAGTACTGTGTTTTTGGCGCGTATTTTAGCTGTTAAATATAGTATCTGTTTACCAATTTTAAAGGGGGAACAACGCTAAATAGCACCTGAAAACTATCAAAACAGGGGGTAAAAACTGATAAATGACGGTTTTTACCCCCTATTTTGATAGTTTTTTCTTTGACACCTATTTAAAATGCGCTATCCTTGCATTACCGAGAGCATGGAAAAAGAATATGAACCTAAACTGAAAGACTTATGAATAGCGTTAGTTTTAAAAAGAACCTGCTGGGTGTGCAAGAAGAATTACTTCGGTTTGCATACAAACTCACAGCCGACCGTGAGGAGGCTAATGACCTGCTACAAGAAACTTCATTGAAAGCGCTGGATAATGAAGACAAGTATATCCCCGATACAAACTTTAAGGGATGGATGTATACCATTATGCGTAACATCTTTATAAACAATTATAGGAAAATAGTGCGTGACCAGACATTTGTGGACCATACAGACAATCTCTACCATTTAAGTATGCCTCAGGATTCCGGCTTTGATAGTACCGAGGGAGCTTATGACATGAAAGAAATACATCGTATAGTCGGTTTGCTTCCTAAAGAATACCGTATTCCATTCGCTATGCATGTGTCGGGATTTAAATATCGTGAGATTGCCGAAAAGCTGGGATTGCCGTTGGGTACTGTAAAAAGCAGAATTTTTTTTACCAGACAACGCTTGCAGGGACAGCTCCGTGATTTTGTATAATCCAAGGGGGAAAATTATCAAAAAGGTAGAGTGAAATTCTTTTGCTCTGCCTTTTTTGTTTTTATTGGTTTACAATATGATATTAAACATGTTTTTGGAAGCTAAAAAACAGCTTCGAATATTAACTTTATTTTTATTCATTTGTTATATTTGCAAAAGGACAAGACACCTTTAAATCAAGTAATAATTATGAAAAAAGAAATCAAATTCAGTTTGGTCTACCGCGATATGTGGCAGTCATCAGGGAAGTACCAGCCCAGAGCTGATCAGTTAGCCAAAATTGCTCCTCTAATCGTTGAAATGGGGTGTTTTGCCCGAGTCGAAACTAATGGAGGTGCTTTTGAACAAGTGAACTTGCTGTATGGTGAGAATCCTAACAAGGCAGTGCGTACATTTACCAAGCCTTTACGTGAGGCGGGTATTCAGACGCATATGTTGGACCGTGGTTTAAATGCATTGCGAATGTATCCTGTCCCAGCTGATGTACGTCGGTTGATGTATAGGGTAAAACATGCGCAAGGAGTGGATATTACTCGTATTTTTTGTGGTTTGAATGAAGTTCGTAATATTATTCCTTCCATAAAATATGCTAAAGAAGCGGGGATGATTCCTCAAGCCACTCTTTGCATCACTTATTCTCCTGTACATACGGTGGATTATTATTCTTATATTGCCGACCAGTTAATAGAAGCGGGGGCACCCGAAATCTGTTTGAAAGATATGGCAGGTATCGGCCGTCCTGAAATGTTGGGGCAGTTGGTGAGAAATATCAAAGATAAACATCCTGAAGTCATTGTACAATATCATGGACATTCCGGTCCTGGGTTATCTATGGCATCTATTTTGGAAGTTTGTGAGAATGGTGCGGATATCATTGATGTCGCTATGGAGCCGTTGTCATGGGGAAAAGTGCATCCTGACGTAATTTCTGTACAGGCTATGTTGAAAAATGCAGGTTTTCAGGTACCTGAAATCAATATGAAGGCTTATATGAAAGCGCGTAGCATGACGCAGGAATTTATTGATGATTTTTTGGGATATTTTATTGATCCTACCAACAAACATATGTCTTCCTTGCTGCTGGGATGTGGACTTCCCGGTGGCATGATGGGTTCAATGATGGCCGATCTGAAAGGGGTGCATTCGGGCATCAATCTGATTCTGAAAGGACAGGGAAAGGAACCTATGAGTTTGGATGATTTGGTAGTGATGCTGTTTGAAGAAGTGGAATACGTATGGCCGAAATTGGGATATCCACCTTTAGTAACACCGTTTAGCCAATATGTGAAGAATGTGGCTTTGATGAATGTTATGCAATTGGTGAAGGGAGAGGAGAGATGGACGATGATTGATAACCATACATGGGATATGATTTTGGGAAAAAGTGGAAAATTGCCGGGTGCGTTGGCTCCTGAAATAATCGAACTGGCGAAAAGTAAAGGCTACGAATTCACTGATGAAGATCCTCAGGTGAACTATCCTGATGAACTGGACAAGTACCGTAAGGAGATGGATGATAATGGATGGGAATATGGTGAGGATGAGGAAGAGTTGTTTGAACTGGCTATGCATGACCGGCAATACCGTGATTATAAATCGGGTGTAGCCAAGAAACGTTTTATGGATGATTTACAACGTGCTCAGGATGCGGCTATGGTAAAAAGTGGCTTCGATGAGGAAACGATCCGAAAATATAAGCGTGCTAAGGCAGATCCTATTATTGCACCGGATAAGGGGCAGATTTTATGGGAAGTTTCCGTGGAAGGTCCTTCTATGGCACCGTTTGTCGGACGGAAATACCAGCATGATGAAGTGTTCTGTTATATTTCCACTCCGTGGGGAGAGTATGAAAAGATTTTTGCTAATTTTACAGGACGTATTGTAGAAGTTTGCGCCCAACAAGGAGCTGTAGTTAATAAAGGTGATGTTATAGCTTATTTGGAAAGAACAGAGTTTACTGCATGATTTAAAGGTGCTATATAGCTTTTTTTATCCGCTATGGCAAGTGTTGAATTTGTCATGGCGGATGTTTTTATCTTTTCATTCTTTTAAAATTTGCATTCATTCAGTTATGTGTTATCTTTGTTGCCATGCAGAAAAAACAGGTAGATAAGAAAAAATATATGAGAAAGCTGTATCCGTGGTTGCTGGGAATGATTTTAGGAATAATGCCTTGTATCGTTTCAGCATCAGAAAATGACAGTATAAAAGTCGAGAGTCTGCTTCAAAAAGCTGCCCGGTTGCCGGCCGATAGTTGTAGGATATTGTTTTTTGCCCAAAATCTATTAGGGGTTCCATACGTAGCGAATACATTGGATGGGACAGATGAAGAGAGATTAGTTGTTCATTTGGATAAGGTGGATTGTACCACATTAGTTGAAACAGTACTTGCATTGAGTCTCGCTGACAAGTATGGGAAAAGTGACTTTGAAAGTTACAAAAAAGCGTTGCTGTGTATCCGCTATCGGAATGGAAAACAAGCCGGTTATGTCTCGCGTTTACATTACTTCAGTGATTGGATTAAGGATAACGAACAGAAAGGAATTGTACATGAACGTACAGGGGAATTAGGGCTTGCTGTATCACAAATCTTGAATTTGGATTTTATGTCCACACACTCTGACAATTATCATCGGTTGAAAAATAATCCTTCCATGATATCCCAGATGATTGAAATAGAGAGAAAATGGAAAAATGTTCCTGTTTCTTATATTCCTAAAACAAGTCTGAACGTTTCTTCTGAGGAGTTGGACATAAAGAATGGGGATATCATAGCGATTACTACCAATATAAAAGGGCTGGATGTGGTGCATACAGGATTTGCCTGTTGGGTGGATGGTAAATTGCATTTGCTTCATGCTTCATCGGTCATGAAGAAAGTTATTCTAGATTCTCAGACTCTCTTTGAATACTCTAAAAATAAGAAAGCCCACACGGGGGTGCGGGTTATTTCTTTTTCTTCTTTGAAACCGTAGAGGACGTATCTTGTTTGGGCGGAAATGTAGGGACGCATTTCATAAGATAAAGTATCTTCTTTTGTCTTTTAAGCATGTAGTTGCCAGGTCTGCTTGAATTGAATTTGCGAGGATTGGGAAGGCTGGCTGCAATTAGTGCGCATTCTTCCGGTGTCAGTTTGCTGGCATTCTTGTGAAAGTGTTCACGAGCTACTGCTTCGGCACCATAGATACCATTTCCCATTTCTATAGAGTTCAGATAGACTTCCATAATCCGTTCCTTGTTCCAAAATAGTTCTATCAAGGTGGTGAAATACACTTCAAGTCCTTTCCTGATCCAAGAAGAAGCAGGCCACAAGAAAATGTTTTTGGCTGTCTGTTGGCTGATAGTACTGGCACCTCGAGGGCGTTTTCGGTTCTTGTTTTCTTTTAAGGCTTTCTCTATTTCTTTGAAGTCAAAACCATTATGCTCGGCAAAGCGATTGTCTTCAGAGGCAATAACAGCCATAGACAGATGAGGGGATATGTTTTCTTTAGGTAGCCAAGAGTGTTTCCACTTTATATCTTCTCCATGAATGATTTGCTGGGTAGTACGGATAAACATCAACGGGGTAAAGTAAACCGGAATAAATCGTAAAACGATAACTGCGAGAATGGAAGAACCAAAGAAAAAAAGCAGCAGATTGCGGATGAATTTTAAAATCTTTTTTTTCATGCTTGTGTATTAAAACCAATTTCGGGCAGAAATAACCTGTCCGAAATTGGTTTATTTTATATGTTATTCCAATGTTGTGACCGTTGGTTCGGGCGTATTGGATACGCTCTACAATAACGTCATTGATATCATTTCAGTGTTCCTGCTTCCGCTTGCTGAATCATCTGTTGGCTGGCATACATATATACTTCTACACGACGGTTCTGCTGGCGTCCCTCGGCTGTGTCATTATTACCTATCGGATCTGCTTGACCCAAGCCTTCTACGGACTTGATCTGGGAATTACTTACACCGCAACCCAACAGATAACTAGCCACACTTTGAGCGCGTTCTTGTGACAGATTGAGGTTTTTTTGGATACTTTGTTCAGCTGTACTGTTTCTCCAGCCCTGGTTGTCTGTATATCCATAAATGGATACATCCATATCTCTGTTCTGGTTCAATACGTTGTTTGCAAACTTGCTCAAGGCTGATTTCGCTTGTGCACTCAAGGCTGCATTTCCTGTATTGAAGAGAATACCGGAATCAAAAGTAACTTTTACAGCCTGAAGGCCATTGTTATCTGTTACTTGTTCTACCTGTGCTCCTTGGATTTGAGCAGCTTCTTCTGCTGCTTTATCCATTTTTTTCCCAATTAACACACCGGCACCTGTACCTACTGCCGCACCTACTGCCGCACCAATAGCCGCACCTTTACCATGTCCGGCTATTCCGCCGATAATTGCTCCCAATGCTGCACCGCCGCCGCCGCCGATCAGACCGCCTTTAGCGGTATTATTCATGTTACCACATCCACTGAATACTAATGTAGCACTCAGTAATAAAGCCATAATTTTAGTCTTTTTCATAATCATGTTCATTTTAATATATTAATGACTTAATGCAAAAATTGTTCATTAAACGGCCTGATAATTTAAAGCTTTCTTCTTGATAAGCATAAACCAGATCAGACAAATAATTCCTTTCATAGTGCTAGTGATGCTTATGCTCCACCAAATACCCGGCAAACCCCAGCCCCATGATACAAACAACAGTGCCATCGGGATGCGCAGATAGTTACAGGTGACGCTGATTACGGCAGGAGGCATGGTGCGCCCCATTCCATAAAATACGCCCTGTATGGTAATTTCCAGCATCATAAATAGTTGCGAGTATCCGTCAATACGTAGAAAGACACCACCGGTTTCGTAAGCTGCTTTTTCAGGAACAAAGATAGAAAATATTTCGTTTCCATAACATATAAAAAGGAATGTGCAGAAAGATCCGAATATAAATGTCATCCATAAAGTGGTGCGATAGGCTTTCAGCACACGGGAGATTTGCCGCGCTGCATAATTCTGAGCTACAAAGGCACTGAGAGCTGTAGAAAAGCCTTGGGAGGTGTTCCAGGTGATAGCTTCGATTTGTCCTCCGGTGGTGAGTGCCATCAGCCCTAAATGACCACCTTGTTCTGTGGCGGTTCTTCCGAGAAACATATTGACGAAAGCGAATAATGTATTGAGTGCCGCTACCGGTAATCCTATTTTCAAAATGTGACGTGTATATTGTTTTTTCAGTTTAGTAAATAACCGAAAATCATCCCATAATATTTTCTTTTGTTTCAATTGATAGATAAACAGTATGCATACCGTAGCTTCGGCCAGCCAAGTGGCAATTGCTGCTCCCGTAGTTCCCCAGCTTAAACCAAAGATAAAGATAGGATCCAGTATTATATTTGTAATCAGTCCGATACCGTTAATGGAAAAAGGTATTTTGCTTCGTCCGGCGGCATTGAATATCCCTGTAAAGGCAGCTGATAAAAAGACGAATGGAAAGGCGGTTGCTATAATCCGTAGATATTCCACAGCCATCTTGGCTATATGAGGTTCTAGTTCATAGATACTGATAATAGGGGTGGCAAAGATAAATAACAATGCTCCCCAGCTCAATGATATAAGTAAGGACAAGGTAAGATTATGTGATGCGAACGCACGGGCAGCTTGCTCGTTTTGTGCCCCGATGGCTTGTCCTACGCTGACTTCCGAACCTACTTTGTTCAGAAGAGAGATAGATGTGGACATCCATGTAAGAATTCCTACCGAACCTACGGCGGCTATTGCCTCACTTCCTATTCTTCCTACCCAAGCCATGTCGGTCAGACTATATGCCATTTGTATGAATGAAGTAGCCATAATGGGCATTGCCAAAGTAAACAATTGCTTTAGGATAGGGCCTTGAGTCAGATTCTTAGTTCCTTTCATTCGTCATTAACGGATAAATTGTCTGCAAAGGTAGAAATTTATACTGATTTCTGTGGGGAATGCTGATAAAAATACTTTTCTATTACTCTTTTTAAATGGTCTGGATGTTTTATAAAAAACTTTGAAGTTCTTGAAGAAGGATAAAGCTTTTTCAAAAACTCCAAAGTCTTTTATGAGTATATTGATAGAAGTCGTTGATTAGTAAGCGAAAATAGGATATTTCTTCATTGTTTCGTTTACGCGTGCACGAACTTGTGCAATTACTTCTTCATTGTCTACGTTTGAAAGAACTGTCTCAATCATTTCGGCGATTTCCAACATCAAGTCTTCTTTTGCTCCGCGAGTTGTGATAGCGGGAGTTCCCAAACGGATACCTGAAGTTTGGAAAGCAGAACGGCTGTCAAATGGGACCATGTTCTTGTTTACAGTGATATCAGCAGCAACCAATGCTTTTTCTGCTACTTTGCCTGTCAGATCAGGGTATTTGGTACGCAGGTCTACCAGCATGGAGTGGTTGTCTGTACCACCGGAAACGATCGTAAAGCCACGGTCAATCAAAGCCTGTGCCAATACGGCTGCATTCTTTTTTACTTGTGTTTGATATTCTTTGTATTCCGGCTGTAAACATTCACCGAATGCAACAGCTTTGGCTGCGATGACATGTTCCAACGGGCCACCTTGTATACCAGGGAATACAGCAGAATCCAAAAGTTGTGACATCATCTTGATTTCACCTTTCGGAGTTTTCTTACCCCATGGGTTAGGGAAGT
>OGXI01001841.1_pt1 | contig 16928 bp, 14 predicted proteins | sample 1576221 | NCBI WGS metagenome assembly OGXI01 (sample SAMEA3541523, study PRJEB24748) | human gut metagenome | biome: human gut; feature: human-associated habitat; material: faeces | place: China | collected 2012
CGGATGACGATGCCAACCAGACCGGGCAGATGCTGGCGGCGCTTCTGGACTGGCCTCAGGCGACTTCGGTCTTCAAGGTGGCGATTGAAAATGGAAAAGCCATTGTCACACGTGAAATCGACGACGGCGAAGAAACGCTGGCATTGGAATTGCCTGCTGTCATCACCGCTGATTTGCGCCTGAACGAGCCGCGTTACGTGACCTTGCCGAATATGATGAAGGCAAAGAAAAAAACGATAGACATGACAACGCCGGATGAGCTGGGTGTATCGGTTGAGTCTCATCTGAAAACCGTGAAGGTTTCCGAACCGGCAATGCGTTCCGAAGTCCGGATGGTGCCGGATATTGCGACGCTGGTTGACCGGCTCAAAAATGAAGCCAAGGTGATTTGAACCGGTCAGGCCGTTTATCAAGTTTCAATACAGGATCAGAAATGCCCATACTTGTTGTTGCCGAACATGACAATCAATCTTTGAAAAATGGCACATACCATGCCGTTTCTGCCGCTGCCTTGTGTGGTCAGGACATCCATGTTCTGGTTGCCGGTTCCGCTTGTCAGGGCGTCGCTGAAAAAGCGGCGAAAATGGCAGGCGTCGCCAAAGTGCTGGTGGCGGACGCTCCTCATCTGGAACACGGCTTGCCTGAAGACGTTGCCGCGCAGGTTTTGTCGATCACCGGGGAATATTCCCATATTCTTGTCGGGGCGACCTCATTTGGCAAGGCCATGATGCCCCGTGTGGCGGCAAAACTGGATGTGAACCAGATTTCCGAGATCACGAAAGTGGTGTCAGTCGATACGTTCGAGCGGCCTGTCTATGCGGGCAACGCCATTGCAACGGTACAGTCATCCGACCCGGTCAAAGTCATTACTGTCAGGACGACGGCGTTTGCGCCTGCAGTGGAGGATGGCAGTGCGGCTCCGGTTGAACCGGTTGCAGCCGTTGCCGGAAACGGCAAATCGTCTTATCTCTCGCATCAGGTAGACAAGTCACACCGACCGGAATTGTCCAGTGCGAAAATTGTTGTGGCAGGCGGGCAAGGGGTCGGTTCTGCAGAAAATTTCAGACTGATCGAACAGCTGGCAGACAAACTGGGTGCGGCTGTCGGCGCATCCCGCTCTGCGGTAGATGCCGGTTTCATTTCGAATGATTTGCAGGTGGGACAGACAGGCAAGATCGTCGCTCCCGATCTGTATATTGCTGTCGGAATTTCCGGGGCGGTTCAGCATGTCGCCGGCATCAAGGATGCCAGGACTATCGTGGTGATCAATCAGGACCCTGATGCACCGATTTTCCTGACGGCCGATTACGGTATTGTGGGAGATTTGAACAAGCTGGTTCCGGAGCTGATAGCGGCTCTGGATTAAATCCGCCTTTGCTGAGCGAAGGCAAGTTGAACAATAAATTTGATTTTAATATTAGGCAGGAAAACGGATTGAATGCATTCCGTTAAAAAAAACGGGCGATTTTTTCAAAACAGGATTGTGAAAGAAAAAATATCGTCTCAAATATTTAATTCGGTACCTGTATGAGGGAGTCACTACTATGACAGTTTCGGAAAGTGCGACAGATTCGTTATATGCGCCGCAGGAAATTTCCACCGAGGTTTTACTGGAAAAATATGCCAAGGGCAATGAAACCAGTGTAGAAGAAGTAATGGAACGGGTTGCCCAGGCTTTGGCGGAAGTGGAAGCTCCCAAGAACAAAAAGAAATACGCTGAAGAATTTTTGTGGGCATTGCAAAACGGCTTCATTCCGGCAGGGCGCGTCAGCAGTGCAGCCGGAACCGGCTTGCAGACAACGCTGATCAACTGCTTTGTCCAGCCTGTAGGGGACTCCATCACCAATATGGTCGATGGCAAGCCCGGCATTTATACCGCTCTGGCTCAGGCAGCCGAAACGATGCGCAGAGGCGGGGGTGTCGGCTATAACTTCTCGTCCATCCGTCCGCGTGGTGCCAAAGTCCGCGGTACCGGCAGCAGTGCATCGGGTCCGATTTCGTACATGAAAGTGTTCGACCGTTCCTGCGAAACGGTTGAATCAGCCGGTGCACGTCGTGGTGCACAGATGGCGGTATTGAATATCGACCATCCGGACATCGTCGAATTCATTACGATCAAACAGGAACAGAACCAGCTCAGCAATTTCAACGTATCCGTCGGTGTGACCGACAAGTTCATGCAGGCTGTCGAAAGCGACGGTGATTTTGAACTGGCTCATGTAGCGGAACCGAATAACGAACTGAAGGAAAAAGGCTCATACAAACGCGCTGACGGCAAATGGGTTTACAGCAAGGTCAAGGCAAGGGATATCTGGGATCTCGTGATGAAAAGCACCTACAATGCGGCTGAACCCGGCGTGCTTTACATTGACCGTATCAACCGGGAAAACAATCTCGCTTACTGTGAAGTCATCGAAGCGACCAATCCCTGTGGTGAACAGCCTCTGCCTGATTATGGCTGTTGCTGTCTGGGCAGTCTGAACCTGACGTCGTTTGTCACGGCTCCGTTTTCGGCACATCCGCTTTTCGATTTCAATCTGTTTGCGAGAGTGACCAAAATTGCCGTTCGCATGCTGGACAATGTTCTGACAGCAACAAAATGGCCATTGGAAGAACAGGCGAAGGAAGCTGCTGCAAAGCGCCGTATCGGTCTCGGATTTACCGGTCTGGGCGATGCATTGATCATGCTCGGTATCCGTTACGATTCCGAAGAAGCGCGAATCCTGTCGTCTGAAATCTCCAAAGCCATGCGTGACGCCGCATATTCCGGTTCCATCGATCTGGCGAAAGAACGCGGTGCGTTCCCGATGCTGGATGTCGAAAATTATCTGAAGGGCGGTTTCGTATCGCGTCTGCCGGAAGAGATGAAAGCCCAGATCCGCAAACACGGCATTCGCAATTCGCATCTCACTTCCATTGCACCCACGGGTACGATTTCGCTGGCTTTTGCCGACAACGCTTCCAACGGTATCGAACCGGCATTCTCATGGTTCTATAACCGCGTCAAACGCATGCCGGACGGTTCGAAGAAAAACTACACCGTCGAGGATCACGCTTACCGTATTTATCGTTCGATGGGAAACGACGTTTCCAAACTGCCGGATTATTTCGTTTCGGCGCTGGAAATCTCCGCTATCGATCACATGCTGATGGTCGCTGCGGTTGCGCCTTATATCGATGCTGCCATTTCCAAAACAGTGAACGTGGCTGAAGAATATCCCTATGAAGATTTCAAGAACCTTTATATGGAAGCCTGGAAAAAAGGCCTGAAGGGCATCACGACCTATCGTCCGAATAACGTCAGAACCGCGATTCTGTCCGTTCCGACAGAAAAAGAGAAAGAAACCAAAAAAGAAGACAAGAACGGGCATTCGGTCACACTCTCCGAACAGGACAAACGTATTATCCTGAAAGAAGTGACGATAGCGCCGCCTCTGTCTTCCCTGCGCTGGCCGTCACGTCCTGCGCTGCCAGCCGGTGCTTCGGCATGGATCAGCGAACAGATCATGTCGCCTCAGGGGGAATTCGCCGTGGCCGTTTCCGACCATGACGGCATTCCTTTCGAAGTGTGGGTACTGGGTGGCCAGACACCACGCGGACTGGATGCCATTGCCAAGACGCTGTCGATCGACATGCGTGCCAACGACAGGGGCTGGCTGCACAAACGCTTTACGATGCTTTCCAACGTCGGTGGTGATTCATTTGAAATGCCGATGCCGCCAAACGGGGAATTCGTACAGGTTCCGAGCACGACAGCTGCACTGGCCCGTCTGGTCATGTGGCGTTACAACCAGCTCGGCGCGCTGGATCACAAGGAGGATGAACCTTCTCCGGTACTGGATGCCCTGTTCACGCCGCACGAACCGAGAACCGGTACGGACGGTACGCTGGCCTGGGTTGCCGACGTACAGAATCCGTCTACCGGCGACGATTTCGTCCTGATGTTGAAAGAACTGGAAATGCCGGACGGTACCCGTCGCCCATACAGTATAGGATTGACGGGTGGGCACCCGCGGGCACTCGATGGCCTGTGCAAGCTTCTCTCCGTCGATATGCGCGTGATCGATCCGGCATGGATCGGCATGAAACTGCGCAAGTTGATGAATTATGCAGAACCACGTGGCGATTTCCTCGCACGTGTACCCGGACAGGCACGTCAGGCCAGCTTCCCGTCGACTGTCGCCTACATCGCCCAACTGGTCATCCATCGATACGCCATGCTGGGTATCCTGACGCCGGATGGCCATCCGGTCAAACCGCTGGGTGTGGTTGCCGACGAACCGGTTCGCGACGTCCGTCCGACTGTTTTGAGAATGCCGGGCAAACTGTGTACCGAATGCGGCAATACGACGGTTATCCGCAAGGATGGCTGCGATTTCTGCACGGCTTGCGGGGCGATCGGTTCCTGCGGTTAAAAAACCGTCCTTAATTGACGAAAAATCCCTGTCGTCGTATCGTGAGAACGATACCGGCAGGGTTTTTTTATGGCGGAAGAGGTGCAAAATGGATTCGAGTGTCACGAAAAATGCAGGCCGTTTTACCGGTTTTGCCGATGTGTACGATCAGGCCAGACCGGCCATGCCGTTTTATCCCGTTAAAATCATCCGGACTTATCTGGGACGAAAACCGCAACAGGTTGTTGATCTGGGCTGTGGGACAGGTTTGTCTTCGCTGGTCTGGAAAGGGCAGTGCGAAAAGTTGACCGGAATCGAGCCGAGCGACGATATGCTTGCGGTTGCGAAATTGAAAGAAACGGAAGGTATCTCTTTCAAAAAAGGTTTTTCAGGGGCGACCGGGCTGGAAAACGCTTCAGTGGATGCCGTTGTCTGTTCCCAGTCTTTCCACTGGATGGAACCGGAATCGACACTGGCTGAAGTCAATCGTATTCTGAAGCCGGGCGGTGTTTTTGCGACTGTCGATTGTGACTGGCCTCCGGTTTGTCACTGGCAGGCAGAAAAAGCCTACACAGAACTTTTCAGAAAAGTGCTTGAGATCGAGGAAACGAACCTGGATGTCAAAAATTCATTTGTGCGCTGGAACAAGGAAGGGCATCTGGCCAATATCCGCCGAAGCGGGGTTTTCACTTATGCCCGGGAAATCGTCTTTTCCAATACGGAAAAATGTACTTCAGAACGCCTTGCAGAGCTTGCCAAAAGTCAGGGTGGCCTGCAGACGATTCTGAAAAAGGCGCCGGAAATGATTGAAAAAGATCTTGTGGTGTTTGAAAAAGCCGTTTCCGCCACGTTCGGTCAGGATGAATTCGACATCGATTTCGGCTATCGGATGAGGATCGGCGTCAAATAAAGGTTTTCAGGTGCGACGCTCATTGCCTGCCGACAGGTTTTTTCGGCAGGCAATTTTTATCCGTGTCCATTTCATGCCGAAAAATCAAAAGGGAAACTGGCCGGATGTTTCTCAAAATTCACCGGATTGAATTTGTTTTGCCTCAATCGGCATGAGCAGGATTGATATTAAGATTTTCAGACGGTGGATATTCGTTTTTCCGTTCTTTATAAATTGACATCGGTTTTTTGTCGATTTTGCTCCTCCGTTTTTCTCCTTTTTGCATCCAGAATATTTTGTGTGAGACAAGCATGTTATCGAATACGTATATCCGGATTGTCTGTGCCAATGAAAATAACCGGATCAGAAAATTGCTTGAACGCCTTTGTGGCGAAAAGGACAAAACGGCTGTTATGGATGAGGCGGCCACTTTGTATTCACTGGTCGAAAAAATCGAACAGGAACGCAGGACAAGGCGTTTTGACAAATTCATTTTGCCTTTTATAAAAGCGGATGATCCCGGAACAGGCATCCTGGAAAAGATGGAAGAACTCAGGAAAGACATTTCAGTTTGTGTTGTTTTGCTTCAATCTGTCCTGAAAGAAGCCATCGATAATGGAACCATCGACAGGCAGGTTTTTGCGCCGGAGATCCAGAGATATTGCGATCTGAACAACAAACTGCTGGATTATGAAGAAAGCAGATTGGGCGTGTCCGGCAGGGGTGGTGTTGCGGAAGACGACTGGTTTGCACTGGCCGAGAGTTTTATTAAAGAAGACAAAGAACTCTTCAATGATAAGTACTTGAATGAAAAAGAGGTATTGGATATTATTCCGGAAAGCCCTGTCTGGCGGTCAGCTGACGCAAAAACGGAATACAGGGTATAATACTAGGTCTGCCATTCGGATTGTTTACCCAATAATTCGAACCTGTTCTCAGGATGGAGCAGAATAGTTGCGTGCGGGAATAGCTTCACGTGATTGTGGAATGACCACACTGGTTTACCTTAATCGGGCAATAACCGGATCGGGTGGTTCCCATTATCTCAAAAAGATTTTACAGAAAGGTTCGTTATGAAAAAATCAATGTCCAGGGCACATGCCGATCATTTGAAAAGATGCTATATGAGCATGGGCCTCGATCATGAAATTATGCTTGGCGTGCAAAGTCAAAGAGCGCAAGCTTACGATTTGCTTGCCAATATCCATACACAGGTAACGGCACAGGATACTCCTGCAAATGACTGCTGCAAACTGTACCATTGCAGTTGCGCCAATTCCTGAACATTTCCTGATATTGTTGCCGGTTGACTGATTCGGTCACAGGCATATCTGACTACTGTCCCCGATGGATTGTTATGCCAGATTGGTTTTTATGCATCGAAGGCATAAAATCTGTCGTGGTTCCCAGTAGTATTTCCCTTTCTCCGTTTTCCATCATCGTCGTTTACAGGCATTTTTGTCGGCCTGAATACGTCATAAATCCGATTTTAGAAAAAAATCTTTATTTTTTTTTACAAGAAAAAGCTAATTTTCCCCACGTCTTGATATCATGTCTTTTTTTATGAAACCGGATTCCTGGGTTTATGCTGAATTTTCTATTAAATTGTTTCCGTAAAAAGCGTCAGAAAGCCATCCCGCAGCCTGCTGTCCGGAAAGAGCCATCTGAATCGCAGCTTGCCAAAAAGGAGGCTTTGCAGCAGGCGGAACAATTGTCAGGCGACGATTTGCTGATTGCGGATTTTGTCCTGCAATGCAAGTTTGCCGATGCACGCTTCATTGCGGCACGTAAAATTCAGTCCAGAGATGCGCTGGAAAAAGTCAGGGCCGCTGTCGTCAAGACAGATCGCCGTGTTTACCGCCTCGTGCAAACCCGTTTGAATGAACTGGCTTTTTCCGACAAATTTTTTGCCGATGTCGGGACTTGTATTGAAAAAGCGGCCCATCTGGTACAGGAGCCGGGACTGACCCCCAATCTTGTCGCAGAACTGGATCGCGAGTGGAAAATGATCACGTCGGTTGACAACGGTCTTTTGTCTTCCGAATTGCTGGCCCAGTTCAATTCCCTTCATTCACAGCTGACTTCCAGACTGGCTCTTCAGGTGGATTTGCAACTGGAATTGAAGGCGGCAGATGGCCGGCTTTCGGAAATCGGAACCGACAGCAATCTGACGCCCGACGAGCGGTCAACGGTACTGGAAGAAATCGGCGCCAGAATAAACGGCTGGAAACAGTCGCCAGAATGGCTTTCCCTGCCACGTCAGGCTTTTGCCGCCCTTGAAACGAAGCTGGATACCTTAAAACAGCAGTCCGACCTTTATGCACAGGAATTTCAGTCTGTGGCGGAACGTGTCGATTGGCTGGAAAAATGGGAGCAGCTCGATTCGGCGGAATTGAAAAAAGCTGAACTTGAAAAAATCTGGCAGGAGTTGCCGAAATTGGGCAATGCCGAAAAGCGTTCCGAACTGGACGAGCGTTATCAGAATGTTCTGTGCCGGGCTATTGTCGAGGTTGCCGATATCGCCCCATTACAGCCCAAACTGGAATTGCCGGACAATGAAGCCCTGAAATATTTCGATGAGCACTTCAAGGCCATGCAACAGGCCGTTGAAGCCGGTCTGGCACAGGAAGCGTTTACTCATGAAGAAGCATTGAGCCGCCTTGATCTCGACAAGCTGGATTTGTCCGCTGAACAGCGGGACCAATTGACCGAATCGAGAAGTGAGATCCGTCGCCTGAAAGGCTGGGCGAAATGGGGTGGTCAACAGTCCCGTGAAAAACTCATTCGCTTTGTCGAATCCTTGCCTGAACAGGATTTGTCGATTGACGAGCTGTCATCTGCCATCGTGAATGCGCGTGAACAGTGGAAGTCGCTGGCTGCCGTATCGGGCACTGCCGCCAGGGCACAGTGGATCGAGTTCGATACCTTGTGCAACCGTGCCTATGAACCTGTTCTGGAACATGCGAAAGAGCAGGCTCTTGAACGTCAGGAAAACGTTTTGAAGGCCGAAGCCATTATCGACAATGCCAGAGCGTTTATCAACAGCCTTGACCCGGTGTTTTTCGATGCGGATAACAAAGACAAGGACTGGAAAACGATCATCAATTTTTATCGCCAGATTTCCCAGGTGTGGCGACAGATCGGCATGGTTGGCAAGGCAGAAAAGAAAAGGCTGGACGACGCTTTTTCAACAGCACTGCAACCGGTAAGGGATGCGCTTTACCAACAGTCGCAACTCGAAATCGAAATGAGGGAGCAGCTGATCGAGGAAGTGCGTGGAATCGATCCTGATAGCAGGGATTCCGGAAAACTGTTGAAGGCCATTCAGCAAAAATGGCAGACAGCGGCCAAAAATTTCCCGCTGGACAACCGGGAAGACAAAAAGCTCTGGTCCCGTTTTCGCGAAGTGTGTGAAAATCTGCACGACAGGCGCATGGAAAAGAACAAGGCAGCTGATAGTGAAAGACTGGAACATCTTCAGCAGAAAGAAGCTGTTTGCACAGAACTGGAATCTGTCGGGATGACAGATGCAGGCAGTATGGAACAACGGTTAAGCCAGCTTTTGAAACAATGGGCAAACATCGGCAATGTTCCAAGAGAGTCCGAAGCGGAACTTCAAAAAAGGCTGGATATGGCTGTTTCTGCCATCAGGGATAAAATTGTGCAGCTGAAAGCGGAAAAAATGCAATCTGCATTGAAATCGCTCCCTGAAAAGCTCAGGCTTTGCTCGGAAGTCGAAAGCCGGATGGCGGCAGTTTGCCAGAATCCAGACGATGTCTCTCTGGATATGTCCGACGACGAAAAATACGATATGGCATGGAAGACTTTGCCTCCATTGCCGGACAAGCTGGAAAACGTTATATCCCATCGATTTTATAATGGCTTGAAAGCGATGGCGGGCCTCAATATGGGCTATGGAAAGCGTCTGGCTGACAATGTATTGTCCCTGAAAGAGAATATCCTGCGTTGCGAGATCGTTTATGGGCTCGACAGTCCCGATGAACTGATGCAGGAACGGATGCAGATGCAGGTGAAAGTCTTGCAGGATTCGCTCGGAGGCGATCATCTTCAGAGTGAAGAGGTCATGAAACAGCTTCTGGAATTGCCGGCACTGATGGATGACACCGATATTCAGAGAATAAGCAATCTGATCATTGAATTGAAAAAACCCGGTTAAACCGGGTTTTTTATATGTCTTTCCGAATGGTTCAGTGAATCGTATTGCCTGTGCTGTCGTTCGGTTCAGGGGAGAAGATCCGGGCGCAATCGTCCTTGTTGAACGGGTACGACTGTCCGCAAAAATCGCAATCGATCGATAAATCCCCCTGTTCGGCGAGCGCGTCATTGACTTCCTTTTCGCCCAGCATTTTGAGCATATGGGCGACCTTGTCGCGGCTGCAGGTACACTGGAATACAGGGGTCAGTGGATCGAACATGTAAACGTCCTCATCCCAGAAAAGTCGGTGTCTCAATGTATCGACGTCAGTTTCCAGCATTTCCTTGGGTTTCAGGGTAGAGGCCAGTGCCGCAAGGTGTTGCCATGCGTTTTCTTCTTCCTCATTTTTCTCGCTGAGACCGTCCGCACCGGTTTGGGATGGCATCTTCTGCAAAAGCAGGCCCCGGATGACGTCCTTGTCGGCAGCCAGCTGGATACGGGTGTCCAGCTGTTCGGATTGCTTCATGTAATTTTCAATGACGTGTGAAATGGTATCGCCTTCCAGCGAGACAATGCCCTGATACGGCTGTTGGCCCGGAACCTTGTCATGCGGGTCGAGAGTGATGACGAAACGGCCTCTGCCATGTGCGTTGATCAGGTCAGTAAAGCTGGCCTCGTCGCTGATGACAGCTTCTGAATCCAGCTTTGCCGTTGCACGGATATGCAGGGCGGAATCGCACTCGACGACAAGAAGGCGGACGGGACCGTCACCCTGAATCTGCAGGATAAGGGCACCGTTGAATTTGATGTTGCCGCACAAGAGGGCGGCTGCGCCGACCATTTCGCCCAAGAGCCTCGTGACGGATGACGGGTAATGATGGTTTGACTGTATCTGTGACCAGGCTTTCCCGATTTCAACGAATTCACCCCTTACGGCGGCCTGCTGGAAAAGAAATTTCTGAAGTTGGTCTGTCATGCTATAGATTCCGTTTTGAAAGTGCGGATTTTACCGCGGGACTGATGGATAGGGTAAAAAGTCTTTACTTGTCTGAAGTTTCATCAAGGTTTTGCATGAGTGCCTCCTCATGTTCGACTTTTTCCAGCTTGTCGAGAAAGCGCTGTTTGTTCCAGACGTAATGATCGGCTGCCCGGGGCATTTTTGCGGCCACTTTTTCGTCCATTGTTCTGATGGCCCGTGCGGGAGCGCCCATCAATACCTTGTTCGGCTCGAACGTCTTGTTTTCCGTCACGAGCGATCCGGCGCCGACCAGACAGTTTTCAGGAATGACCGAACCGTTCATGACCGTTGCACGAATGCCAATCATCGTACCGTCCATGACGGTACAGCCATGCAACATGGCCAGGTGTCCGACGGTAACGTTTTTTCCCAATGTGAGAGGTCGGCCAGGGTCTGCATGCAGGACAGCACCATCCTGAATGTTGGTGTTTTCACCGATGACAATCCGGTCGTTGTCACCCCGGATAGTCACGTTATACCAGACGGAGGCATGAGCTTTAATGATGACGTTGCCGATGATGGTGGCGTTTTCTGCAATGAAAGCAGTCGGATGAATTTGCGGCGTATGCTCGCCCAGTCGATAAATAGCCATATGAAAGTGTATTCGGAATCGTGAATCAGTTTGAAGCGCTTATTGTACCTTTCCTCGTGGCGGAGTCATCAGACCGAAATAAAAATTCAGTATGCTGGCTGGATAAAAAAATTATTTTTAAAAATTTCAATTTTTTTAATAGTAGCTATTTTCAATCATGACGGCTTGATTATAATGATTCGTTTTCACTCTCGATAAATTGAATCTGCCAATGAAAGCGTCGCGTACCGAATTTGTGAACCTGAACAATATGCGTTTGTGCATGCGTCACTGGGGTGACGAAGATGCGCCGAAACTGTTTATGGTTCATGGCTGGATGGATATTTCCGCTTCTTTCCAGTTTATCGTGGATGCCATGAAGCGCGACTGGCATGTCATCGCTCCCGATTTGAGAGGGTTCGGACAATCAGAATGGGCTGTCGGCGGATACTGGTTCCCCGATTATCTGGCTGATCTGGAAGCGATGCTGAATCACTATTCACCGGACGAGCCAGTTCGTCTTTTGGGACATAGTCTGGGTGGCAATATCACCAGCGTTTATTCCGGCGTGCGGCCATCCCGGGTGGCGCAACTGATCAGTCTTGAAGGGTACGGGATCGTTGAAAACCGGCCAGAAATGGCGCCTGAACGGCTCGAAAGGGGGCTTGATGCCAGAAAATATCCGGAACGCCTTCGATCTTATCGCGACAGGGAAGCGGTTGCCGACCGCCTTCAGCAAAACAACTCACGTCTCACACGGGAACGTGCCAGATTTTTGGCCGATTACTGGTCAGAGGAGAACGACAAGGGGGAACGGGTGATCATGGCTGATCCAAAACATAAATCCCTGCCGGTACTCTCCCGTCTGGATGAAATCCTTGCGTGCTGGAGCCGGATCGAGGCGAGGGTGCTGTTTGTGGAAGGCAAACATTCCCTTCTGGGTATCCGTATGAAGGATCAGGAGAAGGCACAGGAAGAAATCAGGCGTCGTGCCGCCTATATCAAGGACGTGCGTATCGCTCTGGTGGACGATGCCGGTCACATGCTCCAGCACGACCAGCCGGAAGTCGTGGCCGGACTGATTGACGGGTTTCTGGTTTAAGCGGAGTGCCTCTCACGATGCAAGCTTTGACCAATCGTCGTAAAATATCTCTTTATAAATCCAGGTTATATTTATTATGCTGAATATCGATCTTCATTCTCACTCCCGGGTATCGGATGGGGTTTTGTCCCCAACCGAACTGGTCGGGCGCGCCCAGGCCAACGGGGTCAAGGTTCTGGCCCTGACTGACCATGATGAGGTGGGGGGGATTACAGAAGCGAAAAAAGCGGCAGCGAAACATGGAATCCGGCTGGTTTCCGGTGTTGAAATTTCGATAACCTGGGCTGGAACCTCGATTCATATCGTTGGCCTGAATGTCGATGAAAACGATCCTGTCCTTATCGAAAATCTGCGCAGAAACCGGTCAGGCCGTATCGAACGGGCGCAGCGTATGGGAGAAAGGCTGGCGGAGCTGGGGGTTGCAGGAGCGTATGAAGGCGCCCTCAAATACGTGACGAATCCGAGCCTGATTTCAAGAAAGCATTTTGCCCGTTTTCTGGTGGAAAGCGGTGTCTGTTCCAATATCCCCAATGCGTTCGACCGTTTTCTTGGAGACGGAGCCCCTGCCTATATCCGGCACCAGTGGGCGACGCTGACTGAATCGATGGAGTGGATTCTGAATTCGGGTGGTACCGCTATTGTTGCGCATCCGGGCCGTTATCCCCTGAAAGATGTGGCGCTTTACGCATTTCTGGATGAGTTCAAACAGCTGGGGGGGACAGGCATCGAGGCGGTGACCGGAAGCCACAGTCCTGACCAGTACCTTGAATTTGCGCGTTTGGCCAAACGATACGGACTGCTGGTTTCCGCCGGATCGGATTTTCATGCGCCGGGTGAATCGCCCGTGGATGTCGGTTGTTTGCCCGATTTCCCGTGTCCGGTTGAACCCGTCTGGAAAGACTGGAAATAGGTTTTCCGGATTCTGTTACGGTTTGAAACGATAAAAAGGCTGCACGAACCCGTTTTTGCCGTTATATTTCACCATCTTGTGAAAAATATTAATTGAAGAGCCCTTTTTCGGTGTCAAGATTCACTGAAATGTCTTGAATTTTCCGTAAGCGGACTTATGTACTGTTTTCCTGTAAAAATCATTCAATAGCGGAATCAACTCATGAAAAGAATATTTCTCTTTCTGGCAACCAATCTGGCCGTCATTCTTGTCATGTCGATTGTATTGTCGCTTTTGGGCGTCAACCGTTATCTGTACGGCACCGGACTGAATCTGGGCAATTTGCTCGTTTTTTCGCTGGTGGTCGGTTTTACCGGATCGATCATTTCACTTTTGATCAGCAAGCCGATGGCGAAATGGTCAACTGGTGCACGCGTCATTACGACACCTGCGAATTCGACGGAAAACTGGCTTCTCTCAACGGTAGGCAAATTGTCCCGTGAAGCCGGAATCAACATGCCTGAGGTTGCCGTTTACGATGGTGAACCGAATGCATTTGCGACCGGCGCTTTCAAGAATTCGGCTCTGGTGGCTGTATCGACCGGTTTGCTGCAAGGCATGAACCATGAAGAGATCGAAGCTGTCCTCGGACATGAAATCGCCCACGTCGCCAATGGCGATATGGTGACGCTGACCCTGATTCAGGGCGTGTTGAATACGTTCGTGGTTTTCCTGGCGCGTGTTGTCGGTTTTTTTGTCGACAATCTGCTCTCACGCAATTCGGATTCAAGAGGCGGCTACGGACTCGGTTATTTTGCGACGGTCATCATTTGCGAAATTCTGTTTGGGGTTCTGGCGTCGATTATCGTTGCCTGGTTCTCACGCTATCGTGAATATCGTGCCGATGCCGGTTCAGCCAGATTGCTTCACAACAAGCAGCCAATGATTCATGCCCTGATGCGTCTTGGACAAATGGAATCGGGCGATTTGCCCAAAAACGTCGCAATGGCCGGTATTAACGGCCGTAGCGGTCTGGCAGCGCTGTTTGCGTCCCATCCGCCGATTGAAAAACGGATTGAAGCCCTGCAAAGTGCCAGTGTCCGATAACCGGACACCATAACGGAAAGTTAAAATGACCAGTCAATATTTGGAAATTCATCCAGTCGATCCACAAGACCGGCTGGTAAAAAAAGCGGCCGATATCATTCGTGCCGGAGGTGTCATTGTTTTGCCAACAGATTCGAGCTATGCACTGGTCTGCCGTCTTGACGACAAGGCGGCAGTTGACCGCATCAGGCAGATTCGCCAGATCGACGAACGTCATTTGTTGACCCTGTTATGCCGGGATCTGAAAGAAGTCGGATCTTACGCACAGGTGGATAATGGTTCATACCGTCTGCTGAAGTCAGCGACGCCGGGAGCGTTTACATTTATTTTGAGGGCGTCGAAAGAAGTGCCTCGCCGTCTGTCCCATCCATCCCGCAAGACGATCGGCTTGCGTATTCCTGACAATCGTATCGTTCAGGCGCTGCTGGATGAACTGGGCGAACCCCTGATCGGAACAACCGTTATTCTTCCCGGTGAGGAAGACCCGTATACTGAAGGGGATGTGATTCAGGAAAGACTGGAAAAACTGGTCGATGCCGTTGTGGATGGCGGTGCCTGCGGTTTGCTGCCGACGACGGTGGTCGATCTGACAGGAAGGGAAGCCGAACTGGTTCGTAGCGGCAAGGGTGATCCGGCCCTGATCGGTCTGTAATATTTTAAAATGTTGATGTACGTCCGGTTTTTCCGGTCGTAGTGTTTTGGGGATGCTTGAAATGGATAATATTCTGGAAACTGCCATTGTCTGGGCGATTCCCCTGTTGTTTGCCATCACGCTGCATGAAGCGTCTCATGCCTTTGTCGCCAAATATCTGGGGGATTCGACCGCGTATGTGCAAGGGCGAATGACCTTGAATCCCATCAAACATATCGATCCCTTTGGGACAATCATTATTCCGGTTGCCCTGATCATGTTGGGCAGCCCGTTTATTTTCGGTTACGCCAAACCGGTTCCGGTCAATTTTGGCCAGTTAAGGCATCCACGTCGCGATTCCGCACTGGTCGCGCTGGCCGGTCCGGTATCCAACCTGATCATGGCAGTTTTGTGGGGCATCCTTAAAATTATCCTGCTTGCCACGCATGTACAGAGCGGACTTTTCCTGCAGATGGCGGAAATCGGGATAATTGTGAATCTGGTTCTTTTCGCTTTCAATCTTTTCCCATTGCCTCCTTTGGACGGAGGCCGCATAATGACAAGTCTGTTGCCGGTGAATCTGGCCTACAAGTTCGCACAAGTTGAACGTTATGGCTTTTTTATCGTCCTCGGGCTGGTTTATCTGGGGCTGACGACTTACTGGATGCGTCCGGTTATGGCTTTGGGCCGCTGGGTCGTCAATCTGTTTTTATATCCTTTGATTCATTTATTCATTTAGTCAATCACTATGTATCCTGATCGAGTTGTTTCCGGCATGCGCCCGACTGGTGCGCTGCATCTTGGCCATTACCACGGTGCCATCAAAAACTGGGTTCGCATTCAATCTGAAGTGGAAAGCCTTTTTTTCGTTGCAGACTGGCATGCCCTGACAACCCATTACGATGAAGTGGAATCGATCGAAAAGAATGCATGGGAAATGGTGATCGACTGGCTGGCAGCCGGTATCGATCCGGAAAAAGCCACGATTTTCATCCAGTCGAAAGTACTGGAACATGCGGAGCTGACTTTGCTGATGAGCATGTCCACGCCCCTGTCATGGCTCGAGCGCGTACCGACTTACAAGGACCAGATCCAGAAACTGGCACACAAGGATTTGACGACTTATGGTTTTCTCGGCTATCCATTGATGATGGCGGCTGACGTACTGGTGTACCGTGCCAACAAGGTGCCGGTTGGTGAAGACCAGTTGCCGCATATGGAAATCATGCGCGAACTGGCACGCCGTTTCAACTATATGTACGGTCGTGAAAAAGGCTTCGATGAAAAAGCGCAGGAAAGCGCCAAAAAACTGGGCAAACAGCCAGCCAAGATATTTCTGGAACTGCGTACCGAATATCAGGAAAAAGGCAATACAGAAGCGCGGGAAAAGGCTCAGGCCATGCTCGATCAGGCTGGCAGTCTCTCCACCGCCGACAGGGAATTGCTCTACGGTTATCTGCTCGGCAGCCGCAAACAGATTCTGGCCGAACCCCAGGCACTGTTGACGGAAGCATCCCGTTTGCCTGGACTCGATGGCGCGAAAATGTCGAAAAGCTACGGCAATACGATTGCCCTGCGCGACGACAAGGAAACGATTGCGCAGAAAATCCGTACCATGCAAACCGATCCGGCACGAGTCAGACGGACCGATCCGGGCGATCCGGACAAATGTCCTGTCTGGTTGTTCCATGAAGTGTATTCCGACGATGAAACGAAAGAATGGGTACAGAAAGGATGCCGCTCGGCCGGAATCGGCTGTATCCAGTGCAAACAGCCGATTATCGATGCTGTCGTCCGTGAGCTGGAACCGATGCAGGAACGGGCACAGCAATATATCGCCAAACCGAAACGGGTGCGTGAGATCGTTGAACATGGTTGCGAAAGGGCGCGCAAGCTGGCCGGTGAAACGATGCGTGACGTTCGCGAAGCGATGGGTTTGGGTTATTCCGAAAAATAACGGGGCGGGTGTTTGCTGGCATATTTATTCTCGGATATAATTGGATAGCTAAACGAATTCAATCATTACCGTAGCGCCTGCGTCGTTTGACCCCAAACAAAATTTGAATCAAGCCCCCGAACGGGTAAAAACCCTGTTCGGTAGATTGATGCGGCCCAGTGAGGCAGTGCTGTTGCGGTAACACTAAAAGGAGTTACCTTGCAATTCCCTTTCG
>OGXI01001845.1_pt1 | contig 16910 bp, 10 predicted proteins | sample 1576221 | NCBI WGS metagenome assembly OGXI01 (sample SAMEA3541523, study PRJEB24748) | human gut metagenome | biome: human gut; feature: human-associated habitat; material: faeces | place: China | collected 2012
CCTGTGCTGACGCACAGGGCTTTGAGAACATTGAACCATGCAAAACCGCAGCAGGCGCGGTTTTGCTGTGGCCGCTTCGCGGCGCCATGGTATAATAGCCTCAAACCCGCCGCTTGCGCGGCTGCGCGTGTGCATTGCACAAGCCCCTGTGCCGGCGCGCAGGGCTTTGAGAATAAGGAGGAACCGGGAAATGACAAAGGACGAGCTGCTTGCCCTGTGCGCCGCATATCCCGGCGCTGCTGTGGACTGCCCGTTTGAGGACGGCGGCAATGTCGTGGTACGTCACGCCGCCGGGCGCAAATGGTTTGCTCTTGTTTTTGAACGCGACGGAAAATTATGCGTAAATTTGAAATGTGAACCAATGAAAGCCGATTTCTGGCGGGCGGCCTACCCCGCCGTTACGCCGGGCTGGCATATGAACCATACCCACTGGAACACCGTGGAGGTGAACGCCGGCGTCCCGCCGGAGGACCTTTGCGAAATGATCTCCGACAGCTATCGCCTGACAACCTCTCCCGCTCGCGCGGAACGGAGTACGCGCCGCGCAAAGCAGCGGCCGCAGCCGTGAGACCTCGCTTCCGGCAAAAAACGTCCGCAGAGCCTCCTGAGGCTCTGCGGACACTTCTTTTCTCTTTACGCCCCAAAGGATACGCTCATGCGCGCCAGGCGTCGTACAAGGCCTGTACCTGCGCAGCCATGCGCTTGAGTTCCTTGTTGGGTCTTCCTCCCGCCCCCTGGGCCAATGCGGAAAGCTGCTTGACGGCCCGCTGCAGCTCACTGAAGGCCGCCATTGCGCGCGGGTCGCGCGCGGCCTCCTCCGGCTTTTTGCGCAGCACTCCGGCGGGCTGGGCCAGAAACGCCCCGGCGGCCAGATCATAACACGTTCCGCTGTACGGGGCCATCGCATTGTAACCGTATTCTTCTCTCAGGCACTGGGTAAAATCCGTACATGCTTCATCGTCGCCATGATTGACGAATATCTGCGCCGGCTTCGGTGAAACACCCTGGAGCCAGCGGATGAGCCCGTTTTTATCCGCGTGCCCGCTCACGCCCGCCAGCACGCGGATTTCTGCGTTGACTGCGATCGCTTCGTCGAATATTTTTACCGATGGTGCGCCGTCCACCAGCGCGCGCCCCAGCGTGCCCTCTGCCTGATAACCAACAAACAGCACCGTATTTTCGCTGTGCCACAGATTATGCTTTAAATGATGCCGGATACGCCCCGCATCGCACATTCCGCTGGCAGAAAGGATGACCTTCGGCACGGCATTCGCATTGATGGCTTGGGAATCCTCCTTCGTCACGCTGGTCCTAAGCCCTTCAAACCAGAGCGGATTTACCCCGCTCCGCACCAGTTCCCGCGCCTCAGGGTCCAGATTTTCCGTGGGGCATTGCAGGAAAATGCTCGTTGCCTCATTGGCCAGCGGACTGTCCACATAAACAGGGAATCCGTCGTGCCCGTGCACCCGGCCCTGCTCCTTGATCTCCCGGATAAAATACAGCATTTCCTGCGTGCGGCCCACAGCAAAGGAGGGAATGACCACCGTGCCGCCCCGGTCAAAGGTCTGCTGCAGGATCTCCGTCAACGCGCCCACATAATCCGGGCGCTCACCGTGCAGCCGGTTGCCGTAGGTGGATTCCAGCACCAGATAATCTGCCTGCTCCACCCGCTGCGGGTCGTTGAGGATGGGCTGATGCGTATTCCCCACGTCACCGCTGAACACCATCTTTTTGGTAACGCCGCCCTCGCTCATCCATATCTCAATGGCGGCGGAGCCAAGCAAATGCCCGATATCCGTAAAGCGCACCGCAACGCCTTCGCCAACGGCCGTCAGCTTGTTGTACGGGCACGGACGGAAGCGGGATAAAACGCCCTCTGCGTCCGCCATCGTGTACAGCGCCTCCGCCTCCGGGCGTCCGGCCCTGCGCGCCTTTCGGTTTTTCCACTCCGCCTCGCTCTCCTGAATATGCGCGCTGTCGCGCAGCATGATCTGGCACAGGCTGGCAGTGGATTCCGTAGCATACACGGTGCCCCGAAAGCCGTTTTTGTACAGCAGGGGCAGATATCCAGAATGGTCGATATGGGCGTGCGTCAGCAGCACGCAGCTAAGTTCTGCCGGGTTCACAGGCAGCGGGATATTCTCGAACCGGTTTTCCCCCTGCTCCATCCCGCAGTCCACCAGGAAAGCGCTGTTCCCCACCTCCAGCAGGGAGCAGCTCCCCGTAACCTCATGCGTGGCGCCGATAAACGTTACCTTCATGGCTTTTGCATCTCCCTTTTCCGCGGCCCTTCCCGCCGCTTTCGCCTCCGTCCGTATGCGGACGAAGGACGTGTTTTTTTCATTGTATCACAGCCTCTGCCGCCGCGTCCCGTATTTTCCGCAAAATTTACAGGATGTACAAAAAGCCCCCGAAGGGATATCCTTCGGGGGCTTTCGTTATGGATTTGCCTGAGGTTCGCGTTCCGTGCTTACGCCTGAGCCGGGGTCTGCGCGTTGTCATCGGGCTCTTCTTTTTCCTTGCGGGCAAAGATGCACACAATGACCTGCACCAGAGCGATGAGCACCATGAGCCATGTCCAGCGGTCCACGAACACCATCGGATTGCGCATATTCTCCGTGAGGAGGAAGGCGATGATGGAGCCAATGGCCGGGATGAGGCTCAGCACACGAGTCACGCCTTTGCGCTTCACCGTGTACTCCACGTTCTCGTTCTCATCCTCTTTCTTCTTTTTGCCCAGGAAGCCGATGAGCAGCAGGATGCTGACAAGGGCCGTGCAGAGCATCAGGATGAGGTTGAGCAGCGCCCATGCGGCGCCGGAAGCGAGCGGCGTATCGGCTTCCTCGATCTCCTCTTCGGCGGGCTCTTCCGCGGGTGCTTCGGGTTCAGCCGGAGCAAGCGGGGTTTCAGGCTCGTCGATGGTTTCCTCCGGGCCTTCTTCCGGCACCGTCGGACCTACCGGGGTCACCGGAGGCACCGGGGGTTCTTCCGGAATGACGCCTTCCGCATTGAAGTCCGCCACAAAGGTGATGTCGCCTGTGATGGCGTAAGAGGTCGTCGGAGTCGCCGGGCCCCAGAACAGCGTGTTGGCGATGTATCCCAGATTCGCCAGCGCTGTCGGGATCTGTGCTTCAGTCAGATAACCGGTACCGTTCTCAGCGGGTTCGCCGTTCTCGTTCAGCAGTGTCACGACCGTGGTCATCTGCTTCGTATTCTGGGCGTCCGTGCCGCCCTTGGGCTGGAGTACGCCGTTGATCGCTTCAAACGTGACAGTTGCCTGATACTTATCCGGGATGTTGTCACCCGGGACCTCCGGGTCGGGGTCTTTGGTCGGGTCGGACTTCTCATCCTTTGTGAAGTTGACGTTCACGATATTCGCAGCCGCATCCTTCGAGATGAGCTTGCCCGCGCCGTCCACATTCTCCAGCACGTAGTTCGCGCCGTCAAAAGTGGTCTTGCCGGTGTCGTAGGGAATCGCGTCGCCGATCTTGCCGGTGGCATTCACAGCAGAAGCGGTATCCTCAACGCCGTCGTAGTAGTAGTGTACCTGGTAACCGGAGATCGCCAGCTCCCACGTCACTGTAAAGACAGCGCCGTCAGCCGTGATCTCAGCCCCTTCGGCCGGTACGGCCGGTGTCCAGCGTTCGGTGGCCGGGTCGTAATCCGCGGCTGCGGCTGCAGTCGGGACCTGAGCCTCAGCCAGCTTGCCTGTGCCGTTCTCGGCCCACTTGCCGTCCGCGTCGAACAGAGTCACATAGGTGACCAGCTCAGTGCCCGTGCTGCCGCCCAGCGTAACTGCGCCATTGACAGCCTGATAGGTCACTTTCGCCTGATACTTGTCGGGCACATTGTCCGGCTTATCCGGGTTTTCGGGGTCAGTGCCCTTTGTATCAACGTCGAAATATGCGGTGAATTCTGCATTGTCCGTGTATACCTCGCTCTTCAGCGTCTCCATACCGGAGGTCACATCGCGCTTGGTTCCATCGGTCCAGTAATCGAATGCATAGCCCTCACGTCCCGCCGCATTTGCACCGGCCGGGCTGGCTTTCTTCTCTTCGAGCAGTTCGCCGTTCAGCCGTTCAAAGGTGTGGATTTCCACACTCTTATCAACCGTGCCTTTCCGAACGTCCGCACTCTGATAGGTAAATACGATCTGCGCATAATCGGGGATATCGTCCGGGCCGCCCTCTTCATCCTTTGCGTAGTACACCCTGACCACGTTGTCGGCTTCAATGTCGCTCACCGTCAGGCCGTTGTTTTCGACCCAGTCCAGCGTATAGTGTACGCCGTTCCGGTCCGTTTCTGCGGCCGCCGCAGTCGTGAATGTCTCACCGTAAGTGACAGACTGCACCCGGGTCATATCCGTATCCTGAACCTTGTCGAAGTAATATTCGACCGTGACATTGTACGGGTTGGCCGTAAAGGAGCCTGTGATCTCCACATCCTGTGCAGGCATCGTGAAGTCGCCGGTGCTCCAGCCGCTGAAGGTATGGCCCTTTGCGGTCGCGGCCTCCGCCACTGTTACAGAGGCGCCGTATTTCACAGCCGCCTTTTCCGGCAGTGCACTTGCGTCCGCAGGCACTGTGCCCGTGTAGGCATAGGTCACATCGTAGCTGTTGCGCGTGTAGTACAGCTTCAGCACCAGGCTGCCGTCGCCCGCGATATTGCCGCTGGCGACCGTGCCTTCCACGGTCCGGTCAAGCGTAAAGCCTGTATAAGTCTTCGGGTTTGCCGTTGCGATGGTATCGGTCTTGCCCGTCAGCTCCTCGGTCTCCGCAAGAGTGAAGCCGTCATCCTCAAGGTTCTGCTTGTAATGCTGCACCTGATAAGCGGTGTCCGTGCGGGCTACAAAATAGCCTGTCGCCGTAACATCATTCGCAGGCATGACCGCGGGCTCGTTGGCCCAGCCGATGAAGTCGTAGCCAGCCTTGGCGGCAGCCGCCTCTGCAGCGACGTTCTGGCCGAAGCGGTAATCTGCCTGCTTATAGTTGGGGTTCGGGTCCACGGTACCAGTGACCGCATACGTTACAGTATAGCTGTTGCGGTTGTAGTAGATATCAACCACCGTGCTGCCGTCGCCCGCGATGTTCTTCTGCTGGAAGCTCTGAGCCGTAAAGCCCGCAACGGTCTTCGCAGCAGCAGCCGTGAGCGTATCCGTCGTGCCACTCAGCGTTTCGCTGAGCATGGCCGTGTCGGCATCGTACGCATCGTCCAAAATGTTCTGGAAGTGGTGCCGCACCGTGTATTCGGTGTTGCTGTTGGCCGTGAACGAACCGGTAATGGTCACGTTTTCGGCCGGCATTGTGAAGTCATTCCGGCTCCAGCCGCTGAACGTATAGCCCGGGGCCGTGGCGGCCTCTGCCACCGTTACAGGCGCGCCGTATTTCACGGTCGCCTTTTCCGGCAGCGCGCTTGCACCCGTGGGCACCGTGCCCGTATAGGCATAGGCCACGTCATAGCTGTTGCGCGTGTAGTACAGCTTCAGCACCAGGCTGCCGTCGCCCGCGATATTGCCGCTGGCAACTGTGCCCTCCGCTGTTCCGTCGAATGCAAAGCCTGTATAGGTTTTCGGGTTTGCCGTAGCAGTGGTATCGGTCTCACCCGTCAGGTTTTCGGTCTCCGCAAGGGTATAGCCGTCATCCTCAAGGTTCTGCTGCCAGTGCTCCACTTTGTAAGGGGTCTCGCCATTGGCCGTGAAGGAACCGGTAATGGTCACGTTTTCGGCCGGCATCGTGAAGCCGTCTTCCCGGCTCCAGCCGCTGAACGTGTAGCCCGGGGCCGTGGCGTCCGCTGCCACTGTAACAGCAGCGCCGTATTTCTCGGTCGTCTCCGCAGGCAGCTCGCTCGCGCCCGTGGGCACCTTGCCCGTGTACTGGTAGGTGACCTTATAGCTGTCGCGCGTGTAGTACAGCTTCAGCACCAGGCTGCCGTCGCCCGCAACATTGCCTTCGGTGACAGTTCCGTCCACCGTGCCGTCGTAGGTAAAGCCCGTGTAGTCCTTCGGTGTTGCCGACACATGCGTATCCGTAGTGGCGTTCTGTTCTTCCGTCTCAAACAGGACGAAAGCGTCTCCCGCCAGATTCTGCTGGTAGTGCTCCACCTTGTAGCCGGTGTCCGTATTGGCTGTAAAGCGTCCCGTGAGCTGTACGGCGCCGGCAGGCATCGTAAAGCTCGTGACCTCGGCATTGTCTTTCTTCCAGCCGTCGAAAGTATAACCCGGGGCTGTGGCCTTATCCGCCACCCGGACCTCGGCGCCGTACTTGTAGGAAGCCGTTCCCGGCAGCTGGCTTGCGCCCGTGGGGGCAGCGCCGTAATCATAGCTTACTTCATAGCTGTTGCGCGCGTAGTAAACTTTCAGAACCAGCTTTCCGTCGCCTGTGATCACGCCTGTGAGAACGTTGTTTTCATTGCCCTCGTCGAACCGGAAGCCCTCATAGCTCTTTGCCTCCGCCGTCGCCGTTGTATCCGTGACGCCCGTCAGGTTCGCTTCTGTTTCGCGCAGAGTATAGCCCTCGCCGTCCAGATCCTCCGTCCAGTGCTCCACCGTGTACCTGGTATCGGTATTCGCGGTAAAGGAACCCGTGAGCTGCACCGGGCCGGCGGGCATTTTGAAGCTTGCCGTTACCTTGCCGTCCTCGAGCCAGCCGTTAAACGTGTAGCCCGGGGCCGTGGCCTGCGGAGCCACCGTTACATCCGCACCATATTTGTAGGACGCGGCGGCCGGAAGCGCACTTGCGCCTGCGGGCACTGTGCCCGTGTAAGCGTAGCTCACTTCATAGCTGTTGCGCGTGTAGTACAGCTTCAGCACCAGGCTTCCGTCGCCCGCGATATTGCCGCTGGCAACCGTGCCCTCCACGGTCCCGTCAAATGTAAAGCCTGTATAGGCTTTCGGGTTTGCCGTCGCAGTGGTATCGGTCTCGCCTGTCAGGTGTTCGGTATCCGCCTCCACAAGGTCGTAACCGTCGCCCGCCAGGTTCTGCTGATAATGCTCCACTGTATACGCGGTATTGCCGTTGGCCGTGAACGAACCGGTAATGGTCACGTTTTCGGCTGGCATCGTGAAGTCCTCTTTCTGGCTCCAGCCGCTGAACGTGTAGCCCGGAGCCGTGGCGGCCGCCGCCACCGCCACAGGCGCGCCGTATTTCACAGTCGCCTTTTCCGGCAGCGCGCTCGCGCCTGCGGGCGCCGTGCCCACATAAGCATAGGTCACTTCATAGCTGTTGCGGTCGTATTTGATCTCAACCACCGTGCTGCCGTCCGCGGCGATGGTCTTCTGCTCAACCGCCTGCGCCGTAAAGCCCGTATAGGTATTTGCCGCAGCGTTTGTAGCCGCCCCGGTCGTGCCGTGCAGGGTCTGCCGGGCCGCCGCATCTTCAGTATAACCGTCACCTGTCACATCCTGCAGCATGTGCTTGACGGTATACGCCGTGTCCGTAGCGGCGCGGTAAACGACCTCCACGGTCACACCGTTCTCCGCCATTGTGCCTGCTACCGCTGCAACGCTGGCCGTATAACCCGGAATCAACGGGCTGGCAACGCTGTAAGGCGCGCCGAACGCGATATCCCTGGATACAGGCTCCGCCGCCTTCTGGCCCCGCAGTGCTGCGTCGGGCACGTCATCGGCATATTTGTAGGTGATATTCAGCGGATAGCTGTTCACCGTGTAGTAGAAAACGATTTTGTTGGCTGCATTGTCCGCACCGACCGTGATGGACCTGGTGCTGTCTCCCGCCACAGTATAACCCGTGACTGCGGGCGCCGTTTCCGTCACCGTCTCGTCAAACTTCGCGGGCACGTTTTCTTTCGCCGTCGTGCCGGGTACAGGCGTCTCTGTGCCTTCCAGATAATAGTAAACGCTGTACGTCTGGTCGTTGGCCGCGTAATACACGTTAATCACCGTAGAGCCGTCTTTCGCAACATACGCGGAAAGCGCAGCCCCGGATGTAACGCAGGTGTACCCGGCTTTGTTTATGACGTCCGCCGTCACCAGGCTTCCGGCCTTGGCCGTGCCCGTAACAGTTTCCGTCAGCGAAGCATTGCTGCCGTAATAGTGGTTGACCGTATACGCCGAATCCGCGATTTTCTTATAATAGAACGTGATCTCGCTGTTTTCGCGGGTGGCCGTCTGAACATAGCTGGTACCCTCGGCCAACTCATAACCGCTGACCGTCGCGGAATATACCAGCAGGCTGTTGACCGTCAGGTCGCTGCGGATAACATCCTCGGCAACCTTTTCCGTGGTGCCCTCAATATAATGATGCACCGTGGCCGTCCAGTTCTGCAGCTTGTCATAGACGAACACTACTTCCTGCCCGTCATCCAGAATTTTGACGTTCTGGCTGCTCTGCTGCGCCTGATAACCGTCAATGACAGGCGCATTTACAGTGACGGACGCGCCCACTTCCACTTCGGAGCCATCGACGCGTTTGAGCTCATTGCCCTCCGTGTCCTTCGCCACGATGACAAAGGTGCAGCTGTCCGTGCGCGTCCATTTCGCATGGAGCGTCAGGTTGCGGACGATCTGCTGCGTGGCCACGAACGGAACGGTGTACGCCTCGTCCGTATACCAGCCCGCGAACACGTAGCCCTCACGGGTGGGGTCTGCGGGCATCTGGTCCTCAATCGTGTCGTATTTCGCCACGCCGATGGGCGCCGGAGTCTCCGTATCCGCACCATGCGTGTTGAAGGAAACCGTATAATCCGGCTTCGCCCACTTGGCGTAGACCTGCAGGTTGTGGGAGGGCATGGTAGCGTTCCAGTCCACTTCGGTCTGATATCCGGGGTCAAGATACCAGCCCATAAACACATAGTCGCTGTCCACACCGGCCGGGCGGCCCACACTATCCTTGTTCGGTTCCGCACTCGAGATGCCCGCCTGATATTTTACCTTGGCATCTGCAACGCCGATACAGTTTTCAAAGCTAATCGTATAGCTGTTCCGGGTATAGTAGAGCCAAGCGTCTCCATAGCCGCCCCAACCTCCGCTAGGGCCTTCGCTGTAGCTATAAGTAAACCCGTCAATCGGCATCTGGTCTTCTTCGCCCAAGCTACTGAAGTTCTGGTTTGTTTTCTTCCCATATTCAGCCCAGCCGCCGTTCAAACCTTCCACCATGTAATAAACGGTTTGGTCACCGCCATCTTTTCCATGGTCATACGTATGAATGTCGTTCGCGGGCATTGTCGGAATCAGCGTATAAATTCGGGATTCGTTTAGTCCGGTTGCCCATTTTGTCCCAACGCTGGCCGCTTCCCACTTGGCAGCAATGTCCTGCCCATACTTTGCCGTAATTGTTTTGGCCGAGTTGATTCCCTGGTCCTTATAACTGCCGCCCCAGAATCCTCCTTCATATTTTGTGTTATGGAAATAAATATGATAGATATTACGGTCATAATATACGTTTACAACGGCAGAACCGTCCGCGGCAATCGTGACATTAGAATCCTGGCTGCGGAGAGTGAACCCCTCATAACGCTTGCTCTCAGGCGCAATTGTTTCACCGACCGTGCCTGTCTTCGTATACGATTCCTTATAGTCGTACCCGCCAGGAATCTCCGGTTTTACATTCGGGTCGGCATTGGCATCGGGAACTTTTTCCTGCCAATACACAACCGTGTAGCTGGCCGTACGCGCATTTTCCCACTGCGCCGTCACCGTCGTGGCGGCAGCAGGCATCGTTTCGGGAACAGAATCCCACCCGGCGAACGTATAGCCCACCTTCGTGGGGTCAGCCGGAGCCGACACCGCAGCGCCGTATTTCAGCATCTGCGGCTCAACATAGCTGCCGCCGTCGGTGTTCCACGTGAGCAGGTAGCTGTTGCGGTCGTATTTTACTTCCACGACCGTTTCGCCGCTGGACGCCACCTTCACCTGGGTGATGGGCAGAGCCGTAAAGCCCTCCACCGTTTTCGCTTGTGCGGCGGTGTCCAGGCCCGTGGTGCCCTCCAGCGTTTCACGCAGCGCTTCGTCTTCCGCATAAGCGGTGCCTTCCACGTTCTGGAACAGGTGCTTTACCGTGTAATTCCGGGCGGCGCCGCTGTAAGTAACAACGACCGTTAGGTCTTCGGTGACCGACTCGACCGCAAATACGACCTCCGCCTTGTCCGGCGTAAAGCCGTCGAGCGCCGGAGACGGAACCGTCTTATGGAACGGTTCGCCCACAACGGCCTGCTCCACATGGGCGGGGGCCGCCTGCGTGCCGTCGCTGTACCGGTACTCCACCGTCATGTTTTTGGCGGTAATGGCCTCGTAAACGGCCGTCACCGTCAAATCGCTCTGCACGTTGGTAAAATCCGTATCCCAGCGTACAAAGCGCTGGCCGGATACCAGCGGCGCGTCCGGCGCCACGGCACTGCCACCCTGTTGAATGGTCTGGGTGACAAGCGTCTCGCCGTTGGCCACGAACGTGACGGTGAACGTCACAGGCGCCGGGTCCCCGTCATTTGCCGGGAGCACGGCGCTGTTCGCGGCAGGCGCCGCCTCCGAGCTTGCAGGCTCCGGTGTGGTTGGCTCTGTCGTTTCAGACGCAGCCGGCTCGGCTGCCGTCGTAGACGGGGCCGGGTCGACAACATCCTCAGCGAGCGCGCCTGTGGGCATGCTGGTGAACATCATCGCGAACACCAGAACCACACTCATGACGCGACGCAGAGCGTTGGATGTGTTTTTCATGCGTTTTTCCTCCTTTTGGAATGCGTGTTGATCGTCCACTTGGGGCGGGAAATGTATCTTACATACTCAGTATAACGGTCGCCGGTCACAACTTGGTCACAAAACGATTTTTTGCTGACTTTTTTTGAAAATATTTTAAGCAGCAGCCCTTCACCGCGTAAAACCATGGCTTTTTCACCCCTTCGGCTGCAGGGGAAGCTCCCCCATGGGGTAAACGTCATACCGCAGCAGCAGCCCCGCATCGGGCGCAACGCGCGACATAAACCGCGTGTGGATGCGCCCGGCGATGACGGCCGCGTTCTCGCTGGACGCGCCCAGCACCATCAGCAGATATTGGCAGCCGCTGTACGGCGCGAACAGGTCGCCGCTGCGCAGGCTGGCCTGCAGGTCGTCGCTGAGGCGGCTCATATACTCCTCGCGCGCGGCCAGCGGCACAAACTGCCCCTGTGCGTCCGTAAGGGTCATCAGGATAATATATGCGCTCTGCCCGCTGCGCTTGAGGCCGCGCTCCACAAAACGGTAGATCTGTTTGAAGGTCTCGTAATCCTGACAGAACGCGCCTTTGGGCGGGTCTTTTTCCCGCAGCTCACGCCGGATGAGCGCCATGTCTGTGCAGATGCTGCGCTCTCCTCCGGCATCTGCACTGTCTGCACGGCGGGCGCGGCGGGCTTTTTTGCGGGCCAGGAGCATCTGGTCGGCACGGTCAAACAGGGAAATATAATCGTCCCCCGCCTGCTTTTCCGCAAGGCCCAGCGTAAAGGAAAGGTTCCACTGCATGCCGTAACGCCGGCCCGCCTTACGCAGGCGCTCGGCCAATTGCGCCGCACGGCCGTCCACCGCCTCCTGAGAGCATCCGCCCAGAATGTAGATGACGAACTCATCGCCGCCCACGCGGCCGATGATATCCCGCGGAAAAAAGATATCCCGCAGCGTGCGCGCCGCCTCGCACAAAAGAGCGTCGCCGATGAGATGGCCGTAGCGGTCGTTCACTTGTTTGAAATGGTCGATATCCAAAACCAAAAGCATCCCGCCGCCGTTTTTCAGCAGCGCTTCATCCACATGCGCTTCCGCAGCACGGCGGTTGTACAGGCCGGTGAGCCAGTCGTGCTCCGCCAGCACGCGCAGACGGGTGTTTTCGTCCTTCAGCATGTCAAGCTCCTGGTCCACCAGCATCCCCCCATTTCACATGCGCCCTGCGGCCGCCGGGCATTTCTCCGGGAATGTTCCCGGATTTTCCGCGTGTCCCGGACGGTCGGAGGCGCACCTTCCCCTCTTATTCTTTTATTATAGATTCATAAATTTTGACCGTCAAGAGTATTTCATAAAACAGTCTATTTTTTACGTGATTTTATCTTTTAAAAGACTTTTCCTGTGTTATCCTATGATTTTACTGTGTTTAAAACCACCTCATTTCCAGCGGCACTTGTATTGGAGGGCGCAAAAGGATTACAATAAAGAAAAACGCCCGGTGTGCTGCGACACGCGGGCCGGGAGGGAATTGAAATGACTTTGACGGAGACCGTGCGCGCCCAAACGCGACAGGCCGTGGCGGAGCTTCTGGCGGCAGCCCGGATGCGCGCGGGAGATATTTTTATCATCGGCTGTTCGTCCAGCGAGGTCGTGGGCCAGCGCATTGGGCGCGGCTCCAGCATGGAGGCCGCGCAAGCTGTGTGGGAAGGCGCCGCGCCCCTGCTTGCGGAAAGCGGATTGTATCTGGCCGCGCAGTGCTGTGAGCACCTGAACCGCGCCATCGTCGTGGAACGGGCGGCGCTTCCGCCGTGGGCGGAAACGGTAAACGCCGTGCCTCAGCCCCACGCGGGCGGTTCCTTTGCCACCGCCGCATATGCGCACATGGCGGACCCCGTGCTGGTGGAGAACATCCGCGCGGGCGCGGGCATTGACATCGGCGGCACACTCATCGGCATGCATCTGCGGCCTGTGGCCGTCCCCGTGCGGCTCAGTCTGGCCCGCATCGGCGAGGCCGGCATTCTTTGCGCGCGCACGCGGCCGAAATACATCGGCGGCAGCCGCGCCGTATATCAAACAGACGAATTGGAGGTGCCGCGTTAAATGACGGCAGAAGAGATCAGGCGGATGGAGGAACGCGTCGCACAGGTGCGCGCGGAAATGGAGCGGGCGTGCCGCGCAGCCGGGCGCGCCCCCGGGGAGGTTCTTCTGTGCGCCGCCAGCAAAACGCAGAATTCCGAGACCGTGCGCGCGGCGGCTGCGCTGGATATCGACCTGTTTGGAGAAAACCGCGTGCAGGAGCTTTGTGAAAAATACGCCGCCGGCGCATACAGCGGCAAGCCGCTGCATTTTATCGGCCATCTGCAGACCAACAAGGTGCGCCAGGTGGTGGGGCGTGCGTGCATGATAGAATCCGTCGGCTCGCACAGGCTGCTGGAATGTGTGGCTGCCGAAGCTCAGAAGCAGGGCATCCGGCAGGATATCCTGGTCGAGATCAACATTGGGGCCGAGGCAAGCAAAAGCGGCATCGCGCCCGAAGAGCTGCCCGGGCTTCTGGAATGCGCCCATGCTTTGCCCTCCCTGCGGGTGCGCGGCCTGATGTCCATCCCGCCTGCTGCGGATGCGCCGGGCGCGAGCCGCCCCTACTTTGCACAGATGCGCGGCCTGTTCGAGCGGGCGCAGGCCGCGCAGGGCGGCAACGTGAGCATGGAGTACCTTTCCATGGGCATGAGCGCCGATTTTGCAGACGCTATTTTGGAAGGGGCAAATCTGGTCCGCGTCGGGACCGCACTGTTCGGCGCGCGGAGCTATCCTGCACAGTAGCTTTATATAATATGTATTATAAAGGGAAAACGGCACCGGGATATTCAAATCCCGGCGCCGTTTTCCAAATTCCCAGAAACAGATCCTCCCTCTGCGTCAGCGCCCCGGCGGGCGGCGGCGCGGCGGACGCGGACGGGCAACGTCATGTTCGGCCCGCTCCCCCACATACACACAGGCATATACTGCCAGCGTGATGGGCACTGCTACCACGAACACCGCTTTGAAGATCGTATCCCAGATAGTCATCCCGCACTCCCCCTCCGTCCCGCTCATGCTCCTGCGGCCGGATACGCTGCCTGAGCCCTTTATAACTTATATGGACATCTTTGCCGCGGATATTCATTGAAAAAGGCGTACGAGGTGGAAAGTTCTTCCTTGTGCGGAACGGCGGCTGCCAGACAGGATTTTGTCACACCGCTCCTCTTTACATCCGCCGCAGGGCAAAGTATGATAGATGCGGAGACCGCATTCGTGCGTTAAGAAAGGAGCCGGCAATGAAACACGAGCCGTCGTCTGATTTGCTGCAGTTTCTGCGCAGCAAAAACATCCTGCCAAACGGGTACTTTTCCCTTGAGGAGCCGGACGGAACGTATACCTTTTACAGCGTATCCCGTTCCGGCGTGCTGTACACACTGGATCTGGAGCCGGCGGCTTTAAGTGCGGATGACGTTTGGGAAAAGCTGGACCGTATTCAAAAAATCTCCCGGGAGGTTTTCGAACAGGCACAGGAGTCGCTTTGGGACGCACGGAGGCTGGCGCGCGGCCTGCCCACCAGCCGGGAGCTGAAGCCGGTTGCGGAACAGTTTTACAAGGACTACACACAGCATTATGCGGAAGGCCGCTGGAAAACCGCCGCCCGGTATGACGAGGAAACGATCCGGCACATTCTGAATATCGTCTGTTCGAATCTGCAAGGGGGCGGCAAAAATCAGCAGGCCGCTTGGGACAGAATGTTCCGGGACCTTGTCCAGGCAAAGGTGTTTCGAACCCAACGCGATATTTAAAAAATAAAAAGCGCAAAAGTATTGACAACGGCGTTATTATTGGATATACTAGATAAGCACCTTAAAGAGGCGCAGACAATTTATATCGCGGGGTGGAGCAGTCCGGTAGCTCGTCGGGCTCATAACCCGAAGGTCGTCAGTTCAAATCTGGCCCCCGCAACCATCTATGATTACGCCGTCAGCTTCGTTGCTGGCGGCGTAGTTCGTTTTTACTTCCTTCATAAACGGCACATCAGCATTCCCTTTGGCCCAATCAGCCGTGGAACGGATGCCAATGAGGTCTTCGTATACGTCCACACTAAAAATATATTTGCACAGCGGCTCCTTGGTACAATCCGGGTTTTCCTGTAAGGCACGAATGTCCTTAGGCAGTTCCCCTGTCCGCTGCGCCCGTGTCACTTCTGCCTGCGGTCCCTTAAGCCATGGGCGCAGCCCGTGGCCGATTTATGGTCTGCCGTATTGGTTTCCGCCCTTTATCTTGCAACGGTCCAAAGAATGTCAAGAGAGGAACGGTATCATGAAAGGCGCCCGAGCCGCTGGCGCCGGAGCTCATCCTTCACGCCACCGCGGACAGGGAGCTTGCCTGAAAAGACAGGAGCTGAGCTGACCGCAAGGCATCGAACATACCACACACCGTATCCAGGGAGGCTATATGCTGAAAATATTTTTGTGTGAACCCATCCATCCCCGCGCGCTGGCGCTGCTTAAAACCAGGGCTGAGGTTTTTTCGGACCCCGCCTGTCTGGGCCGGGCCGACGCAGCCATCAGCCGAAACCTGCGCATGGACGCAGCTTTTCTGGAGCAGTGCCCGGCTTTGAAGGTCATCGGCATACACGGCACGGGCACGGACAGAGTGGACCTGGCTGCGGCAGCGCAGCGCGGTGTGCGCGTGGTATATGCCCCGGGCGAAAACGCGCAGTCTGTGGCGGAGCTTATCGTAGGACTGGCCCTCGCTCTGGCGCGGCGGGTATATCTGGCGGACCGCATGCTGCAAACCGGCGAAGCCCTCGCCATAGCAGATGCACGGCTGACAGGCATGGAGCTGCACGGCAAAACGCTGGGCCTTGTGGGCGTGGGCAGCATCGCCCGACGTGCCGCGGAGATGTTCCGCCGTGCGTTCGGCATGAGCATTGTAGGGTATTCGCCTTCTCTGACAGAGGAACGCGCGGCATGCCTGGGTATAGCCCGCTGCACTTGTGTACGCGAGGTATTTGCCCGGGCGGACGTTGTGAGCATCGGCGTACCCCTCACGCCTCAGACGCGCGGGCTTGTAGGTACGGCGGAGCTTGCCGCGGCAAAGCCCGGCGCGCTGCTCGTCAATACGGCGCGGGGCGGCGTGGTGGACGAGGATGCATTGTACCGCGCTCTGACGCAGGGTCCTCTGGGAGCTGCCGCCTGCGATGTGCTCGCCCACGAGCCGCCCGCGCCCGGCCTGCCGCTGCTGCGTTTGCCCAACTTTCTGGCGACGCCGCATCTCGGTGCAGCCACGGACGAAGCGCTGCTGCGTGTTGGCATGTGCGTTGTGGAGCAGATCTTCACCGTGCTGGACGGCAAAACGCCCGCTCATGAATGCATCGGCACAACAGACCGGACGGATGTAGAATCAGAACACAAATGAAAAAACGGATTTGATGATAACGCGGGATTTATTGAGAAATAAGAGCGGAGGGAAGAATTTGAATCTGATCCGAATCGGCATAGAAGATGCTCGCAAATTGTGGCAAATGCAGACAGAAGCATTTCAGGATTTATATAAAAAGTACCAGGACACGGAAAACAGCCCTGCGGCTGAAAATATTGATAAAACCATTATGAGGTTGCAGCAGCCCTTCACCTATTACTATTTTATTCAGGAATTCGATGAAAACGTCGGCGCAGTACGGGTCGTTGACAAAGGAGAAAAAGACACAGCTAAAAGAATATCTCCTATTTTTGTGCTTCCTCAATATCAACGGCTCGGCATTGCACAAAAAGCCATCCGTATGGTTGAAGCTCTGCATGGCAGTTCAAATTGGGAATTAAGTACGATTTTACAAGAAAAGGTGAATTGCCGTCTTTACGAAAAAATGGGTTACCGTCAGACGGGAAAAACAGAAGTTATTACCGATAAAATGACGCTGGTATTTTACAAAAAGGACTGAGCTGCAAAAGACAGCTGAAAGCCCAAGCCTTAAGGGGATGGTCCTAAAACGGAAATCGCCGTCGTGCGGAGCGCCACGTTTTCGGCGCCGCCCTTCGCAGGGAGGCCGCAGCGCGCCCGACACGCGCTGGCACGCTGCCTGCGCCCTCCCCGTTGCGGCCTCTGCTTTCCCGTCTTTTTCCAACAATACGAATCGGGGCGCCCTCCGCAAGGAAGGCGCCCCGATTCATACTTTTTGTGTCGTCTTGATAAATACGGCAGCGTCAATGACCACGCCCGGCGCCGCCGCCGCGAAAGCCGCCGCCGCCAC
>OGXI01001847.1_pt1 | contig 16908 bp, 12 predicted proteins | sample 1576221 | NCBI WGS metagenome assembly OGXI01 (sample SAMEA3541523, study PRJEB24748) | human gut metagenome | biome: human gut; feature: human-associated habitat; material: faeces | place: China | collected 2012
GGTATCAAAGTCGGGGCTTTTGACCCCAACATCATAGTATGAGGGTAAGAAGGAATGAGCAAGCTTGTACTGATAGACGGACATAGTATTTTAAACAGGGCGTTTTATGGAGTACCGGATCTGACGAATGCAGCCGGTCTTCATACGAATGCCATCTATGGGTTCTTAAATATTTTATTTAAAATTCTGGACGAAGAATCGCCGGATTATCTGACCGTGGCATTTGATGTCAAGGCACCGACCTTCCGGCATGAAATGTTTAAGGAGTATAAAGGGACGAGAAAACCGATGCCGGAGGAACTACGTGAACAGGTTCCTGTAATGAAGGAAGTTTTACAGGCTATGGGAATCCGGATCATTGAGCAGGCAGGTTATGAAGCGGATGATCTTTTAGGAACGATTGCCAAGCGTGCAGAAGCAGGGGGAATTGATGTTTCCCTGGTTTCCGGTGACCGGGATCTGTTACAGATTGCAACGGACAGGATCAGGATCCGCATTCCGAAGACAAAGGGTGGCAGAACAGAAATCGAGAATTACTATGCAGCCGATGTGGAAGCAAAGTATCAGGTAAATCCGGTTCAGTTTATCGACTTAAAGGCATTGATGGGAGATACTGCAGATAACATACCGGGTGTTCCTAAGGTAGGAGAGAAGACAGCAACGGATCTGATGGTGCAGTTTGGTTCCCTGGATGGAATTTATGAGCATATCGACGAGGTGACGAAGAAGTCTGTCAAGGAGTCCCTGATTCAGAATAAAGACCTCGCCTATTTAAGCAGGGAGCTTGCAACGATTAAGCTTGACAGCCCCCTTACTTATACCCTGGAAGAAGCAAGGGTAGGAAACTTTTTTAATGAAGCTTCTTATATATTATTTAAAAAGCTGGAATTTAAGAATTTACTCAACAAATTTGAAAAGGGTGTTTCTAACGAAGAAATATCTGCTTCGTTTCATCTGGTAGAGAACCTTGCAGAGGTGGAGGCACTTTTTACAAGGGTATTGTCTGACAAGGACAGGCAGATTGGTCTGAAGGTAGTGAAGGAAGCCGGACGGCACGGAGAACTGCTGGGTGTGGCACTTCATCTTCAGGAAGAAGGAAGCTTCCTTGTTTTGAAGCAGGGCTTTCTTACCGAAGACTATCTGAAAGAAAAAATAGCGCTTCTGGGTGCACAGTGCCGGATTGCAACTGCGGATATCAAGAGTGAATATGCTTATTTGCAGGCACAGGATACAGACCGGTTCTTTGATGTGATTCTGGCTGCCTACCTGTTGAATCCGCTTAAGAATGATTATACGGTAGAGGATATTGCCAATGAATATCTGAACCTGATGCTTCCGGAGAAAGGACAGGCATTTGGCAGACTGTCCTTTAAGGATGCGCTGAATGAAAAGCCGGAAGATTTTTTGAAGTACTGCTGCTTTGAAGCTTATGTGTGTGCACAGGCAGCTGTTTGTTTACAGCAGAAGCTGGAAGAGACACAGATGGACCGACTGATGCGTGAAATTGAGATGCCGCTCACCTTGGTGCTTTTTTCCATGGAGGAGGAAGGAATCCGCGTGAATCCGGAAGCGTTGAAGGATTACGGAGAAGCTCTTTCGGGTAAAATCACCGAATTGGAGCAGGAGATTTACAGCGAGGCAGGATGTGAATTCAACATTAATTCACCGAAGCAGTTAGGGGAGATCCTGTTTGAAAAGATGGGACTTCCTGGTGGGAAGAAAACGAAAACCGGCTATTCCACGGCAGCAGATGTTCTTGAAAAGTTATCCGGAGAATATCCGGTGGTAAAACATATTCTGGAATACCGTGGACTTACCAAATTAAAGTCCACCTATGCAGACGGTCTGGCTGCATATATTGAGGACGAAAACCGGATACATTCGACCTTTAACCAGACGATTACGGCAACCGGAAGAATCAGTTCCACAGAACCGAATTTACAGAATATCCCGATCCGGATGGAGCTTGGCAGACAGATCCGTAAGGTTTTTATTCCAAAGGATGGTTATTGCTTCATGGATGCGGACTATTCCCAGATTGAGTTAAGGGTGCTGGCATCCATGTCCGGGGACGAGCGTCTGATTGAGGCGTACCGGTCCCATGCGGATATCCACAGGACAACTGCTTCCCAGGTATTCCACATTCCGTTTGAGGAAGTGACGGACCTGCAGAGAAGAAATGCCAAGGCTGTAAACTTTGGTATTGTATACGGAATCAGTTCCTTTGGACTGAGTGAAGACTTGAGTATATCAAGAAAAGAAGCAGCAGCCTATATTGAGCAGTATTTTGAAACCTATCCGCAGGTAAAGCAGTTCATTGATTCTCTTGTTAAGGATGCAAAGAAGAACGGCTATGCGGTGACTTTATATGGAAGAAGAAGACCGGTTCCTGAGCTTTTCAGCAGTAATTTCATGCAGCGTTCCTTTGGCGAACGAGTTGCCATGAATTCACCGATTCAGGGGACGGCAGCGGATATTATTAAGATTGCCATGATCCGTGTCTTTGAACGGCTTAAGAAGGAAGGGTTGAAGTCAAAGCTGATTTTGCAGGTGCATGACGAACTTCTGATTGAGACAGCATTGGAGGAAGAAGAACAGGTAAGGATGATCCTCGAAGAAGAAATGGTACATGCTTCATCTCTCGCCGTAGAACTGGAAATTGATCTTCATGTGGGCATCAACTGGTATGAGGCAAAATAGCAGAACAGGAAGACAAAGGAGCAGCTTATGAAGGTGATTGGAATTACCGGAGGAGTAGGATCCGGAAAAACGGCACTTTTGGAATACATCCGCATTCATTATAACTGTGAGATTATTCTTGCAGATGAAGCGGCGCATCACGTCGAGGAACCAGGACAGGAATGCTATGCAGAGCTTGTGGAGCTATTGACCCCGGCGATCTTAAATGAGGACGGAACGATTAATAAGAAGCGTATGGCAGAGGAAATTTTTGCAGATGATTCTCTGCTTGAGACCGTGAACGGGATTATCCATCCGGCAGTACGGCAGTATATTTTAGGTGAAATTGAACTGCAAAGAAGCCTGCAGCAGATTGATTTTCTGTTTATCGAAGCGGCTCTCCTGATTGAGTGTGGATATCTGGATATTGTGGATGATATGTGGTATATTTATGCGGCAGAGGAAATAAGACGTAAACGGTTAAAGGAAGCCCGGAACTATTCGGATGAAAAAATTGATGCGATCATGCAGTCGCAGCTTTCAGAGGAAGAATACCGGAGGGCATGCCATTTTGTGATTGATAACAGTGGGGAGCTGAAAGACAGTTTTGAACAAATCGACAGGAAGGTTAGGGAGTATCTGTGATCGAAGAAAAAAGAGGCGCAAGTACATATGTGTTTGGTCTGGATATTGGAACCAGAAGTATTGTGGGAACGGTAGGCTACCGGAATCAGAACCGGTTCATTGTTGTAGCACAGCGGGTGAAGGAGCACGATACCCGTGCTATGCTGGACGGACAGATACATGATATCCAGAAGGTAGGAGACACCATCCGTATGGTGAAACAGGAATTGGAGGAAGCGATCGGTGAAAAGCTGAAAGGGGTCTGTATTGCGGCAGCAGGACGTGTGCTTCGCACGGTGACAACTCATGAAGAAATCCAGTTTCAGAATGAGCAGGAGATTTCAAAGGATGATATATACCGTCTGGTATCCTCCGGTGTGGAGAAGGCTTATCAGGAGTTTTTAAATGAAGAAAAAGACAGTGATGTGAAATTCTACTGTGTCGGTCATTCTGTGGTACGCTACTATCTGAATGGGTATCCGATGGGAAATCTTGAGGAACATAAGGGAAGAAATATCGGCGTGGATCTGATTGCCACGTTCCTTCCGGATGATGTTGTAGATGGTCTGTATAAAGCAGTAGAGATTGCAGGACTGGAAGTGGCAAGCTTAACCCTTGAGCCCATTGCAGCCATCCAGCTTGCAATACCGGAACGGTTCCGGATGCTGAATATTGCACTGATTGATGTTGGAGCCGGAACAAGTGATATTTCCATTACGAACGATGGCTGTATCATTGCGTATGGAATGATTCCGGTTGCGGGAGATATCTTAACAGAAACGATTGCAAAGCATTGTCTGGTGGACTTTGCAGAGGCAGAACGGATCAAACGGGAGGCCGGAAAGAGCGATACCGTTTCTTATATGGACATCATGCTTCTCCCACAGACGATTCGCAGCGAAGAAGTAAATGAGCTTCTGGCACCGGTGATTGAAGAGATGTCCACACAGGTGGCAGACAAGATTATGGAATTAAACGGTGGAAAGCCGGTGAGCGCGGTCTTTATCGTCGGCGGCGGCGGCAAGATGGCCGGCTATGCCGAGGCAGTTGCCCAAAAGCTTGGCATTGCAAAGGAGCGTGTTGCCCTCCGGGGTGAAGAGGTTATGCAGAATGTAGTCTTTCAGGAGGATATTAAGAAGGACAGCCTTTTAGTTACGCCGGTTGGTATCTGCATGAATTACTATGAACAGAACAATAATTTTATCTTTGTAAGCTTCAACGGCAGCAGGATTAAGATGTACGATAATAACAATCTGACGGTTGCCGATGTGGCATTGCAGGCACAATTCCCGAAGGATGGACTGTTCCCGAAGCGTGGGAAAGAGCTGACCTTCCAGGTGAACGGCAAGCAGCGGATGGTGCGCGGGCTGCGCGGCGAGGCAGCCGTCATAGAAGTCAATGGAAAGATCGTAGACTTGAATACCACAGTACGCGAAAATGATATTATTGTGGTAACGGAATCTACCGCCGGGGATGCGGCAAAGGCCACGATCGGAGATCTGCCGGAAGCAACGGAAAGCATTTATGTGGTTGTGAATGGTAATAAGGTTGAGATCCCCAAATTTGCACAGGTGAATGGAGTATTGCAGTCCTCCTATTATGAAATTCGGGAGAACGATGAAATTGAAATGCTGAATTACTATACCGTACAGCAGATCGCAGAATTTATGGATCTTTCCCTGACACCTGACCGTGAGATTTTCGTAAACCACCAGAGTGCAGAATGGGATACTCCGGTTTATGAGAATTTTACTGTGAACTTTGATCTGGAGAATGAGACCGGAAGCGGGGCTTACGGAGAACTAAATGGGGAAGAAGCAGAAGAAGAGACAGAAGAAAGTATAGCAGGAAATGCAAAAGCGAATTCTATGAAGGAAGCGGCGTCAGAAACTTCCACAGAAGCTTCTGACGAAGAAAAGAAACCGGCCGGACCGACAACGATTATTGTTGTGGTGAACCGCTCACCGGTGACGTTAAGCGGAAAACCATCCTATGTATTTGTGGATGTATTTGATAAAATTGACTTCGATCTGACAAGACCGAAAGGGAAAAATATTGTGACAAGCTTAAATGGCAAACCGGCACAATATATGGAAACGCTTCATGATGGCGATGTGATCGACATTTACTGGAGTAACTAAGGAGGAACGGACGTGAGATTGTGCAGTGTTGCCAGTGGAAGCAGTGGAAACTGTATTTATGCAGGAACGGATACTACCCATCTGCTTGTGGATGTGGGAATCAGCGGAAAGAGGACAGAAGCAGGATTGAATGAACTGGGAGTTTCCATGAGAGACATTGATGGAATTCTTGTTACACATGAACATTCTGATCATATTGCGGGACTTGGTGTTTTAGCCAGAAAATACGGCACACCCATTTATGCAACGAACGGAACGATCCGGGCAATTCAGAATACGCCGTCTGTGGGGAAAATTCCTGATGAGCTGTTTCATCCTGTCTGTGCAGATGAAAAAATTATAATTAAAGATATGGTCTGTAATCCATTAAAGATTTCGCATGATGCGGCCGAACCGGTTGCATACCGGATCCAGCATGGAAAGAAACGGATCGCGATTGTGACCGATCTTGGAACGTATAATGACTATACGATTGAATCCTTAAGAGGGATGGATGCCCTGGTTTTAGAAGCAAACCATGATATTCATATGCTGCAGGCCGGACCGTATCCTTACCCGTTAAAGCAGAGAATCTTAGGAGATCGTGGACATTTATCGAATGAACGTGCAGGACAGCTGCTCTGCTCCCTGATCCATGATGATTTACAGGCAGTTGTGCTTGGCCATTTAAGCAAGGAAAACAATATGCCGGAGCTGGCTTATGAGGCGGTACGGATTGAGGTTACCCTGGAGCAGGGGAAGAACATGGATTTTCCAATGTATGTGGCCTCTCGGAACGAGGTGTCCCAGGTGATTCACATTGCCTGATCGCAGAAGAGCCTGGGCAGATCATGAAAGGCTGATGCGCAGGATCCATCAGTCTGATATATGCGTGAAATTATAAGATAAAAATAAATATATGACTTAAGGAGAACATTATGAAAAAAACAATTATTACCGTAGTAGGAAAAGACACCGTAGGGATTATTGCAAAGGTCTGCACGTATCTGGCCGGGAATCAGATTAACATCGAAGATATTTCACAGACAATTGTACAGGGGTTTTTCAATATGATGATGATCGTGGATACGAAGGAATGCCCGAAGCAGTTCGGAGATGTGGCAGATGAGTTAAAGGCTCTTGGTGACGAAATTGGTGTTGAAATCAAATGTCAGAAGGAAGAAATTTTTGATAAGATGCATCGTATCTAGTTTTCAAATAAATACACAAATTAAGGGAGCAGAAGCATGATTAACTTACGCGAAGTAGTAGAAACGAATGAAATGATCGACAAGGAGAATCTTGACGTCCGTACCATTACGCTGGGAATCAGTCTGTTAGACTGCATTGATTCAGATTTACAGCGTTTAAATGACAGGATTTATCATAAGATTTATGATGCTGCCAGGGATCTGGTAAGAACCGGTGAAGAAATTTCCAAGGAATTTGGAATTCCTATTGTGAACAAACGTATTTCAGTGACACCGATTGGTCTGATCGGCGGGGCAGCATGCAAAACAAAAGAAGATTTTGTGGAGATTGCAAAGACCTTAGACCGTGTGGCCAAGGATGTCGGAGTGAACTTTATCGGAGGATATTCGGCATTGGTTGCAAAGGGAATGACACCGGCAGAGGAGCTTTTGATCCGCTCCATTCCGATGGCTCTGTCCCAGACAGAACGAATTATGTCATCCGTAAACCTGGGTTCTACCAAAACCGGTATCAATATGGATGCGGTGAAGCTGATGGGAGAAGTAATCAAGGAAACGGCTGTCTTAACAAAGGACAAGGATTCCTTAGGGTGTACGAAGCTTGTCGTTCTCTGCAATGCACCGGATGATAACCCGTTCATGGCAGGTGCATTCCACGGTGTAACCGAAGCAGACAAGATCATCAATGTCGGTGTCAGTGGTCCGGGTGTGGTAAAGACCGCCCTGACAAAGGTCCGTGGAAAGAACTTTGAGGTTCTGTGTGAAACAATTAAAAAGACGGCATTTAAGGTAACAAGAGTCGGGCAGCTTGTAGCACAGGAGGCCTCCAGACGTCTTAATGTTCCGTTCGGTATTGTCGATCTGTCTCTGGCACCGACTCCGGCGATCGGAGATTCCGTAGCAGATATTTTGTGTGAAATTGGATTAGAGCATGCCGGAGCACCGGGAACGACCGCTGCACTTGCGTTATTAAACGATCAGGTGAAAAAAGGCGGCGTTATGGCTTCCTCCTATGTTGGAGGATTGAGCGGTGCATTTATTCCGGTCAGCGAAGATCAGGGAATGATTGATGCGGTAGATGCCGGTGCTCTTACTATTGAAAAGCTGGAAGCCATGACCTGCGTATGCTCGGTTGGACTTGACATGATTGCCATTCCGGGAGATACTCCGGATACAACCATCTCCGGAATTATTGCGGATGAAATGGCAATCGGTATGATTAACCAGAAGACAACAGCTGTCCGTATCATTCCTGTGATTGGGAAGGGTGTTGGTGAGAATGTAGAATTCGGAGGCCTTCTTGGACATGCGCCCATCATGCCGGTCAACGGCTTTTCCTGCGAAGCTTTTGTGAACCGGGGAGGACGGATTCCTGCACCGATTCACAGTTTTAAGAATTAAAAATAACGTTCAGGTGGTTTAAGATAATCTTAAGAATCCCCACATTGTCCTGTGGGGATAAATATGCTATAGTCTGTATACAATATCGTTTGACTATACAAGATCATGAGGTGTGGAATGAAATTAAACAAAAAGCGGAAGACATTATTTGTTGCAGTACTTATGTTTTTATTCTTAAGTCTGCTGGCTGGCTGTGGCGGCAAGAAGACAGAGGAAGCAGATACCGAAAGACCGGAGTATATCTATGTGCCGGAATATTTTAATCTTGGAAACTCGGATTATATCGGTTCTGCCATTAACTATGAAAATGAAATTTTTTATTACACGGAAGCATGGGATGATGAAACGGGAAAAAGCAGGACCGGCATTTCGAAATATAATTTTGAGAGCAGGAAATCCGAAATGATTTCCCTTGACGTTGGAGAAGCTTCTGTTTCTGCCATGCAGATAACGCCGGACGGTAAGATTGCCCTGCTGCTTTATGAATGGACCAATACAGAGGATGAAAATGGTGAGTATCAGGATGGCTCAGGCAGCTATGCCCTCTGGTATATGGATCCGGAGAGTGGGGAGATTACCGGTCAGAAAGAGCTTTCGGAAGAGAATGGTGTCGCAAAGGATGCTTACCTTGGAAGCTTCTATATCGACGCACAGGGAAATAACTATCTCTTTAACAGCAATGACCCCTGTATTTATGTGCTTTCCGGTGATCTGCAAATGGTTGCAGCTATATCCTTGTCCGATTATATCAATCAGATGTTTGCATCAAAGGATGGAGAAATTTATGTAACTCTTTATGGAAATACCGGTACGGAGATCCGTAAGATTGACCTTACGAAAAAGGCTTTGTCTGATCCATTGAAGTTCGATAAGGAGCTGATGAACATCAATGGTTGTATGACAGGTATCAGCTGTGACTTTCTGGTAAATGATCAGAATACGGTTTATGCAGCCGATGTGACAGCAGGAACCTTTACGAAGCTTTTTGACTGGCTGGATGCTGATGTGAACGGCAATAATGTGAATTACTTTGGTGAACTGCCGGATGGAAGAATCTGGGTTATTACTTCTACCTATGACGGTAATAATAATGAAGCAGAGCTTTTGCTTCTGGAAAAGAAAAAATCCTCAGAGGTTGCACAGAAGGAAGAAGTAACACTCGGAACACTGTGGCTTGATGATAATGTGAAGAGTGCCATAATTGACTTTAATAAGAGCAGCGACAAGTACCATATTTCCGTGAAGACCTATGGACAGGATGACTGGGAGTCGGGGTTGACCCAGTTTAATGCCGATGTGGCATCGGGAAGCGGTCCTGACCTTGTAGATTTTTCCAATCTGAATTATACGCTCTATGCGGAAAAGGGCGTGTTTGAAGATCTGTACCCTTATATGGAAAAGAGCGGCTTAAAGAAGGAGAATTACGTTGAGAACGTGCTGGAAGCCTATGAGATGGATGGAAAGTTATATGGATTCACAACGGAATTTTCAATCTATACCATCGTTGGTAAGCAATCTGTTTTAGGAGAACTTTCCGGATGGACACTTTCAGAAATGATGGACTTTATCGATCAGCATAAGGACAGCGAGGTATTTCCCTATGCTTCCCAGCAGTATATGCTGTATCTTCTGGTATATAATAATATGGATGAGTTCATTGACTGGGAGAGTGGAAAGTGTTCCTTTGACGGTCCGGAATTTGCAAGAATTCTGGAATATACGAAGACCCTTCCGGAACAGTATAACGATGATGCCGGGGAAGAGGGAGAAGCAACCAGGCTCCGGAATAATAAACTGCTTCTGTTGATGGAATCGGTAAGCTCCGTAGAGGAATGCCAGATGCTGGAAGGTATGATGGGTGAGAATCCGGTTTACGTAGGATACCCGAATAAGGACCGTGAAGGAAATCTGATCAGTGCGGTTGGCGGCTGTCTTGCTATTTCTTCCAAATCCGGGAATAAGGAAGCAGCGTGGGCGTTTTTACAGACACTGCTTACGGAAGACTATCAGAACAGTCTCGTGGACGGCTTTGGATGGAGTGGATTTCCGATTCTGAAATCCGCACTGGAGCTTCAGTTTGAGAAGGATATGACACCGGAGTATTATACGGATGAAAATGGCGAACAGGTGGAACAGCCAAAGACCACCTGGGGCTATGGTAACGATTTTGAAATGGATATTTATGCAGCTAAACAGGAAGACATTGATCAGGTGAAGGACTTGATTGCTTCCGCAAAGAAAAGGCAGAATAATGTAGATGAAGAACTGATTAACATTATTTCAGAGGAAACGGAGCCGTTCTTTAAGGGACAGAAATCTGCTTCCGATGTTTCGAATGTCATTCAGAACAGAATTCAGGTTTATGTCAATGAAAATCGCTAAGCATACAGGAAAAAGAGGAGAGAAAAATCCCTCCGCAATCAGAGCAGGTAAAACCGGTAGTCATAAGAATCCGGGGAAGTGGATGGCCAATGGCTTTCTGCTTCCCAGTATTCTGGGAGTATTGCTGTTTTTTGTCCTGCCCTTTTTTATTGTAATTTATTATTCGGTGATTGATAATCCGATCAATGCAGAGTTTGTAGGCTTTGACAATTTTAAAATGGTATTTGAGAACGCGGCATTCCGTCAGGCAGCATTTAATACGATGACATTTTCGGCAATAGCAATGCCATTAGCGGTTGTTTTATCACTTCTTCTGGCAATTCTGATGGAGAGTAAGATCCCTTTTAAAAGCCAGTTCCGGACCTTTTTCTTAAGTCCGATGATGGTGCCGATTGCTTCAGTGGTACTGATCTGGCAGGTGCTGTTCCATTATAACGGAATGATGAATGAGGTCATCGGCTGGTTCGGAAAGGACAAGATTGACTGGCTGAATTCTGATTATGCGCAGGTAGTAATTATTGTATTGTTTCTGTGGAAAAACCTGGGATATAATATGATTTTGTTTATGTCTGCCCTGAGCAGTATACCGAAGGATATCTTAGAGGTAGCGGTATTGGAGAGTGCAACGCCGATGCAGATTTTCTGGCATATCAAGCTCCGGTATCTGTCCTCGACCATTTTGTTTGTGACAATTATGTCATTGATTAATTCTTTTAAGGTATTCCGGGAAATCTATCTGTTAAAGGGAGATTATCCTTATCCGACGATGTATATGCTCCAGCATTTTATGAACAATACGTTCAGCAAGCTGGATTATCAGAAAATGTCTGCGGCGGCCATTATGATGGCAGTTGTGATGGTTATCATTATCGGTATCCTTTTCCTTACCGAGAATTATTTTGGAAAGGATGTGGAAGGATGAGCTTGAAGAGAAGGGATCCTGCGGAGCTCTGGAGCCGCCGGCTGAAACGCAGGAAGAAAATTAAAAATACCCGTCGGATGATACGGATTCTGTTGGGAACGATGGTGGCAGGATGCTTTGCCGTACTGTTCCTGATGCCGATTATCTTAACGATTACCAATTCGTTTATGTCATCATCAGAGATTGCCGCCAACTATGGACAGGTTTTTGCCACAACGGATTCCGGGGGCAAGGTATTTATTTCATCTAAGGTAAATTTAAAATTTATTCCGGATATGGTATCCTTCAGCCAGTATGTAACGGTTCTGTTTAAGAGTCCGGATTATCTGCTGAAATTCTGGAATTCCGTAATCCTGGTTGTGCCGATTGTGGTTTTTCAGTTACTGGTAGCGGCAGGTGCCTCATTCGGATTTTCAAGATACCGGGGAAGAATCAAGGAAATGATTTTCTTTGTTTATATTATTTTAATGCTGATGCCGTATCAGGTGACTCTGGTTCCCAATTATCTGGTTTCGGACTGGCTGCATATTTTAGATACCAACTGGGCGATCTGGCTGCCGGGAATTTTCTCACCGTTTGCGGTATTTCTTCTGACGAAGTACATGCGGCGAATCCCAGTTTCCGTGATGGAGGCGGCACAGATTGACGGTGCAGGCGAGTGGCAGATTTTTACGAAAATCTGTATGCCGCTTTGTAAGGGTGCAATGTGCTCTATTGCGATTTTGATTTTTATTGATTATTGGAATATGGTGGAACAGCCATTGATCCTGTTGTCGGATTCCAATAAGCATCCGTTGTCCGTATTTTTATCGAAGATTAATTCGGGGGAAATCGGACTTGCATTTGCTGTTGCAACAATTTATATGGTTCCGCCCATTCTGGTGTTCCTTTACGGAGAGGATTATCTGGTAGAAGGAATCACGTATCAGGGTGGAATTAAGGGATAGTGCTGGATGAGGAGAGAAACGATGGAAGAGAAGAATACAACGAAAAGAAGAGAATGGGTGAAGAACGCAGCAATCATATTCTTAACGATCATGTTGCTGTTGACGTTCTTTTCCAACACGATTATGAATTATTCCCTGCCGGAGGTGGCAACACAGTATGTGCAGACCGGAACGATCACGGCAAAGGTGCGCGGAACCGGTAAGGTGGAGGCTTCTGATCCGTATAATGTCATTGCGAAGGAATCCCGTGTCATCACCAGTGTAGCGGTAAAGCAGGGGGATATCGTAGAAAAGGATCAGGTAATTTATTATCTGGAAGAATCCGAGAGCGATGAACTTACGAAGGCTGAACAGGAGCTGGAGGATCTGGAACTGAATTATATGAAGGGACTGTTCGGAGCGAATGTCTCTCCGGAGGTCATTACGAAGGTTGCAAATGGAAATATCGATAGCTTCAGCCAGTTACAGGCCAAGGTGACCGATATGCAGAACCGTTTGGAGACTGCAAAGAAGCGGGTAGAGGAATGTCAGAAGAATGTAGATGATCTGACCTTACAGAGCACGAAGGATACCAATAATGCCGGTGTGAGCACCAAGAATGAGGAATTGACGAAGGATCAGGCAACGACAGACCTCACCGAGGCACAGAACCGGTTTGAGAAGGACAAGGCAGCAACGATTGCCAGTCTGAATGCACAGATTGCGGAAGTGAGCTCCCAGATCTCGGATCTGGAGAAGCTGCTTGCAAGTACGGGAACAACGGGAGGCACAGGTACGGCTCAAAACTCTTTTTTTACCCAAAAAGCAACGGCGGTCGGAAACCTATATGATAAGATGAAGTCTATTTATGATGCGGCATCTGCAGATTCGGGGATTACGCTTACAGGACCTGGACCCGGCACGAAGGATGTCAGTGATGCTGCAAAGGTACAGGCTACCCTGTTAGATGCAAAAAAAGTATTTGAGGGATTGCAAAAAGATATTAATGCCGTGCCAGGAAAGGCGGACAGTTACATCACCTTATTTGCCGATTATAATGCGGCGCTGTTAGTAGTTCAGAACATTGAACAGAATGCATCTGATATTAATAAAAATTATGGGGATCAGCAAACTTCCTTAGCAAGCAAGAAAGCAGAGTTAGCAAATCTCCAGAAGAAGCTTGCCGAAGTACAGGCAATCACGGCATCCTCAGATGGTGGTGTGCAGGATGCGCAGAACCGTCTGAATCAGGCAAACCGCAATATCTTAGAAATAACAACAGCCAACAGCCAGACGAGCGTGGCGTGGCAGAACCGTTTAGCCGATGCAAATGCGGCATTGAAGAATGCCCAGGCAGTCTATGACTTATTAAAGGAAGAACAGACCTCTCTTGCGGCAGACATTAATGCGGAACTGGATCTCTCCAAGACGAATAAGGATATTCAGAAAAAGAAAGAAGAGATAGAGAAGCTGAAGGAAAAGTCCATGGGTTCTGCAGTCAAAGCACCGGTGGCAGGAACAATTACTACGGTGAAATATGTGGCCGGTGAGACCACACAGCCGGAGGACGTCATGGCAGTAATCCAGCCGGAGGGCAAGGGCTTTACCCTTTCCATCTCCGTGACCAATGAACAGGCTAAGAAGGTGCAGATCGGTGATATGGCAGAATTGCAGAATTCCTGGTATTATGATGATGCAAGGGTGATGCTGTCTGCGATTAAACCGGATCCGGATAACCCGGGAACCAATAAGCTGCTGGTATTTGATGTGAGTGGATCAACCATTCAGGCAGACCAGTCCTTAAGTATTTCCGTAGGACAGCGTAGTCAGGAATATGAACTGGTGGTACCGAACAGCGCTATCCGTGAGGATAACGATGGTAAGTTTATTCTGACGGTGGAATCCAAGAGCAGTCCGTTAGGAAACCGTTATATTGCAACTCGGGTCGGCGTGGAAGTATTGGCTTCGGATGATAATAATTCTGCAATTTCCGCCCCGCTTTATGGATGGGAATATGTTATTACGACATCCACGAAGCCGGTAGAAGCAGGAAAGCAGGTTCGTCTTGCAGATAATTCCTGATGAGGAATGCGTTAAGAACCATAAGAAAATGCAGGACAGTTGAGGAAAGGAATTTACAGTGGGAATAAGGCTTAAACGTTTTTTCTCCAATTTTACAATAAAGCAGATTGTGTTCAGCCTGATGGCGGTGGTATCGTTGCTGTTGTTTCTTATTTTAACCATCTGGTCACATCATCTGACCAGTCAGTTGACAGACCAGCAGGCTGCACAACGATGGGACAAGGACGGAAAAAGTGTTCAGGTAAGCTGCTACTTTACAGATCAGGTGAAGCTTACCGACATGGAGTTTATAGGGTTTAAAAAGAAGCTTGAACAGATGTTGAAGGAGACACTTCCTGCCGATGAATATAGTGAAGAGAATGACAGGCGTCTGGTGGTAGATGGCTATAGTGCCATGGGAAAGGTGACGGTTCTTAGTGAAAAGGGAAAGCTCACCGATGCTGATGCGATTGGAATCGGAGGAGATTATTTCCTGTTTCATCCGGTGAAACTCCTTTCCGGAGGATATTTTACCGGCGAGGATCTCATGCAGGACAGTATTATTCTGGATACGGAGGGTGCGTGGCAGCTGTTCGGATCCAATGATATTGTCGGGAAAAGTGTGATGATTGGCGGTGTGCCACATTATGTGGCAGGAGTCATTGAACGGGATGGCAGTAAATTTGCAAAGAGTGCCGGATTAAATAAGACGACGGTGTATCTGTCGGATGATTCCCTGCAGGCTTATGGAACAACAGCGGGCATCAGCAATTATGAGGTTCTTGCCCCAAACCCGGTCAGGCATTTCGTCTACAATGCCGTGAAGGATCAGCTTGGCGTGGCAGAGGATGATATGGTCGTTGTGGAGAACACGACACGGTTCAAGGTGGAGTCGCTGATTCCGGTGATTCTGGAATTCGGCACACGTTCCATGCAGAATGCCGCAATCCGGTTCCCTTTCTGGGAGAATGTGGCGCGCGGTTATGAAGATGTGTGTGCATTGATACTGATTTTTCAGTTTTTGTTTTTACTCATTCCGGGGACGATCCTGATTGCCTTTTTTATTTGGAAATGGAGGCATCGGACGTTTACCTGGAAAGATTTAGGCAACCGTATCATAGATATAAGGGATGGTCTTCGAAAGAAGAGCAGGCGGGAAAAGGAAAAATGGGAGAATTTCTGATTCCCGGAAGGAAAGGAGGACAATTATGAAAAAGGTAATGGTATCGTTACTGGTTGTGGCACTTGTGATTGGGTGTTTTGCCGGATGCGGAAAGAAAGAAAAGGGTGACTTGCAGCAACAGGCAGTTTCCAGGGATTATGTGTATAAGCAGGAGGTTATTTCCTATAATGGAAGTGGTACAGCACCCAGCGGACTGATTCAGATCGGGGATAAGGTTTATGGTTACAGCTATGAATGGCGTGAGATGGATGGGGCTGTAACGCCAAGAGCAGATATTGAAGGCGGCGGAAACACTGAAAAAGAAGCAGAAGCAGAGGATGTCGATACGGCAACAGAAGAGACTGTGGCAGAACCGGAGCCCGGTACGGAGGATGCAGCAGAGGACATTGCGGAAAGCTATTCTTCCATGATTTTTTATGAAATTCTGGAGGACGGCACCTTTGGGGAAGGACATGAGCTTCAGGGGGCACCGGATCAGTCCATTAATTCATTTACAGCAGATTCACAGGGGAATCTTTACTGCCTGCGCAACGTGTATGTATATGATGACGGCAGTGATACCAGTGAGGATCTGTATTACTTAGAGCAGAAAACACTGGATGATGAAACCGTGTTCAGTGTAAATCTGAATGAACTTCCGGAAATAAAGAAAATTGTTGAACAGCAGGGCTGGCTTTATATTAATGGATTGTTTGCAGAAGAGGATGCGTTGTATCTTGTCTGCGGAAGCAGCATTCTGAAGTTTGATAAGAATGGAAACATGGTAGGCAATGTCATCAGACAGGATGCCGGAAATGTATTGGATGGTGCATCTGTTGTCCGTGGCAGAGACGGGAAATATGCAGCCATTAATTATGGGGATAATGGAATGAAGGTTTATCCGCTGGATCTTGCAAACGGTACAATCGGAACGGCTGCAGAGCTTGCGGGAAACAGCTACAGCTTCAGCTTTTATCCGGGTTCCGGATATGATTTTTATGTATCCGATAACTATGCGGTTTATGGATATAACCTTGGGGATACTATCGTTACGAAGCTCATGAGCTATGTGGATTCCGATATTGATGTCTGGCAGATCAATAATATTATTCCGATCAGTGATACCGAGTTTTATGGTTCGTATTCCAGTGCCTCTGACTGGCAGGATGGAGTTTCTAAATTTACGAAGGTAGATCCGAAGGATGTCAAGGAGCGCCAGGTGATTACCCTTGCCATGGCAAGCACAGACTGGACGGTAAAAAGCCGGGTAATTGAGTTTAATAAAAAGAACGATACCTACCGGATCAGTCTGATTGATTATTCCTCTGAGTCAGGTGAGTATGAGGAAGGCATTTCCAGAATGAATGCAGCTTGAACAACAGCACAGCAAAGGCAAAGCCTAAGATGACGGTCAAAAACG
>OGXI01001850.1_pt1 | contig 16894 bp, 12 predicted proteins | sample 1576221 | NCBI WGS metagenome assembly OGXI01 (sample SAMEA3541523, study PRJEB24748) | human gut metagenome | biome: human gut; feature: human-associated habitat; material: faeces | place: China | collected 2012
ATGCCCTGGTTGAAGATGAGGTGGCCCTGAACAAACAGATTGCTTCCGAGGGTATCGTTCTGCTGAAGAACGACGCAGGTAAGATGCCATACAGCACCAACACCAAGTTCAGCTTCGTCAGCCATTCTGCTGTCAGCTATATCGGCGGCAACAAGGTTGATATGAAGACCGCTTTTGAGGATGCCGGTTTCGGCGTGAACGAAGCACTCTGGAATTTTTACGCCGAGGGCAACGGCAAAGAGTACGGCCTTGGCCCCGGTTCTGTCCAGTGGGGCGATGACGAAGACTTCTCCATCAATGAGTGTCCGCTTTCTGTAATGAAAAGCGAATCTGGCCTGCTGGATTCCATGAAGGGAACCGTGCCGGTCTTTGTGTTCAGCCGTGTGGCTGGTGAAGGCCGCGACATGCCCCGTTCGATGTACAATCATACCGATGTCGAAGAGGATAAGAACAAGACCTATCTGGAGCCAGACTCTGTGGAGCTGGAGATCCTGCAATACCTGAACGATAACTTTGACGATGTTGTGCTGCTGCTGAATTCCAGTGCAGCCGTTGACCTCAGCTGGGTCAACAATTATCCCAATATCCACACCATCATTTCTGCTCCGGCTATGGGCGATTACGGCCTGTGCTCTCTGGCTGAAATCTTCTCCGGCAAGGTAAATCCCTCCGGCCGCACCGTGGATACCTACGAGATGGACGCCATGAATAGCCCTGCCGCCCAGAACTTTGGCGACTTTGCTTATTACGATGAGGCTGGCAACCTGACCAAGTACAACTACGTCAGCTACAAAGAGGGCATCTACGTTGGTTACCGCTACTACGAGACCCGCTACGAGGACAAAGTCCTGGGCCAGGGTAACGCCGGTGATTATGATTATGCCCAGTCTGTTGTATATCCGTTCGGCTACGGCCTGTCTTATACGAACTTTGATTGGTCCGGCTTTACTTCCTCCTGGGACGGCGACACCTGCACCGTTACGGTAAAGGTCACCAACAGCGGCAATGTGGCGGGTAAGGACGTAGTGGAAGTTTACGCCCAGAGCCCCTATACCGATTACGACAAGCAAAACAAGGTAGAAAAAGCCTCGGCTGAACTTGTTGGCTATGCCAAGACCAGCGAATTGGCCCCCGGTGCCAGTGAGACCGTCACCGTCTCCTTTGATAAGGAACAGCTGAAGTCCTACGATTACACCACCGCCAAGACCTACATTCTGGATGCAGGTGACTACTACATCACGGCTGCTAAGAACGCACACGAAGCTGTGAACAATATCCTGACCGCCAAGGGCAAAACCGTGGAAGACGGCATGACCGCCGACGGCAATGCTGATTTTGTTGCCACCTACACCCCGTCTAACGGCACAGTAGATACCACGACCTATAAGAACGACACCGCTACCGGCGTGGAGATCACCAACCAGCTGGATAACGCTAATGGCGACTTGCAGTATCTCTCCCGCAGTGATTGGACTGGCACCTGGCCTACTGTTGATGGTGAGCCCAGCGACCAGATCAATGGCACGGATGCCGATGGCAACCCTGCTTCTTACACTTACCGCAAGACCATCAGTAACGAAGACCTTGCCCAGATGGACTCTTTCGATTCTCTGAACCCGACTGATCCTGCAACTCTGACCGATACCATCACCTACGGAAAAGACAATGGCCTGGGCCTGATCGATATGCGCGGCCTTTCCTATGATGACCCGAAATGGAACGACCTGCTGGACCAGCTGACCCCGGATGATTACCAGACGATGATCACTCAGTCCGGTTACGGCACGGTTGAGTTGAAGTCCGTTGATAAACCCGCTGCAACTGACCGCGACGCTGCTACCGGCCTGATCAACTTCAGCATTGACGCAAGCGGCAACTTCTCTGTGCAGGGCAACATCACCCATTGCGGTGTTATCGTGCTGGCACAGACTTACAACGATGACCTGGCCACCCATTACGGCGAGAACATCGGTGATGAATCCTACTACCTCAATGTCGATGGTTGGTATGCTCCGGCTGTCAATATGCACCGCACTGCTTTTTCTGGCCGTAACAGCGAGTATTATTCTGAAGATCCGTTTGTCGGCGGCCATGTTGCCGCGCTGGAGTGCCGCGGTGTTGCTTCCAAGGGTATGTATGTCTTTGTCAAGCATTACGCTATCAACGACCAGGAAGACCACCGTGGTGACCGTGACGGCCAGTACAGCATCGCTACTTTCCTGAACGAGCAGGCAGCCCGTGAAATCTACCTCAAGCCTTTCGAGATGTGTGTCAAGAGCGGCACTGTCGAGATGAACTACGCCAAAGACAATGGCGATGGTACTTACAGCAATGCAACCACTGAGATCCCGGCCGTTACCGGCATTATGACCTCTTTCAACCGCGTTGGTTACACCTGGGCAGGCGGCAATTATCCGCTAATTACCGGCCTGCTGCGCAACGAGTGGGGTTTCCACGGCTTCGTTATTACCGATAACGCCAACACCGGCGTATTTATGGATGCTGGTCAGATGATTCAGGCTGGTGCTGACGGTAAGCTGACCAACGTACCTACTGGTGCACGTTACACCTTCAACAAGAATGATATTTCCGATTATCATTATGGCCGTGAAGCACTGCACAATATCCTGTACACGATCGCCAATTCCAAAGTGATGAACGGCGGTATGCCTGGCAGCCACTACCTGGCCGCTATGGAGCCGTACCAGAAAGTAATTTACGCTGTAGATGGAGTTTGTGGTGCACTGATCGTCCTGCTGGTCGTTCTGACCATACTCCGTTACCGCAAGAAGAAGGAAAACTAATTTTGACCTGAGGAAAAAGGAAAGGGCGGGCAATACGCCTACCCTTTTCCTTTATTACCAGGAGCATACTATGAAACACGCAAACATCATTGAAAAACTGAATCTTGAACAAAAATGTGCCCTGCTCTCCGGCGGGGGGACCTTTACCACCCGCGCACTGCCCAAGGCCGGTATCCCGTCCATTACCTTATCCGATGGCCCCAGCGGCGTGCGCAAGCAGGCCGGGGCGGCGGATCATCTGGGGCTGAACCCCAGCGTGCCGGCTACCTGCTTTCCCACGGCTGTCACCGTGGCCTGCAGCTGGGACCCCGTCCTGGGCGAGGAAGTGGGCAAAGCTATGGGCGAGGAAGCCACCGCGCAGGAAGTTGCCGTACTGCTGGGGCCGGGCCTCAACACCAAGCGCAGCCCGCTTTGCGGCCGCGACTTCGAGTACTTCTCCGAGGACCCTTACCTTGCGGGCAAGATGGCCGCAGGCTATGTGCGGGGCATCCAGAGCGAAGGCATCGCCGCCTGCCCCAAGCACTTCGCCGTCAACAGCCAGGAGCTACGCCGCATGGCGTCGGACTCCGTGCTGGACGAACGCACCCTGCGGGAGATCTACCTGACCGGCTTTGAGATCGTGGTGAAAGAATCCGCACCCAAAACCATCATGTCCAGCTACAATTTGGTCAACGGCACCTACGCCAACGAAAATGCCCATCTGCTGCAGGACATCCTGCGCAGGGATTGGGGCTTTACCGGCGCTGTCGTTACCGACTGGGGCGGCTCCAACGACCATGCACTGGGCGTAAAGAACGGCTCCACGCTGGAAATGCCCGCCCCCGGCGGTGACGCCGTGCGGGAACTGCTGGCCGCTGTCAAGTCCGGCAAGATCACCGAAGCCGATGTGGACGCCCGCCTGGACGAACTGCTGACGCTGATTTACGACACCCACGCCGCTGTGCAGAACCATAGCCGCAGCTTTGATGCCGACGCCCACCACGCACTGGCCCGCCGCGCCGCTGCCGAAAGCACGGTGCTGCTGAAAAACGAGGACAACCTGCTGCCGCTGGCGGCGGGCACTAAGGTTGCCGTTATTGGCGACTTTGCCGAGACCCCGCGCTACCAGGGCGCAGGCTCCAGCGCGGTCAACTCCATCAAGGTAGATTCCCTGCTGGGCTGCTGGGCCGAAAGCGGGCTGGAACAGGTAGGCTTTGCCGCCGGTTTCGACCGCCAGGGCAAACCCGACGCCGCCAAGCAGGCCGAAGCCGTGGCGCTGGCCCAAAAGGCTGACGTAGTGCTGCTCTGCATGGGTCTGGACGAGATCAAGGAGAGCGAGGGCCTGGACCGCAGCGATATGTGCGTAGCATCGAACCAAATCGAGCTGCTGCGTGCGCTGCAAAAGGTCAACCCCAACATTGTGGTGGTGCTCAGCGCCGGCGCATCGGTGGAGACACCTTGGGCGAACCACTGCAAGGCGCTGGTCTACGGCGCTTTGGGCGGCCAGGCCGGGGCCGGGGCCATGCTGGACGTGCTGACCGGCAAGGTCAACCCCAGCGGCAAGCTGGCCGAGAGCTGGGCCAAGGCGTATTCGGATACCCCCGCCAGGGACAACTTTGCCGGCGACGGCCGCACCGTGCAGTACCGCGAGGGGCTGTACGTGGGCTATCGCTACCACCAGACGGCCGGGGTCGCTCCCGCTTATCCGTTTGGGTTTGGCTTAAGCTACACCACCTTTGCCTATTCTGACGTAAAAGCCACGCCCCAGGGCGTAAGCCTGACCGTGACCAACACCGGCGACCGTGAGGGCGCCGAGATTGTGCAGGTCTACGTAGCCAAGCCTGATGCCAAGATCTTCCGCCCCGCGCAGGAGCTGAAAGGCTTTGCCAAGGTGCAGCTGGCGGCAGGGGAGAGCAAGCGGGTGACTGTTGCGCTGGATGACAAGGCGTTCCGCTACTGGAACACGCTCACCAACGCCTGGGAGGTCGAGGGCGGCAGCTATGAAGTCCGCGTCGGTGCCTCCTGCGAGGACATCCGCCTGACCGCTGTTGTTACTGTGGCCGGTACCGGTGCACCCAACCCCTACGAGGGCAAGAGCCTGCCGCACTACACAAGCGGCAAGGTGCAGAACGTGCCCGACGCCGAGTGGGAGACCCTGCTGGGCCGCCCCATCCCGGACGACACCGTAAAAATCGACCGCAACATGACCCTGGGCGAGCTGAACCACAGCCGCAGCCCGTTGTGCTGGCTGATCTGGCTGGTGCTGCATACGCTGCTGACCGCCAGCTACAAAAAAGGCCAGCCCAACCTGAACGTGATGTTCCAATACAACATGCCGCTGCGCGCCCTGGCTAAAATGACCAGCGGGGCCATCAGTATGGGCATGGTGGACGGCATCGTGCTGGAAGCCAAGGGCTTCTGGGTGATTGGCCTGGTCAAGGTCATTCTTGAGGCCATCAAAAACATCATTCTCAACGCGCAGCTGGAAAGCCGCCTGCGCAACAGTTGACGGAGGTGCAACGTGCAATTCTGGAATAACTTCGCGGCCAAGCACCCCGCTGCTGCCAAGTGGGTGCGGGAGGGCGGCCTGTTCGTGGTCGTGTCCAACCTTATCACCGTTTTTAAGTATCTGCTGCTGCAGTTTTTGCCCAAGGCCTTTGCCAGCCTGCCGGTGGTAGACTTCGGCTGGCCGGGCATCCCGGTCACGCTGTTTGGCGAGACCTTCCAGTGGAATATTTTGGGCTACGATGCTGCCCACGGCGGCCTGCCTTACTTCTGCGCCTACATGATCGCCATGGTCATCGGCGAGTGCATCAACTTCCCGATCCAGCGCAACTTTGTGTTCCGCAGCAAGGGTAATCTGGCCAAGCAGATCGGCTGGTATGTGGTGGCGTTCTGCCTCATCACCTGCATCGTCAACTCCATCAACTGTGTGTGGGTGGCGGTGGCCGGCCTGCTGGTGCCGGACTTCATCTACAACATCGGCACCACCGTTTTGAACGGCGGCATCTCAATGGTCATTTTCTTCTTTGTGAATAAAATCATCTTCCCCGAAAGCGGAAAGTAACAGGATATCATCCGCAAAAGCGGCGGGTTATTTCAGCCTTTGTGCTGGAGTAACCCGCCGTTTTTTTGCCGTGCCGCTACGCAGCGATGGAAACAGGCAAAAAATAAAATTAGATAAATAAATTTACCTAACAATATTGACATGCGAGATAAACGTGTTATAATGTCCTCATTGACAAATATGTCAATTTATTTAGTTAAATTATGTGAGGTACGCATTATGAGCTTTGAAGAACTGAAAGAAGTATTTGTTGACACCCTGAACTGCGATGCTGACAAGGTCACGATGGCCGCCAGCCTGACCGAGGACTTGCAGGCAGACAGTCTGGATGCCGTAGAGCTGAACATGGCGTTTGAGGAAAAGTTTGGGGTTACGATCGCTGATGAGGATCTGGGGACGCTTAAAACCGTGGGCGACATCTTCAACTATCTGGCCGCACGGGCAGCCTAAAGGGTATTGCAGAATGAGTGCCATTGAAAAGCTGTTTCCGGCCAGCCCGCAGGAGCGCAGCTTTCAGCTGAAAGCCCGCCGCGATGCCGGTACGGCCGCGCCAAACTGGGTGCCGCCGCAATTTGTTGCCTGCAAAAAGTGCGGCCGCCGCGCCACCCGCCAGGTCTGGACCAAAAGCCTGTATGTGTGCCCCAACTGTGGGGTGCATCTGCCTATCGGGGCTTATTACCGGCTTAGTACGGTTTTGGACCACGGGACCTTTAAAGAGCTGAACCCGGACATTGCCCCCAATGATGTGCTGCATTTCCCCGATTATCAGGAAAAACTGGCCGCTGCTTCGGTCAAGACTGGTCTGAAAGAAGCCGCCGTTACCGCAACCGGCATGATCGGCGGCGTGCAGGCGGTGGTCGCTGTGCTGGACAGCCGCTTTTTTATGGGCAGCATGAGTACCGCTGTTGGTGAAAAAATCACCCGCGCGATCGAGTATGCTGCCGATAAGCGTCTGCCGCTGATCATTTTTTCCGCCAGCGGCGGTGCGCGGATGCAGGAGGGCATTTTCAGCCTGATGCAGATGGCCAAAACCAGCGCCGCACTGGAACGTTTTAACCGCAGCGGCGGGCTGTACGTCAGCGTACTGACCCACCCCACTACCGGCGGAGTCACGGCCAGCTTTGCCAGCCTGGGCGATATTACACTGGCCGAACCGGGTGCGCTCATCGGCTTTGCCGGGCCACGTGTCATTGAACAGACCATCGGGGAAAAACTGCCTGATGGGTTTCAGCGCAGTGAGTTCCAACTGGAACACGGCTTTGTGGACCAGGTCGTACCGCGCACCGAGTTAAAAGAGGTCTTAACGCGGATCTTGCAGCTCCACACGCGGGGGAGGAAACGCAGATGATCAAGGAAGTTTTGCAGCAATTGGAACCGCTGGACGCGCAGATCGACGCGCTGTGCAGCAGCGCCGACGATGCCGAGATGACGGACACGACCACCCATGCGGCTGAGCTGGCCGAGCTTTCCGCACAGGAAAACATGCTTTTGCAGCGCTGCACCTCGCTGACGCCGGAGGACCGAGTCTTTCTGGCCCGCCGCCCCGACCGCCCGCACATTACCGAAATAATCGACAACCTGTTTACCGATTTTTTTGAGCAGTGCGGTGATCGGCAATGCAAAGAGGATGCGGCTATTTTATGCGGGATCGCACGGTTCCACGGGATGCCCGTTACCGTTTTGGGGCACCGCAAAGGGACTACGCTGGAAGAAAACCTGCGCTGCAACTTTGGCATGCCGGGACCGGAGGGCTACCGCAAGGCCCTGCGCGTGATGAAACAGGCGGAAAAATTTCACCGTCCCATCATCACTTTTATTGACACTCCCGGTGCTTACCCCGGCAAGGATGCGGAAGAACGCGGCCAAGGGGAAGCCATTGCCCGCAACCTGATGGAGATGAGCGGCCTGACCGTCCCGGTGCTGGCCATTGTCACAGGCGAGGGGTCCAGCGGCGGTGCACTGGGTCTGGGCGTTGCCAACCACATTCTGATGCTGGAAAATGCCGTGTACTCAGTGCTCAGCCCCGAGGGGTTTGCCAGTATTTTGTGGAAAGATGCTTCCCGCAGCGGCGAGGCCTGCACCATGATGAAGCTGACGGCACAAGACCTGTACGCAGATGGCATTGTGGAAGAAGTCATCCCCGAACCGCTGGGCGGCGCACAGCGTGGACGGCAGCTGCTTTTCAGCCGGTTGGACACCGCCATTGCGGTGCACCTTGCCGCTTTATGTAAGATGAGCGGCAAAGCGTTGGCAGAGCAGCGCTACAAAAAATATCGCCGCATCGGAGAAATGAGGGGCGCATGAAAGGCTTACAGCTGCTGGCTACCGGCGGGGCATTGCCCGGCCGTGTAGTGACGAACGAGGACTTGCGCCGACAGGTGGACACCAGCGACGAATGGATCACGACCCGCACCGGCATCTGCCAGCGCTATTACTGCACCGAAAACGAGGATGCCGCCACGCTGGCTATCACCGCCGCCCGTCAGGCCCTGACCCGCAGCGGTCTGGCGGCAAACGACATTGCCTGCTGTGTTGTGGCAACGCTCTCGGCCCCGACGGCTACCCCAAGCATTGCCTGCCGCGTACAGGCTGCCTTAGGTCTGCCGGAAAACCGGCCTGCCTTTGATGTGAATGCGGCCTGTTCTGGCTTTATTTATGCCGCCGCCGCGGCCCACGGGTTCCTGAGCACGCTGGGCGGGCGGTATGCGCTGGTCATTGGCTGCGAGGCACTCTCCCGCATGGTGGACCCGACTGACCGCACGACCTGTGTGTTGTTTGGCGACGGCGCGGGTGCGGCTGTTTTTGAGCTGGGCGAAAATGCCCCGTTCGCCGTAACGTTAGGCGCACGGGGCAGTGAAGCGATCCGCGCGGGCGGCCCTGCGGCCTGCGATACCGCGCCGATCACGATGGACGGCAGGGCGGTTTTCCGCTTTGCCGTGGAGGCTATGCCGCGCTGTCTGCAAGCCGTGCTGGACCGCAGCCAAAAGACATTGTCTGATCTGGACTGGGTAGTCTGTCACCAGGCCAACAGCCGCATAATTGACCATTGTGTCAAAAGTTTACACGCAGAACCGTCAAAGTTTTACAAAAACATAAGCCGTCACGGCAACACCAGTGCTGCCAGCATCCCGATTGCCCTGCATGAAATGGCGGAAAGTGATCTGCTGCGACCCGGCCAGACGCTGGCCTGCATCGGCTTTGGCGGCGGGCTGACATGGGGCGGGATGCTGCTGACGTATGAGGGTGGAAAATGAAGCTGCTCAATGAAATTTTAGGTACAAAATATCCCATTATACAGGGCGGCATGGCCAATATCGCCACGGGCGAGTTTGCCGCTGCCTGTTCCAACGCCGGGGCGCTGGGGCTGATCGGTTCCGGCGGCATGGACGCGGACACCCTGCGGGAAAACATTCGCCGCTGCCGCGCACTGACCGACAAGCCCTTTGGCGTGAACATCATGCTGATGCACCCGCAGGCGGATGAATTTGCCAAAATCGTGGTGGAGGAGGGCGTAAAGCTCGTCACCACCGGGGCGGGAAATCCGGGAAAGTACATGGCCGCGTGGAAAGCAGCCGGTATCACGGTCATCCCCGTGGTGGCGGCAGCCATTTTGGCCAAACATCTGGAACCGCTCGGCATTGACGCCGTTATTGCCGAAGGTACCGAGAGCGGCGGCCATGTGGGCGAGATGACCACGATGGCACTTGTCCCGCAGGTCGTCGATGCCGTCCATGTGCCGGTCATCGCTGCGGGCGGCATTGCCGATGGACGAGGGCTGGCTGCGGCGCTGGCATTGGGGGCGTGCGGTGTGCAGGTCGGTACCTGTCTGCTGGCGAGCACCGAGTGCCCCATCCATGAAAACTATAAAGCCGCCCTGTTAAAAGCCCGCGACAGTGATACCATCGTGACCGGGCGCATCGGCGGCACCCCTGTGCGTGTACTGAAAAACCGCATGAGCCGCGAGTATGTCCGCCAGGAAAAGGCCGGGGCTGATAAAATGGCGCTGGAACGCTTTACTTTAGGCAGTCTGCGCAAGGCTGTGTTTGACGGTGACACCGAGAATGGCAGCCTGATGGCCGGACAGGCCGCAGGGCTGCTGCACGAAGTCCGCCCGGTGGAAGAAATTTTTGCCGCGATGGTAAGCGAAGCCAAAGACTGCATCGCCGGTGTTCAAGCCGGACAACTATCCGGAACGGTTTGAGAAATGGTTTGAGAAATTTGTAGAACATGTTACCAATAATTTATAAACATCATGAATGCTAACGGTGTTCAAACCGGTGAGCCTTCTAAAGATCTTCCATCTGCTGAAGACTTTATGAAACAAGCTGCTAAGGATTGGATTGATGAAGAAGCTGATCGTGGTCAGAAAACTCTTGATCTTCTTAATTCCCTTATTAAAGCTAATGAGAAATATATTCAAGCTTTCTATTATTGGTTTTGTACTGAAAGCGTTTATTCTTATCGTGATGTAAGATACAATGATGTTATCTTTGAAATTATTTCTCCTCTTGAGTATTATCGAATTGATAGTGGTAATCTTTTTGTTGAAGATGATGATTATGGGATGCGAGAGTTTGATATTAACATCAATGATATAATTGGTGAGTATCAAGAAGTTCTTTCTAAAAGAGATATTGCTTATATTAAAGATATAATTCATAATCATGAAAGTACGGGTGAATATACAGTTACTCCTGTTATGCTTCGTTCTCGTGAGATTGCTTTTAATCCTACGATTGATGCGCAGAATGCTGCTCCGTACCACTCCTTGCCCTCTACCGGGGTCCTCAAAGCTCGTCATTGTGTTTTTAAGGTTCCTATGAAGCGTGGTGTTCTTACTTATACCAATGCTTATGGTGAGATTGAGCAAAAGATTGTTGATGAAGATTATGTCTTAGATACTACTCTTGGTGATATTGATATTGAATATACTTGGGTTCTTCAATGTTGGGAAGCGTATCGTTTTGGTGATAAAGATTGGGGTGTATATACTAAATCTCAACCTATCATTGTTCAACGTGAAGAAGTGAATAATCTTAATCATTGTAAGTTACCTTATAATGGTTTAAGTCGTTTGATGCTTCTTAATAATCCTAAACCTATTCCTTATCGCTTATTGCCTTATCTTGCTCTTTATCGTCTTTATACTTTAGTTGAGGAACGTACTATTAGTAAATTCCGGTCATGGCTATTGATACCTGAAAGTTTCTTAGCTGATACTAAAGATATGACTATGGAAGAGCGTCTTGATGCAGCTAATCGAGATGGTACTCTTGTATTTGATGATAGTGAAATAGCTAAGCAACAAGCATCACTTCAAGCTATTAAAGAGATTGCTAATACTACAATGATTAATTATCTTACGACTATTAATCAGATTAAGCAATCTATTAAGCAAGAAGCGTATGAACTTGCTAATATGAACGATCAGCGTGCAGGAGATATTCAAGCTCGTGCCGGTAAAGCTGTCACTGAAATGGGACTTAATCAAGCTCTAATGGGGTCTGTATGGTCACTTAAAATCTTTGATTGCTTCCGCTCTCGTGATATGATGGCTAATCTTGATGCTGCTAAGATTGCTTGGATTGATGGCTATGAAGGTTCTTATGTAGATCCTAATACTAACGAAATTGTTCAAGTTCGTGTAAATGGTACTGACTTTGTTAATTCTAATTTAGGTATCTTTGTTGGTAACTCTGCTGAACTTAATGAACAAGTACGTAAGCTTGAAGAGATTGCTTTTGGTGCTGCTCAAAATGGAAATTACGATGTAGCTGCTGAGGCTGTTTGTAATCATAATGTTGCTTCTTTACGTAAATATATTAAAGAAGCTGCCGAAGCTCAACGTCAATTTGAACTTCAAAAAGAAGAGATTCAGAAGAAGTGGGATGCTGAGATTGAACAAATTCGTGCTGCTAATGCGGAAGCTCAACGTAAATTTGAAGCTGAACAAGCTCAACTTGATCGCGATTCTAAAGAGGCTATTGCTGCTGATACTAATCTTACTAATATTATTATTACTGATGCTAAGCTTCAAGTAGATAAGAACGGTAATGATTACATTAGTGAAAATGAAGCTAATGGTAGTACTCTTGATGATTATCTTAAAATGACTAAGTTAAACTTAGATATTGACAGAGCTAATCTAGAACGTGCCAAGTTTGAGGAACAAAAGCGCATGAATCGTATTAACGCTAACAAGCCACGAAAGTCTTAATGTAGGCTCTTATTTTTGTCGAATTGAACAACTATATCGACTGAAATTTGGATTCATCAGAGGTCTTCATTTGAGCCTTAAAATGGCATAAATTAATTGGAATTTCAGAGAGCCGTGTAATAGGCGGTACTAACGCTGTTTCTAATAATATTTCTAATGCCATTTTTAATACACATATTATTATTACATTTGTCACTGTTATAACTTAATTTATAAAAGATAAAACACTATGCCAAATCCTATTGTTCCCGGTGGTGTTACTGATAGTAATACTACTAAAACTGCGGAAGAGATAGCTGCTGAACAAGCTGCTAAAGCTGCTAAAGAAGCAGAAGAAGCCGCTAAAGCAGAAGAAGAACGTAAGAAAGCAGAAGAGGAAGAAGCTAAACGTAAAGCTGAAGAAGAAGCTGCTAAAACTGCTACTCAAAAAACTGAAACTGAAACTGAAACTCCTACTAAGATTGTTCTTACTACCGATGACGGTGATGTTGAGTATGATCTTGATGCTGACGGTAATGCCGTTAAAGACGGAGAGATTGTTTACACTAAGGCTCAGTTAGATGAGTTTGCTGCTGCTGAAACTCAAGAGGAAACTATAGATGTTTCTGCTATTTCTGCTATTTCTGGTTTAACTCCGGTAAATGCTGATGGTACTCCTAAGCAATATGAAATGACTGTTGAAGGTCTTGCTCAACGTGATGCTGATATTGCAGAGCTTGCTAAACGTCAAGCTGAAAGTGAAGCTATCAACAATTTCTTTCGTACTAATCCGGATATTTATCAAGCTGCTCTTTACAAACAAACCTATGGTTCTCTTGAGGGTTTTGCTAATCATGTTGATTGGACTACAATGACTCTTGAAGATAAATCAGATGATCAGTTAGAAGCTGTTATTCGTTCTGCTGAAAAACGTAAAGGTACTTCTGATGCTCAAATCGAACGTATCATTCGTTTTTCTAAAGCTGATAAAGTATTAGCTGAAACTGCTAAAGAGAGTCTTGATTATCTTGCCAATGTTCAGAGACGTGAGATTGAAGCTGCAAATGCTAGGCAAGAAGCCGAATATCAAGCTGCTCAAGAAGCTCTTGATAAAGCCTACGGTATTACCTATGATGAGAATGGTAAAGCTAAAGTGCTTAACGTTCCTGATTCTTTATACGATAAGATCGTTAATAAAGGTACTATTGGAGGTCTTGCAATTCCAACAGCAGGTGTTAAAAGAATTGTTAATGGTAAAGAACAAATTCTTTCTCGTAAAGATATTGTTAAGTATCTAACAGCTCCTGTTGTTGAAGTTAATGGTGATTTCTATACGCAAGCTCAGAAAGATGTTTTTGATATGCTTGCTGATAATGAAACGTTCGCTATGGTAGCACTTCGTAACTTATTAGGTGCTGATATTAGTCAGTTAGCTGCTGCATCTATACGACAAGAAGCTGTTCGTCGTTTGAACATTACTTCTAGTGGTAAACCTAAAGTTAAGGTATCCACTCAAGGTGGCGGTACTAAAGTTAATCCTAATAGACGTCCTATTGTTCCGGGTGGTATTATTGATTCAAATAAATAATTATCGTAACTATGCTTAGAGAAATTGGAAAAAAACAGTATTCCAAAGAGGTTTACTCTGATGCCGATATGCTATTGAACTTTAATGTTCTTGGTGCTGTCGATTTGAATAAGTCTCTTACTTATCTTTGGGGTAGGAACAGTAATCAATTCCCTCTTCTTTCTCTTACAGAAGGTCAAGGGAATATCTCTCGTAAGAAACCTATTAATGCTGGTGATACTCAGTATAAGTGGAAGATTATGGGGAAACCTACTGTCACTTCCCCGATTGTGCGTTTGATTACGCCTACTCAAACCCCCGGTAAAGGGTTTATGTCTTTCAAAGCGGAGTTCCAAGATTCCTTATCAGTATTCTGCTATTACTCCTGACGGAAAGCACATGGTTCGTATGCAGACCGATGGTGAGCAGACTGCTTCCGGTGGATATATCTATGAAATGATTATCCTTGGTGGTAATCCTGATGAGTTTATTGATCTCAGCAATTTTGAGAGAGGTAAATATTGGGGTATGGGTGCTCCTACGATTGCCGGTGAATTATCTACTGGTTCTCGTTCTACTGCTGAATCTTGGAGTGAAATGACTAACCAGTTTGGTTTCCATAGATTCTCCAAAATTATTACTGGTAACATTGCTAATATCGTAACCGAGTTTGAACTTGATTATGATGATGGTTCTAAAGGTACTCTTTGGATGCCTTATGAAATGCGTCAGTTTGAGTTCATGCGTAGACGTTTGTTAGAAGAGGATTTGTGGTTCTCTGCTTACAACCGTGATATTAACGGTGTTATTCATAATCAAGAAAAACATTCAAACAAACCTATTCCTCGTGGTGCTGGTGTTCGTGATATTCTTATCGCATTCGGTAACTACTTCGAATACTCATTCATGACTATCGAGCTTATTGATATGATTCTTTCTCGTATCTTTGAAGTTCGTAACGATATTGATTTGAGTAACAAAAATATCGTTCTTTATACTGGTAAAGGTGGTTCTAAAATGTTCCAACAGTGTATTAAGAATGAAGCTATCGGAAATGGTTACTTTGATAAGTTAGGTTCTGAGGAGATTCAAAGCCGTGGTGGTATCCTTTCTTATGGTGCATACTTTAATCAGTATAAGCACTATTCCGGAGCTACCGTTTCTGTTAAGGTTGTAGATTTGTTTGATACCGGTTCTCGTGCCGAAATGGATCGTAAGAATGGTCGTATGTATGGTGGCTTCCCTGTTACTTCTTATACGATGGTGTTCTTGGATCACTCTATTGATAACACGAGTGGTGAAGCAAATATTCAGTTGGTTTGTGAAGAGGGTCGTGAATATTTGTACGGTGTTTATCAAGGTATTACTCCGCTGCCTAAAGAGTGGGGTGCTTATAGTAAGATGTTATCTACTAGAGAGGATATTGCTACTTATGAAGTTATGTCTTCACAAGGTATCAATATGCTTAATGGTACTACTTCTTTCTGGGCTGAAATGATTTTTGAATAAGCGTACATTACGATTATTGTAAAGTATAAACTTACTAAAGTATAAACTATATGATATACTCACGCAAAATAACCTTAGCTTTAAAGCTGAATCCGACTATGTTTCAAGTCGTGAATCAGAAAAGTATTGGTGCTTTCAATACTATTTTCGGTCCGAGCATTAAAGCGGTTCTTACTCTATCTAGTAAAACTGCTGAAATGGCTTCTATACTTCCTACGATCATTGGAGCTTCTGCTGATAGTCGCAATGTAAACTTTCAAGACCTCGTTTTGAAGCATCTTAAAAACTCAACTGTTGAAGTTCCTGCTCAGGGTTATGAGCTTGAAACTGGTTGGGAATTTTCTCTTAACGATCCTGTTAAACGTGACGCTATTCTTGATTGGGCTAAAAAGAACAGTATTAATACTGAGGTTGCTTCGAATAAATTGGAGAAAGCTATCTTTGATGCTATGCTCTTTGGTGAAGGTACTGCGGTTCATGAAGAGAATCTGTATATGTACATGACTCCTATTAAACCGCAAGATTATATTCTTTGGCGTCTTGCTCTGCTTACTTCTACTGTTGCTAATAAACCGGAAGATGTTGAGAAATCTACTAACATTCGGTTTTACTTACATAGCATTGAAGATGTTAAGCGTATGAAAGATGCTAAGACTAAAGCTGTTGTTAATACTGCTACTAAGTTGGCTCAGTTGTTCACAGGTGATGAGTCTTCTTATAAACGTATTAGAAATATGCTTATCTGTAATGCTCCTGCTGATACTCTACAGATTATCAAAATGGAACATGGAGATTTGCAAACAGCTGTAGCTGAACTTTCTCAAACGAATGCAGATGCATTTATTTCTCTGTTTGATAACAAGAATGTAGAAGCGATGGCGCAAGTTTATAAGTTACTCGCCGCTCAAGTCATTACGAAAGACGGTGATAATTACTTTGACACTGTGCGTCCAGAAGTAGTTCTTGGTTCTTCCATTGAGGGTGTTATGGCTTTCTTAGCTGCTCCCGAAAATGTTGAATATAAAGCACAACTTTTTACTGCTTATAAGGCTTCGGTTATAAACTAATAAAATAGTGTCAGTATGTATAGTAGTTGTAAAGAAGCACATATTGCTGTAAACGATAAGATTCAGCAGATTAATGCTAATAGGCAAGAATCTATTCGTCCGCAGTATATTGATATTGCTCTTAATGAAGCTATTGACGTACTGCTTACGCAAAAGATTAAAGCCTTTGAAGAGACTGGTCGTTATTACGATGATTTGCAGGTGCTAAAGACTACATATAGAAGTCCTCTTTACCTTCTCGCAAATGAGGGTAATAGAGGCTTCACTTTTTTACCTGCGAATTACCTACATGGTGTCTCTTATGATGCAAGTGTTATATATGATAAGTTTAAACGTTATCGAGCAACTGAATCTGTTACTACTAGGATTTACGTTGTTAATATCAGTGAGCTATTTAAAACTATTCCTTGTTATATAGAAGATTTCGTTATTCAAATTGGTAATGATACCGTTACGTTTCATTATCCTGCTAAGATTTATCGTAAAGAGGGTCTATTTGAATATATCAACTATATGCTCTCCATATTGCTGCGAAAAGGTTACAATGTGACTTACGAACGCTACAATAACGAGTATTACCCCGAATCACTAGTGTTTTACTTCGATACGCCACAGTTAATTGTAGTTGGAGATAAATATACTATTAAGCTAGTACAATTCAACTACGAGCGTTATTCGGGCTTATATGAGGTTATCACTTCTGAC
>OGXI01001862.1_pt1 | contig 16800 bp, 16 predicted proteins | sample 1576221 | NCBI WGS metagenome assembly OGXI01 (sample SAMEA3541523, study PRJEB24748) | human gut metagenome | biome: human gut; feature: human-associated habitat; material: faeces | place: China | collected 2012
TGCTTGAAATCGTGTGTCACCAACTGCGTGATTATGCTTTTGACAAGCACAAAAGTCCCCGTCGTGTGCTGCGGCCAGAGTGTGGAGCCCGGGGACATCATCCTCGGCGACCGCGACGGCGTCATCGTCATCCCGTCGGGAGATGCGGCCAGTCTGTACGACGCGGCGCGGCAATCCCATGAGCGGGATCTGGCGAAGACCGAGAATGCCCGCCGGGGGCTTTTTGATCGTGGCTGGGTAGACGGCGCGCTGGAACGGAAGGGCTGTGAGATTGTCGAGGGCCTGTGGCGGTAGCCGGGTACCACGGAAAACCTTTTTCTTGACTCCGTCCGCGCCTCTCGTATCCTTTTGCAGGAACGCCCGCGCCGTTTCGGAACAGGCAGGGGGGAGGGCGTCGTTCTTTGCTATCTTCTTTCCCAAAGGAGCTTTCATGAATATCGCGCTGGTGGCGCACGACAACTGCAAAAAGGATTTGGTCCGGTGGGCGCGGGAGCATGTCAACGAACTGAAAGGCCATCGCCTGACCTGCACGGGGACCACGGGGCGCCTTATAGACGCGGCGTTGCGCGAGCTGCTTGGCGACGAGAGCCTGTCGACACCCGTGGAGTGCCTGAAATCCGGTCCGCTCGGGGGCGATCAGCAGATGGGTTCCCGTATCGCGGAAGGCAAGATCGACGCCCTGATCTTCTTCTGGGACCCCATGCTGGCCCAGCCGCATGACGTGGACGTTAAGGCCCTGCTGCGCATTTCCAATCTGTACAATATCCCTACAGCTTGTAATGTCGCCACAGCAAACTGCCTTGTCTCGTCTCCGGCCTTCTTGCAGGAACATCCTCAATCGACATACGATTTTTCCGCGCAGTTGGCGACTTTACTCCCACTACGGGCAAAAACGCGAACACCGTCCATCACTATGACGTGTATCGTCTGCACACGCTGAAAAACAGCAAGGACGCATACGGTCAGATTACGACCGTCGTTCGCGCAACGCCTGACCAGATAGGCCAGATTATGGCTGATCTCGGCGGCAATATCGCAGACGTTCCCGGTCACATCCTCGACATGGAAGTCCGCAACAGCTTCGGTAAAATCAACCTCACCGATCACGATGTTGTAGAGTAATGAAGCCTGCCCCACCACCAGTTGTTCGACCACCACCAGAATAACTGCCAGTGGGGCGGTGAATATAGCTGTTCTTTCCTCCGTAAGGACGGCTATCTTCACCGCCCCACACATTTTGTCAGACTTCGGTTTGACATTCCATGGGTGCTACGCCCGTGGAATGTCAAATGTCATGTCAAAACAAAAAGGTGGTACACAATGCTCCGATTCAAATGCTGGTATTATGATCAGGCGATTCAGGACGGTAGCGAGGATCGGATCAAGAACCTGCTTCCAGACCATCTGCCGGATGATATTCAGCCCCTCTATGACCATGCACATCAATAAAAATAACGTCTCAGCCAATGTTCAGACAGACATCGGCTGAGACGCTTGTTATAAAAGATTACTCAAATTTTCGATCATACAGCAGTGCTGCAATCAGCATGGTGGTCGTCTGCCACATACAGGCTGGAGTGCCGGTCATTGTGAAATGGGAAGAGGGCCATGCCGTAATGGTTGACCTCCATACCGTACGGGCAATATCATAGGGGCCTTTGCCCTCAATGGTCAGTTGGAAGATGCGTCGCACCACGGCAGCCGCTTCCTCGTCAATCAGCCAGTGGTATTTGTTCTCCGGGTCTTTCTTATAGCCATAGATGGCACAGTTGGTGATAAACTGTTCCTGTTTCGTTTGCTCCATAGGCTTTCTCCTTGCGTGATTGGTTGGTTTTTGATATAATGTGTTTAGTTTCGTTAGCTGTAAGCCAACCGTGTCTTTCTGTTTGTTTTCCATGTTCTTTTTCTCCTTTCTGTCCTTTGTGTTTTATGACAGTAACCTTAGTAACTCGCGTTTAGATTACCCTTTCACTAATAGGAGAAAACCGGGGTGTAAATCGGAACTGTTTTTTAAAAAAGAAAAACATTTTTTCGGGAGTGAAGCTATCGTGGAACCATGGGAGCATAATCTAAACAAAGTGAGGTGCACAAACCTATGAAACGTGTTGCCGCTGCCCTTACCGCTGCTGCGGCGGCAGGCCTGGGCGCTGCCTATGGCATCTACCACCTGGCTTTTTTCCAGCGGCCGAAGCTGGAGATTCCCACGGCAGAGGAGTGGGCGCAGGGTTCTCGCTTTTTGCCGCAGATCCGCGAAAACGTGGAGTTTGTGGACAGCCTGCCCTGCGACTATGTACATATCACCGCCGATGACGGTACTTCGCTGTCGGCTCGGTACTGCCACGAGGCCGACGACGCGCCGATCGCCATCATCATGCACGGCTACCGTGCCACTGCGATGCGCGACACGATGGGGCTGATCGTGTTATGCAAAAAGCTGGGCTACAACCTGCTGATGCCGGACCAGCGTGCCCACGGGCGCAGTGACAGCTACACCATCACCATGGGCGCGCAGGAGCGCTACGATGCCCGCGCCTGGGCGTACTGGGCTTCAGTGCGGTCCAGCGGCAAGGTTCCCATCTTTTTAATGGGCGTCTCGATGGGCGCAGCCACCGTTCTGCTGGCCAGCGGGCTGGACCTTCCGGACAGCGTTCACGGCATCATCGCGGATTGCGGCTACTCCAGCATCCGGGACATCTGCCGCACCTGTCTGCCCAAGTACCTGCCGCACGTGCCGGTGGGGCCGGGCTATGCCGTCGGCAAAGCTGGTGCCAAGATCTTCGGCCGCTTTGACCCCGATACCGTGGATTGCCGCAAGGCCGTGGCGCAAAGCAAGGTTCCGATTCTCTTCATCCACGGCAGCGCGGACGACTTTGTGCCCTGCAGCATGAGCCGCGAAAACTACGACGCTTGCGCCAGCGAGAAAGAGCTGCTCGTCATTCCCGGTGCCACCCACGCCATGTCCTACTACTACGACACACCCGCCTACACCAAGGCCGTGACAGACTTTTTGAAAAAGCACATCTAAAACCAAAATTCAAAACGCTCCCTGCAGGCAGGACCGCATCGCATGCACAGGTCCGCCGCCGGGAGCGTTTTTATTTCAATCGCTCAGGCTGCAAAAGGGGAGTGGTCACTATTTTTCCAAATACTCCATCATACCGTCCAATTTTTGCTGCATTTCCTTGTAACCGCGGATGTAGAGTTCCGTCAACTTCTCGGTACTGCCCTCGAAGCGGCCGATGCCTACCGGCTCATCGGGGCGGATAACGCAGATGCGTCCCTCGTCTTCCAGCGCATCGATCTGGTCCAGCAAAGCGTTGTAGCGCATCTCCTGGGTCAGCAGCGTGGCCAGAAACAACGGTTTATCGCCATAAAAATCATCATACAGGTCCACCATGCGCTGGCTGGGCTGCTTTTTTCGGAAACCCTTCTCCCGCGTGGCCACGATGACGATCTTGGCAAAGCCCTGGCGCAGCGCCCAGTTGATGGGGATGGGGCAGGCGCAGCCGCCGTCCAGGTAGCTGTGGCCGTCGATCTTGACCGGCACCGATGCCAGCGGCAAACTGGCCGAAGCCTTGACCGCCTGCTTAAAGTCCAAACCTGGCTGGTCTTTTTCAAAGTAGACTGCCTTGCCGGTCTCCACGCAGGTGGCCACGGCAAACATTCGTTGGCCTCCGTTTTTAAACATATCCTCGTCAAAGGGGACTTCCTTTTCAATGTCATTCAGCAAAAAGTTCAAGCCGAACAAGCTGCCGCCTTTCACTGCCGCCAGCGGGCCAAAGTACCGCCGGTCGTGGCGGTAGCGCAGGTTGATGCTGGCCGCGCGGCCAGGCTGGTGGGCCACATAGTTATAGGCGTTCAGTGCCCCGGCCGACACCCCCGCCACGGCGGGGAAGTACAGGTCATGCTCCATCAAAATATCTAGCGCGCCGGCGGTATACAGCCCGCGCAGCGAGCCACCCTCCAGCAAAATCAACGAATTTTCCGGCAGTTTTGTGTTCATAAGCGCACCCTCCATTTATACAGATTATTGTAGCGCGGGGCGGCGGGTATCGCAAGCGAAAGCTGTTGTACAAAACCAAAAAAATGTGGTAAAATGCAGGCAAAGTATTGTTGCCGACAAAAGGAGTCCCTTATGATCGAACTGCACGCCGAAGCTCCCAAAATTATCGTCCCGCTGTTTGCCCGCACTCTGCCGGAGCTGACCGCCCAGGCCGCCGCTGCGCAGCGTGCCGACGCCGCTGACCTGGTGGAGCTGCGCCTGGACCCGCTGCCCCGGCAGGATTGGCCGACGGCTTTGGCCCAGGTGCGCGCCGCCATAACGAAACCGCTCATCGTGACCATCCGAACAGCGCGGGAGGGCGGTGAAGTCGACCTGACCCCCACCGAGTACGGCGAAGCCTGCCAGGCACTTTTGGCTCAGGGCAGTGCAGACGCACTGGACATTGAATGGCTGGCGGACAAGACCCTGACCGAGGAGCTGCGGGACGCCGCCCACCGAGCGGGTGTTTCGGCGCTGTTCAGCGAGCACCACTTTGGTTCCACTCCCGACACAGGCGTCATGACTGACACACTGGTGGGCATGCTGGATCTGGGCGCAGACATTGCCAAGCTGGCCGTCATGCCCCGCAACCGCGCCGACGCTGCCCGCCTACTGTTGGCTACGGCTCAGGCGGCCGCCCAGCGCCCGGGCAAAGCCCTTATTACTATGAGTATGGGCCGCGACGGCGCCGTGACCCGCTACTGCGGCGGCGCGTTTGGCAGCGCGGCCACTTTTGGCACGCTGTCCGCCGCCAGCGCCCCCGGCCAGCCGCCGGTGACCCTGCTGAAAGAAAAGCTGATTTTAGGCGAAGATTTATGAAATACCGTGCATTTTTACCAGCTCTGGCCCTTCTTTTGCTGACAGCCTGCGGCAAAGCGGAGCTGACCGGCATCAGCCTACAGCCGGTCACCGTGCAGGCCGGGGAAACCGCCGAAGCCGCCGTGCAGTACGAGACCTCGGGCAAAGCCTCAGACACCGCGATCCAAACTGCGGTGGATGCCAACCACTGGACCTGGCAGACCGGGGACGAGAACATTGCCACCGTGAACAGCCAGGGCGTCGTCACTGGGCTGCACGGCGGTGAGACCACCCTGACCCTGACGGACGCCAGCGGCGACCTGACCGCCAGCTGCACCGTGCAGGTGACCAACCCGCTGCGGGAGCTTATTCTAAACGACATTGTGCTGTACCTTGACCAGCGCACCGAGATCGTTTTGGATTATGACGGCACCGAGCGAATCGCCCATTATCCGTCCAGCCATGCCAGCATCCTCTGCCGCTTTGTGCCGGAGGATGCCACCGGCCGCGAGCCGGTGACCTACCAAATCGCGGATGAAAGCATCGCCAGGCTGGACGGGCAGTGGCTAGTGCCGGTGGCCTACGGGACCACGACCCTGACCGCCACATGCAGTGGCAAGACGGCCACCGCCACGGTCACTGTGGTGCGCATCCCGGAGGAGATTCATCTAAACATTAAGGAGATTCGGCTGAAGCCGGGGGAGACCGTCCAGCTTTCGGCGGAGTTTGAGCCGGCCGATGCGGACCTGTACACGGCCCTGCGCTGGACCACCGACACCCGGGGCGTTGCCACCGTAGACGAAAACGGCCTGGTAACCGCGGTCGGCCCCGGATACACCTACATCCGGGCGACCTCCACCCTGAGCGACTACCCGGAAGGGTATTGCGACGTCACGGTGGAGAACGGGGAATAATATTGATAAAAAAAGTGGGGCTGCACCACACCCGGTGCAGCTCTCTTTTTTATGTATGAGTATTTACTAAAACTGTAAGTATCGAAGTTCCTGTTGCTAATTATAAAAAAGCACACGCTAAAATGTTCCATGTGGAACATTTTGCGGCCTACTTTTCTATTAAACATAATTGCCGTAAACTAGGCTTTATGTTATGATAAAGATAACTTTCGTGCTATGAGGTGACCACTATGACCGCTGCGCAGCAACAACAAGCCGCAAAGAATTTTGCCGCCTACTGGAAAGGCAAAGGCTACGAAAAAGGCGAGAGCCAACCTTTTTGGCTGTCGCTTCTTCGGGATGTGTACGGAGTCGAACACCCTGAGCAGTTTATCCAGTTTGAGGAGCAGGTCCACCTCGATCACACCAGCTTTATTGATGGCACCATTCCCGCCACCCATGTTCTGATCGAACAAAAAGGCCTGGGCAAGGATTTGAACAAGCCTATCAAACAATCCGATGGGGCACTGCTGACACCTTTCGAGCAGGCAAAGCGGTATATTCTGGAACTGCCCGTATCGCAGCATCCGCGCTGGGTGGTAACCTGCAATTTCAGTACCTTCTATGTGTACGATATGGAGCGCCCCCACGGCGAGCCGGAAATCATTCAGCTGGAAAACCTAGAGCGGGAATACTATCGGCTTCAGTTTCTTGTTGACGTCGGAAACGAACATCTCAAGCGCGAGATGGAAGTCTCTATTGCTGCTGGCGAGATCGTCGGCTTACTGTACGACGCTTTCTATAATCAATTCACCCCCCCCCCGAAGAAATAATGTTGATACGCTAAAAAGTCTCAACAAACTTTGTGTCCGGCTTGTTTTTTGCCTGTATGCAGAGGATGCAGGTATCTTTGGCCAACACGGAATGTTCCATGATTATCTCTCTGCTTTTGATACGCGCGGTATGCGCAAGGCACTTGTGGAGTTGTTTAAAGTTCTGGACACCCGCCCGCAGGACCGCGACCCGTACTTACAGGATGACAACCCGGATCTGGCTGCATTCCCGTATGTTAACGGCGGGTTGTTCTCTGACGAAGATATTGAGATACCACCTTTTACCGACGAGATCCGGGAGCTGCTGCTTGTAAAAGCAAGCGAAAATTTCAATTGGGCAGAGATAAGCCCCACAATTTTCGGTGCCGTCTTTGAAAGTACCCTGAACCCGGAAACGCGCCGCAGCGGCGGCATGCACTATACCAGCATTGAGAATATCCACAAGGTCATTGACCCACTGTTTTTGGACGAACTGAAGAACGAGCTTGACGAAATCAGCACCATCCCGGTAGAACGCACAAAGAAAGCGAAACTGCGGGCCTTTCAGCACAAGCTGGCGTCACTGACGTTCTTAGACCCGGCATGCGGCAGCGGCAACTTTTTAACAGAAACGTATTTGAGCCTGCGCCGCCTGGAAAACAAGATTTTGCTGGAACTCTCCCACGGGCAGGTTACGATGTACTCCGCCAGCGAAAGCCCGATACAGGTTTCCATCAGCCAGTTTTACGGCATCGAAATCAACGACTTTGCTGTGACAGTTGCAAAAACCGCGCTCTGGATTGCGGAAAGCCAGATGATGAAAGAAACGGAGAAAATCCTGCTCGTTCCGCTGGAATTTCTGCCGCTGAAAACAAACGCCTTTATTGTAGAGGGCAACGCCCTGCGGGTGGATTGGGAGAGCGTGGTGCCCAAGGATAAGCTGAATTATATTATGGGGAATCCGCCGTTCATTGGGCAAGCGTTGAGAACGAAAGAGCAATCTAAAGATGTTGTTGATGTATTTGGAAAAGGCAGCCCAGAAACAAAGCTGGATTATGTCCTCTGTTGGTATAAAAAGGCACTGGATTTAATGAAATGCAGTCCACAAGTTCATTGCGCGTTTGTCTCAACAAATTCTATCTGTCAGGGCGAGAGCGTTCCTACATTTTGGAAGAAAATATGTAGCGAAGGCGCGGAAATACAGTTTGCGCATACCAGTTTTGCGTGGTCGAGTGAGTCAAACCATTCTGCAATGGTCTATTGCGTTATTGTAGGCTTTACTGCAAAGTCGCTTCCTGCAGAGAAAAAACTTTTTACTAATGGTCAATGCAAGCTGGTGTCGCACATAAACGGTTATCTGCTGGCTGCACCAGATGTTTGGATTGCAAGCCGTACAAATAATAAACCAGACTGGCTTCCCAAAATCGAAAAAGGCAGCGAACCCAGTGATGGTGGACATCTGTTTTTAACGCCAGAGGAGGCAGACTGTCTATCACAAAAGTACCCAAGTTTGGTCAAGTATATTCGTAAATTCACTGGTGGTAACGAAGTAATCAATAGTAAACCGGGTGAGGTTTCAAGATATTGCTTATGGTTCTTGCACGGAAATCCGGCGGACTACGCTAAAAATTCAGAGATTTGCGAACGCTTGCAAGCAATTCGCACATTAAGAGAGGGTAGTTCTGCCGACAGAATAAGAAAAAAAGCTGACGAAGCATATCTGTTTTGTCAAATCCGTCAGCCAGAGAGCGACTATATAATTATTCCAAGACATTCAACAAGTTCACGTCGGTATATCCCTATGGCATATACTAGCAAAGATATTATCTGTGGTGATTCTGCTTATGTATTGGCAAGTGAATCACGATACCTATTTGGAATCTTAAACTCTAATGTTCACAATGCTTGGTGCCGAGCAATTTGCGGCAGACTAGGCATGGCATATCGCTACTCCCCAGCAGTTTACAACAACTTTCCATGGCCGACACCTACCAAACAGCAAAAGACCAAAATCGAGCAGACTGCACAAGCTATTCTGGACGCACGCGCCCTTTACCCGGATTGCAGTTTGGCTGACCTGTACGATGAACTGACCATGCCGCCAGAGCTGCGCAAAGCCCATCAAGCCAACGACCGCGCTGTGATGGACGCTTACGGCTTTACAAAGGGTACTGCCGCCCGCACCAGCGAAAGCGCCTGTGTGGCCGAGTTAATGAAACTCTACCAGCAAAAAGTATCGGAACTGGAGAAATAACAGCAAAGCGCCCCTGAGCCACGGGTCCAGGGGCGTTTTCTTGTTATAAAACATTCAATTTTCAATTCTCTGAAAGGGACGGTGTGGCCCGTACGAGAATCTTCCGCGCCTTGTTCGATTCCTCGTACGGAAGTATAAAAAAGCACCTGAGCCTAAGCTCAGGTGCTTTTTTATGACCCGTACGGGAATCGAACCCATGTTACAGCCGTGAAAGGGCCGTGTCTTAACCGCTTGACCAACGGGCCTTATATAATACAAGATTTCGCTAAAACAGCAAGCAACTTATCGGCTACTATTGCAACCGACCCCCAAGTATTTTAGCGAAATCCTGTATCATGTGGTAGCGGTAACTGGATTTGAACCGGTGACACTTCGGGTATGAACCGAATGCTCTAGCCAACTGAGCTATACCGCCACATTTTTGAGGCGCACTCGAAAGTGCTTTATTATTATACGAAAAAGCGGGGTCCATGTCAAGTATTTTTCCCGACTTTTTTGAAAAAATACCAAAAAAATTCCCGCATTGCGGCTGCAGTGCGGGAATAAGCGCTTGTTACAAAATTACTTCTTGTTGGGGACCAGCACGGCCTTGCCGCCCATGTAGGGCTGCAGGACTTCGGGGATGGTCACAGTGCCATCGGCCTGCAGATGGTTTTCCAGGAAGGCGATCAGCATACGCGGCGGGGCCACGCAGGTATTGTTCAGGGTATGAGCCAACTGGGTCTTGCCGTTCTCATCCTTATAGCGGATGTGCAGGCGGCGGGCCTGGGCGTCGCCCAGATTGGAGCAGCTGCAAACCTCAAAGTATTTCTGCTGGCGGGGGCTCCAGGCCTCGATGTCGCAGCTCTTGACCTTCAGGTCAGCCAGGTCTCCGGAGCAGCACTCCAGCTGACGGACGGGGATCTCCATAGAGCGGAACAGTTCAACAGAGTTCTTCCACAGCTTGTCGTACCAGGTCATGCTGTCCTCGGGTTTGCAGACAACGATCATCTCCTGCTTCTCAAACTGGTGGATACGGTAGATGCCGCGCTCCTCGATGCCGTGGGCGCCCTTTTCTTTACGGAAGCAGGGGCTGTAGCTGGTCAGGGTCAGGGGCAGCTTCTCGCCATCAATGGTCTGGTCGATGAAACGGCCGATCATGGTATGCTCAGAGGTACCGATCAGGTACAGATCCTCGCCCTCGATCTTGTACATCATGGCATCCATCTCGGGGAAGGACATAACGCCCTTGACCACATCGCCGTGCATCATGAACGGGGGGATGACGTAGGTGAAGCCCTTGTTGATCATGAAGTCGCGGGCGTAGGCCAGCACAGCTTCGTGCAGGCGGGCGATGTCGCCCAGCAGGTAGTAGAAGCCGTTGCCGGAAACGCGGCCGGCGGCATCCAAATCGATACCTTCAAAGCTCTCCATGATGTCCACATGGTAGGGGATGGGGTAATCGGGCACAACAGGCTCGCCGAAGCGCTGGACCTCGACGTTGCAGCTGTCATCGGGGCCGATGGGCACGCTGGGGTCGATCATCTGGGGGATCGTGTACATGATCTCCTGGATCTTGGCCTGCAGCTCGGTCTCCTTGGCCTCCAGCTCCTTCAGGCGGTCAGCCTGAGCGGTGACCTGCTTCTTGATTTCCTCGGCCTCGGCTGCCTTGCTGGGGTCCTTCTTGGCCTGGCCCATCAGAGCACCGATCTGCTTGGACAGCTTGTTGCGGTTGGCGCGCAGGTCGCTGGCCTCGCCGATGGCAGCGCGGTACTCGGCATCCAGCTTGATGACCTCGTCGACCAGGGGCAGCTTGGCATCCTGGAACTTTTTGCGGATGTTTTCCTTGACTGCCTCCGGATTTTCACGGACAAAACGAATGTCTAACATGATGATTCTCCTCTATATTTTTCTATACTTTATAGAAAACCAGGTTGATTATTCGGCCTCCGGGTCGTAATGGCCCAGCAGATCGGCGAACTTTTGCAGCATTTCATCGCTGTAAAAGTCGATCTTCAGCGAGCCTTTGCCATCTTTGTATTCCACGTGGACCTCACTGCCGGTCACTTCTTTTAGGGCCGCTTCGATCTCCACCGCGCGCTTGGGGCGGTTGAAGGGGTCTGGCTTTGGTTTGGACGGTTTGGCAGGCTTGGCCAGCTTTTTGCAAAGGGCTTCGGTCTGGCGGACGTTCAGCCCGTTGGCCTCGATTTCCTCGGCCGCCTGCTGCATCAACTCCTGTGTGGGCAGGCCCAGCAGCACTTTGGCGTGCCCGGCACTTAAAATGCCCTCACTGACTTTATGGCGGACCTCCTGCGGCAACGCCAGCAGGCGCAGGCTGTTGGTGACGGAGCTGCGGCTTTTACCCAGCTTTTTGGCGGCCGTTTCCTGCGTCAGGCCGTATTTTTCAATCAGCTGGTGGCAGCCCTCGGCTACCTCGATGGGATTCAGGTCCTCGCGCTGCAGGTTTTCGATCAGCGCCAGGGCTGCGGCTTGTTCGTCCGATACATCCTTGATGATGACCGGCACCTCATCCAGCCCGGCCAGCCGGGCGGCACGCCAGCGGCGCTCGCCCGCAATGATGATGTAGCCGGTGCCCAGCTTTTTGGGGCGTACAGCAATGGGCTGCAGCAGGCCGTTTTCGGTAATGCTGTCGGCCAGCTGGTTCAGCGCATCGTCGTCGAACTGCTTGCGGGGCTGCGCGGGGTCGGGTTCGATCTCCCGCAGCGGCAGAGTAGAGGCAGCCGCATCATCCGATGAGGTCTCGGGCAGGTCGGCAAACAGCAGGTCAAGGCCCTTGCCTAAGCCGCCCATTTTCTTTTTTGCCATCGGCTCACCTCTCGTTCTTGCTTAAAAATTCCCGTGCCAGTTCCATGTAAGCCTCGCAGCCTTTGCCGTTCGGCTCATAGAAATTGATGGGCATGCCGAAGCTCGGTGCCTCAGACAGGCGCACCGAGCGGGGGATGACCGCCTTGAACACCTTGTCCCCGTAGTACTTTTTGACCTGGGCCACCACCTGCATTGTCAGGTTCAGCCGGCCGGAGTACATGGTAAAGAGCACGCCCTCAATGTCCAGATAACGGTTATACTTTTTTCGCACCATTTTTAAGGTGTTCATCAGCTCCGTCAGGCCTTCCAGCGCGTAGTATTCGCACTGCAGGGGGATCAGCACGGTATCGGCGGCGCACAGGCCGTTGATGGTCAGCAGATCCAGCGAGGGCGGGCAATCGATGAAAATATAATCGTACAGCGGCACAATGGGGGCCAGCACGCTACGCAGGCGCATCTCGCGCCGGGGCAGGTTGACCAGCGCCACAGCAGCGCCGGCCAATTGGGTGTTGGAGGGAAGCAGGTCGGCATTATACTCGGTCTTGACGATGGCGTTGCGCACATCGTCGTCCTCGATCAGGCAAGTATAAATGTCGGACTCCAGCTTGTTTTTGGCAATGCCGTAACCGCTGGAAGCGTTGCCCTGGGGGTCGAGGTCTACGACAAGGACCTTTTTGCCCAGTGCTGCCACGCAGGCGCTGAGGTTTACGGCGCTAGTCGTTTTGCCCACGCCTCCTTTCTGGTTTGCTACTGCGATTACCTTTGCCACGCTTTTCCCTCCGTCTTTTTGCATTTTAAGACGGTTTTGTCCGTCTGGATTCTATTATAGCACAAGGAAACACTATAAAAAAGGGGGCAAACGCAAAAAATGCCCTGTAAAATGTTCCACGTGGAACATTTTACAGGGTTTTCTCTATTTTCAGTACTTTATACCTCGGTCGCGTACTCTTTGGCTGACTCCTGCGGCGGAGTCGTTGGCTGCTGCACAGGGCGGCCGTCACTGCCTACGGGGATGCGCACAATGTACTCCAGGCACCCGTCATGCTTATCACAGTGGGTAGTTGCCTGGATGCCCTTCTGGGTCATCAGGTCAACGGCATGCTGCAGGGTATTTACAAAAAAGCGGACATCCCGCACCATGGGGATGGTGCGGCGGCAGGGGCTGGGGCTGTTGGGGGCGGCCAACATCTGGTCCACCAGTTTGTCCGCCTGCCGCACGCTGAGCTTATCCCGCGCCATCTTTTCCAGTGCCGGGGTACGGCGGCTCTCTGGCAGGCGCAGGGCCGCGCGGGCATGGCGCTCGGTCAGGTGGTTGGCGGTGCAAAGCTGCTGCTGTTCCGGTGTAAGGGTAAGTAAACGCAGTTTGTTGGCCAGGGCAGGCTGACTTAACCCCAGCCGCCTTGCAGCCTCGGCCTGGGTACAGCCCCACAGGCGGATTACCTCTTTAATGCCGCGGGCAGTATCAAAGGGGTCCAGCTGGCTGCGCTGCAAGTTTTCCAACAGACCCAGTGCGGCGGATTCGCTGTCATCGTAGTCCGCCAAAATGGCAGGCACTTTTTCCAGCTTGGCAAGGCGGCAGGCGCGCAGGCGGCGTTCACCCGCGATGAGCTGGTATTTCCGCAGCCCCACCCGCCGCACGCTGATGGGCTGCAGCAGACCATTTTGCAGAATACTGACGGCCAGCGCCGCAATCTCTGGCTCGTCAAAAGCCGTGCGGGCCTGGTAGGGGGACGGTTCGATGCAATCAACAGGCAGCATGACAATGCGCCCTTGTTTTTGTAGTTCATTCTTAGCCACTTTTGATTCCTCCCTGCGGGTGATTATCACATAAAAAATGCTATGCTTTTCCCTGGGAAAAGCATAGCACGAACTGGAAAAAAGTGGAAGAAAAATCGTTCGCTGGATTTTGGCCCTTTTCGCGGTTTTACAGCGGCTTCTTGGCAATTTTGCCGCCGTTTCTGGGGTAAACGGTCGGAGTCTGCGATATTTTTTCGCACACCACCAGCCCGCGGGCACTGCCATCGGGCAGGGTGAACTGCCGGGTCTCGCGGTATTTACCGCCCAGCTTCTTTAAAGCGTTAGCCGCGGCCTTGGCTTCGGCGTCGGCTTCGGGGCCTTTCATGGCGATGAACACGCCGCCGACTTTGACCAGCGGCAGGCAGTATTCACTCAACACCGGCAAGGCTGCCACGGCGCGGGCGCTGGCAATATCGAACTGCTCACGCCAGACTTTGCGGGCGGCTTCCTCGGCGCGTTCCTTGGCGAACTCCACGCCGGTCAGGCCCAGCTCGGCGCAGGCATACTTTAAAAACTCTACACGCTTGCCGGTGGGTTCCATCAAGGTCAGCTCCAGGTCCGGTTTATAAATTTTAGCCACAATACCGGGGAAACCTGCGCCGGTGCCCACGTCCACCATCTTGCCCTGCACTTCAGGCTGGGCGGCAAACAGCAGGCTGTCAGCAAAGTGGCGGTCCTCGATGCCCTCGGGGCTGGTGATGGCCGTCAGGTTGACCTTCTCATTATAGCTCACCAAAATTTCAGCGTAGTGATCCAGCTGGTCCAGCTGTGCAGGGGAGAGGCTGATGTTCCACGTGGAACATTTTTCAGCCAGGCGGTTTTTATCAATCATAGTTTAACACTCATTTCTGTTTCAGCAGCACAATGCTCAGCTGGGCCAGGTCGCTGGGGGAGACACCGGGGATGCGCCCGGCCTGGGCCAGCGTGCGGGGGCGGATCTTCTGTAATTTTTCACGGGCTTCCAGCGTGATCATCTCAATGGGGCTGTAATCGAAGTCCTCGGGGATCTTCACATTCTCATGGCGCTGAATGTCCCGGATCAACCGTTCCTCACGGGCGATATAGCCGGCGTAGCGGATCTCGGTTTCGATGCGCTGGGCCATGGCAGGGGTCACACCCTCGCCGCGACCGATGACTTTGGCGATCAGCTCATAGCTGATGTAGGGACGGCGCATCAGTTCCAGCGCCGTGCCGCCGATTTCCCCCAGTTCGGTGCCTTCGGGCGCGGCGGCTTTCAGGTCGGCCAGCCGCACCGTGGTTTTGGCCAGGCGGTCCATCTCGTTCTGCTTGATCTCGCGATCCTTGCAGAATACTGCCCACCGGTCATCCTGTACCAGACCGTACTCCCGGCCGATGGGGGTCAGACGTTCGTCGGCGTTATCCTGCCGCAGGCTCAGGCGGTATTCACTGCGGCTGGTCATCATGCGGTAGGGGTCCATGACACCCTTGGTTACCAGGTCATCCACCAAAGTTCCCAGGTAACTGGTGTGGCGGGCCAGCACCAGCTCATCCTTTTTCAGCGCGTGGCGGGCGGCGTTCAGACCGGCAAGCAAGCCCTGGGCGGCAGCTTCCTCGTAGCCAGAGGTGCCGTTGAACTGTCCCGCGCCATAAATGCCCGCGACCACCTTGCTTTCCAGCGTAGGCTTTAAGGTGGTGGGGTCGACGCAATCGTACTCGATGGCGTAGGCCGGGCGCATGATTTCCAGATGCTCAAACCCCTTGATGGTACGGTACATGGCATTCTGCACCACCTCAGGCAGGCTGGAAGAAAGGCCCTGCAGGTACATTTCCTCGGTGTCCTCGCCGCAGGGCTCTACAAAAATGGGGTGGCGCTCCTTATCCTTAAAACGCACCACTTTATCCTCAATGGAGGGGCAGTAGCGCGGGCCGACGCCCTGGATGTCTCCGCCGTAGAGCGGCGAACGGTGCAGATTATCCAGAATGACCTTGTGGGTCTCGGGGTTGGTGTAAGCGATGTAGCAATCCACCTTGTTGTGCATCGGCTCTCGCGTTAAAAAGCTGAAAGGCTGCAATTCCTCATCCGGGTCGCCGGGCTGACGCTCCAGCTGGGTAAAGTCGATGCTGCGGCGGTGAACGCGGGCCGGAGTGCCGGTCTTAAACCGGCGCAGCGTAAAGCCCTGCTCCACCAGGCATTTGGTCAGTGCCGTGGCGGCATGGGTGCCGTCGGGACCGCTGTCGTAGTGAGCCTCGCCCACAAAGATGCGCCCGCCCAGCGTGGTGCCGGTGGCGATAACCAGCGCCTTGCAGCTATAGTAGCCGTTTAAATTGGTGATGACGCCGCAGACATTACCTTCCTGAATATCCACGGCCACGATCTCGGCCTGATGGATGTCCAGGTTCGGCGTTTTCTCCAGCGCGTGTTTCATCCACATGTGGTAACGCTTGCGGTCGGTCTGCACACGCAGGCTGTGGACGGCAGGGCCCTTGCCCCGGTTCAACATGCGGCTCTGCAAAAAGGTGGCGTCGGCGGCAATGCCCATCAGACCGCCCAGGGCGTCCACTTCCCGCACTAGATGCCCCTTGGCGGTACCGCCGATGGACGGGTTGCAGGGCATGTTGCCAATAAAATCCAGCGACAGGGTGAACACTGCGGTCCTGGCCCCTAGTGTCGCTGCCGCGTGGGCAGCCTCGATGCCCGCATGCCCGGCACCGATCACTACCACATCATAACTTCCCAGTTTATCCATACGTTTTTTCCTCTATCATTTACCCACACAAAACGTCTCAAATACTTCCTCTATGGTCGCGTCGCTGGCATCCTCGCCGGTCAGATCACACAGGGCCTGCAACGCATCGGTCAGGCAGATACCGGTAGCGTCCAGCCCAAAGCCTGCCTGCCGGGCCTTCATCGCTTCGGCAATGGCATCCCGCGCACGGGTGGCGGCCGCCAGCTGGCGGGCACTGCACAACTGCGCTGCTCCGGGGTCCAGCTGGGCTGTGCCCAGCAGTTCGGCCACGGAATCGGTCAAGGGTTGCAAACTGTCAGCCTCTTTGGCGCAAAGGGTGATGACCTTTTTAAAATAGGGCTGCAAGGTCTGGGCCGCGTTCTCCGTGGAATCGGCCAGATCCTCTTTGTTCAAAATTGCCAACGCAGGGCGATTCTGGCAGCGGTGGGCAATTTCTAAATCGGCGTCGGTCAGTGGCTGGGCGACATCGAACACGGCCAGCACCAGCCCGGCTTCGTCCAGCTTTTTCCAGCTGCGGCGGATGCCCTCGGCTTCGATGGCATCGCCGTCGGCGCCCACGTCCCGCACACCGGCAGTATCAAACAGGTTCAGCCGGATCTCGCCCAACTGGACGGCCTGCTCCACAATATCGCGGGTAGTACCTGCCACCGGCGTTACGATGGCCCGGTCAAAACCGGCCATCAGGTTCAGC
>OGXI01001869.1_pt1 | contig 16773 bp, 10 predicted proteins | sample 1576221 | NCBI WGS metagenome assembly OGXI01 (sample SAMEA3541523, study PRJEB24748) | human gut metagenome | biome: human gut; feature: human-associated habitat; material: faeces | place: China | collected 2012
TGCAGAAAACAGCCGATAAAACGATGAAAATTACCTACACACTGCGCAGAGAGGAGAGCTGATATGCAGGGCATTTTTGCGGGGCGCACCCAGCTGCGCTACCCCTACGGCCGTTACGGATACACCCGCGGCGGCGGCAAAATTTGGCACGGCGGTATGGATCTGGTCGGGTCGGACTCGACCGATATACGCATGCCGTATTACAAAAATAAGCGTATCACCGGCAAAGTTGTCCGTGCCCGCCGCGTGACCGACCACAGCAATAAGACTTGGGAGTGGGGCTGGTACGTCTGCGTGCAGCTGGACCCCGGCCAGACCCCCGACGACGTGAACTATCTGTACTTTTGCCACTGCCGCGAGCTGAAAGTGACGGCGGGGCAGACGGTGGCCAGCGGCGACCTGCTGGCCGTGATGGGCCAAAGCGGCAACGCGGCGGGCGGCTACGACCATTGCCACTTCGAGGCCCGCGCCACGGCTACCGGCAAGGGCCTGGACCCCAGCCAGTACGCGGGCTGCCCCAACGCGGTAGGCGTGTACGGCGAGGCGCCGGGGCAGGCGGATTCCGGCGAGGAGAATGAGGAAAACGCCGATGCTGCGAAGAAACTGCAGCGTATTTCCATCGGCCCGGTAAGCCGGGGCGACGCCGACGCGGTGTATGCGGTGTGCGTCAGCCGCGGGCTGGTGGCCGCTGGTTTGTACAAAAGTGAATGGAGTGTTTGAATATGAACGGAAATTTGGACAAGAAAAACGGTTTTTTATATGCAAAAGCCGCCGTGGCCGCGCTGTGCGGGGCCTTTACGGCGGCGTTTGGGTGGCTGGGCTGGCTGGTGCTGGCCTGGGCGGCCTGCATGGCGCTGGATTGGCTGAGCGGCAGCGCGGCCGCCGCCAGCAGGGGAGAGTGGTCCAGCGCGGCAGCCCGCGCGGGGATCTGGCACAAAGCCGGCATGGTGGTGGTCGTCTGCGTAGCGGCGCTGACCGACTTGGTTTTAAACGTGGCGGTGGAAAACCTGCCGGCGTTTGGGGTTGGTGTTGGGTTTGATTTTGAAGGGGTAGTTCTGCCGGTGGTGTTGGTGTGGTATATTTTTACCGAATTAGGCTCCATTGCCGAGAATGGCGCGGCCATGGGGGCACCGGTGCCGGGGTGGCTGCTTTCTATTCTTGCAGAGGGCAAGGAAAAGGCGGCTAAGTAGCGGCTGCTTGTGCGGCCCGGCCGGCCTGCGGGGGCGGCTTCCGTTCCGCGCCACCCTGCGGCGCTTCACTCGCATGAACGGCATTTTGGCGTTATGCGTACTCTTTTGTGACCAAAAGAGTACCAGAAAAGTCCCGCTAGTTCCGAGGCGCGGGGCACGGCTTAAGAGCGCTAGTTCGCGCTTCGCGCGAAGCGTCGCTGACGCGCCGCAAGTCGCGCTCTTAAGAATTTAACAAAGGTTGGTCTGGCGGCTGCCCGCCGCCGATTCCTCTGCAATGGTGTACGGTCTCGCTAAAGTGCATTGGCTCCCCTCTAGGGGAGCCATTCACCTTATTTTATAGAGGAATTTCGGCCCCGAAGGGGTCAATATGGAGAGGAGCGAAAAAGCGTTAAGAAAAACGCAGCACTCCTGCGTTTTTTAGCTTTTTTGCTTCTCGACCTCATCTTTGGGGTTCCAAGGGGCGAGTAGCCCCTTGGGCGGGGTTCGCTGCCTCGCAACAGCGAGACTTTTTCGCTTCCTTTTTGGTCACAAAAAGGAAGGCCCTTATGGATGCAACCCATAATAAAAGGGCGTCACCGCATGGTGGTGACGCCCGTAAGGCAGAAACATCGATCAAAAATACTGCTCAAGATCCTTCTTATCGGTAGAGCACCGCAGCGCGGCCTCGCGGGTAATCTTCCCGCAATCCACCAGCCGGGCCAGGTCGCCGTTCAGGCTGTGCATGCCTAAAGCGGCCCCGGACTGCAAAACACTGGGGATCTGGAAGCACTTATTCTCGCGGATCAGGTTGCACACCGCATCGCTGCCCACCAAAATTTCAGTGGCGGCACACCGCCCGCGGCCGGTGGCCAGGGGCAAAAGCTGCTGGGTGATAACACCACGCAGCACCGTTGAAAGCTGCCCGCGGATCTGGCTTTGCGCACCCGGCGGGCAGACGTCGATGATACGGTCAATGGTCTGCGCTGCGCCGATGGTGTGCAGCGTGCTCATCACCAGATGGCCGGTCTCGGCGGCGGTCACGGCGGCGGAGATGGTCTCGTAGTCGCGCATCTCGCCAACGAGAATCACGTCCGGGTCCTCACGCAAAGCACTGCGCAGGGCGGCGGCAAAGCTGGTCACGTCGCTGCCCACCTCGCGCTGATGGATCAAAGCTTTTTTGCTTTTATACACGTACTCGATGGGGTCCTCGATGGTCAGGATGTGGTCGGAGCGGTTCTGGTTGATGTAGTCGATCATCGAGGCCAGCGTCGTGGACTTGCCGCTGCCCGTGGGGCCGGTGACCAGGATCAGGCCGCGGGGCTCGTCCGCCAATTTCTTCAAAACCGGCGGCAGGCCCAGCTGCTCCATGGTGGGGATCTCATCGTTTAAAAGACGCAGCGTCGCTGAAATTTTGCCCTGCTGGTAAAACACGTTCACACGGCTGCGGGTGCCGTCCGGCGCGGCGATGGCAAAGTCCGCGTCCAGCCGCTGGGTGTCCAGTGCTTCGCGGTGGCTCTCGTCCAGGGTATTTTCAATCAGGGCACGGGTGGCGTCCTCGTCAAACTGCACGGGGGCTTCCACCAGCTTGCCGTCAATGCGGAACATCAGCGGCAGGCCTTGGGAAATATGGATGTCGCTGGCCTTCATCTGGCGGGCCAGCGCGGTCAGTTCATGGATCTGCATAGGGTATCACTCCTCAAAATAGGTGATCTTCAGCAGTTCTTCGGGGGTGGTCACGCCGTCGCGCACCAGCTGCACGGCGCTCTCCCGCAGGCTGCGCATGCCCTGGCTTTTCCGCGCTGCATCGGTCATTTCTTCAATGCTCGCGCCCTCGGCGATCATGCGGCGCAGCGCCTTGTTGATGACCACCATCTCGTGGATGGCCACGCGGCCTTTGTAGCCGGTGCCGTTGCACTGGGGGCAGCCGGTGCCGCGGGCGACAAAGGGGATGCTCGGCCCCAGCAGCTCGGCTTCGGCCTCGGTGACGGGCACTTTCCTGGCGCAGGCAGGGCAGACGCGGCGCATCAGGCGCTGGGCCACCACACCGGCCAGGGAGTTGGCAATCATGTACCGCTCCACGCCCATATCCTCCAAACGAACAATGGACGATAGAGCGTCGTTTGTGTGCAGGGTAGAGAAAACCATGTGGCCGGTGATGGCCGCACGGACGGAGATGGACGCGGTCTCGGCGTCGCGGGTCTCGCCCACCATGATGACGTCCGGGTCCTGGCGCAGCAGGGCGCGCAGGCCGCTCTCGAAGGTCAGGCCCGCCACGTTGTTCACCTGGGTCTGGTTGATGCGGTCCAGGTTGCGCTCCACGGGGTCCTCAATGGTGGAAACGTTCACCTGCCGCTGGGCTACCTCCTGCAGCACCATGTACAGCGTGGTGGTCTTGCCGCTGCCGGTGGGGCCGGTCAGGTAGACGATGCCGTTGGGGCGGTCCAGCAGCGGGCGGAACCGCTTATAGGTCTCGTCGTCCATGCCAAAGTGGTCGGCATGTTCAATGTGGGTGTTGGTGGCCAGCAGACGCAGCACGGCTTTTTCGCCAAACACGGTGGGCAAAATCGACACACGCACGTTCACGTCCGGCCCGGTCTCCAGCCGGGCGCGGAAATGCCCGTCCTGGGGCACGCGGTGCTCGGCAATGTCCAGGTTGGACATGATCTTGATACGGGCAATCAAAGACTGGTGCAAAGCACGCTGCAGCGTTACATAATCGATGATAACGCCGTCAATGCGCATGCGCACCTTCGTTTCGCCCTCGAACGGCTCGATGTGAATATCGGAGGCGCCGGTGGTGGCGGCACGCTGGACCAGGCTGTTCAGCAGGCGGATGATGGGCGCGTCGGTGTCGCCGCCCTCCTCGGTCATGTCCACGGCGAACTCCTCGCTGCGGGCGGCGGCCATGTCGCTGCTGTTGGCCTTGCTGGCGGCCTTGCGGGCGCGGACCTCGGCGTAGTAATACTGGATGCTGCGGCGCAGGGGCTCCAGCTCTGCCAGCACGATCTCCGGCTCCATGCTGGTCAGCTGGCGGATGTCCTCGATGGCGTAGTAGTTCAGCGGATCGTTGGCGGCAATGACCAGGCTGCGGCCGTTGATGGCGATGGGCAGCATGTCGTACTTTTGGGCCAGCTCGCGGGGAACCTTCTCCACGGCGGAAATATCCGCGTTGATCTGTGTAAAATCAATCACCCGCAGATGCAGGCGCTGGGCCAGGGCTTCCAGCACCTGGTGCTCGTTGACATAGCCAAGCTCCTGCAAAGCCTGGCCCACACGCAGGTTTTTGTGCTCTTTCTGGTAGGCCAGGGCGGCCTGCAGCTGGTCCTGGGTGATATAGCCAAAGTCGATCAGGACATCGCCAAGACGGATGTTGTTCAAGATACCACACTCTCCTTATCGCAGAGGATCACATTCAGCTGTACTGTATAGGTGGCGGTGTTGGTGGTGGCACCGCTGGCGTTGGTGTAGGCGGCGTGGTCGATCTGCACGCTTTTCAGCTGTACCGAGGGGTACTGCGCGGCCAGGTCGTCCAGCATGGTGTAGAAGTTGCTATCGCTGCCGGTGCAGCGGAAAGTGACGGTACACTGTTTAAAATAGTCAGCCTGAGCATAGATACGGGTCAGCGGCGGGGCCAGTTCCATCAGCACGGTGTTTGTGTCGGCGGTGGCCAGCATGGGGTCGGCGGAGTTAATGTCCGTCGGCGCGGCGGTGTCGTCGGCCTGGGTGCTGGCGGCGTAGCCGGTCAGGCTTTGGGTGTCAATGGCACTGATGTCCAGCGAGACAGGCCCCAGATCATGCCCCAGCTCTAAATTGGAGACGAGGGTGTCCAGGTCGCTGCTGGAAAGCAGACCGTAGTAGTTGGCGTTGGCCTGCTGCAAAGCGGCCCGGCTCTCGGTTTTGGCGGCGGCGTTGGTGTCGGCCAGGGCGATGGTCTCCTGCATGGCGATCTGCGCCTGCTGGGCCTCGGCCAGGCTTGCTGCGGCCTCGTCGCTGGCTTCCAGGGCCGGGGTGAGCATAAATTGCACAAAGAAGAAGATGAAAGCTAACATACCTACGACATAAAGCAGCAGCTTGTCGCGGGCGGTGATCTCGGTAGTCATGGCGTCCTCCTTACAGGGTTATTCCGGTGCGGCCAAGGTGCAGCGCAGGTTCAGCGCGTACCCGGCGGGCTGGCCCCGGCCGTTGGTGGACTGGTAGCCGGTGTAGTCCACGTCCGAAAAGACGCCGCAGTTTTGCAGCGCCCGCACGTAGGCGGGGATGTCGATGACGGTATGGGAGGTGGCGTTGAACTGCAGCACCCCGGAGGCGGCGTCGTAGCTAGTGAACTCCACCGTGATGCCGCTGCCGGAACCTGCCGCGTCGATGCGGTTGAGCAGGCTGCTGGTCAGGTCGGGGTAGCTTGCCAGCAGGCTGGTCACGCTGTTGGCGTAGTCAGTCAGGCTGTGGTAAGCGTCGGCGGCCTGCTGGTCCTGCAGCGATTGCTGGTAGGGCGTAAGGTTTTGTTCATCGGCGCACCAGGCCCGCAGGTCGCGGGTATCGGCACGCATCATGGCCGTGTGCAGAAACACACCGCCCCAGGCCAGCATGCACCCGGCCACAATGATGGCCCCCGGTGCCGCCTTGCGCAAAAATGCCTTACGGTCGGCATTTTTGCCCGCCTTAGCGGCCAGCTGGTATTGCAGATAAAAGTTGTTTTGTTTTGTTGCCATAAACAAACCTCTTTTGCGTTTCCTTACAAAGAACGGGAGAGCCGGGGCGCGGCCCCGGGACAATTCCGCACCGCGTCACCGGGCAATCAGGTTCCCGGCGGCCAGGGCGATGTCGGCCAGCTTTACATGGTCCGGCAGCTTGATATTTTCCGTCTCCGGGTAGGCGGCGACCTCCAACTGCAAAGCCCGGCAAGCCGGCGTACAGACAGCCAAGTCAGCGGCGGTGCTGCCGCCGAAATAAACGGCCTTAATGGGGTGCTCGCTCTTGGCAGCGGTCTGGAACTGGATCAAGCCGGAAAGCTTCTGCCCGATCTCGGCGCCCGAAGCCTCGGTCCCGCGGGGATTGAACAACCGGCTGCGGGTGGAGTATTTGTACTGCCCCTTTTCGTACAGCCCTGCAATCAGCGAATCACCGTCAAATTGCAGCATTACAAAGCTCTTGCCGGCAAGCTCCGGGGTGACGCGCACCAGCTTGATCTGCCCGGCCAGCGCCAGGTCGATGCTGTACAGCTTCAGCCCGCAGGCTGCGGCCAGGTTGATGTAAGTTTCGATCACGGCGCTCTCCACGCGGGTGGCCAGCACCGTGTCGGCCTTGGTCTTTTTGTCGGTGGAAAGCAGCATGTAGTCGTCCAGCGGGGCGGTCACGTCGGCACCGCCGGTGGAAAACTCCCGCGTCAGCACGGCCGCGCGCTTCTTTTCACTCATGCGGGGCAGGGTCAGCACCCGGTGGTTGAACTGGCTGCCGCCCACCGCCAGCGCCACACGCTGGGTGGGCAGCTCGTTGGCGGCAAAAAAGCCTTGCAGCGCAGCGGTCAGCTCGGCCTCGTTGGTGATGATGCCGTTGATCAGGCAACCCTCCGGCAGTTCGGTCTGGCAGGCCGCCGTGATTTTGGCCCCATTCGCCGTCGGTGAGCCCACCGCCGCATACACGGTACGGTTGCAAAGATAAAGCGAGGTTAAAACGGGCATGGTATGTATCTCCTTAGCTGTTGTTACTGCGCAAATTTTTTTGGGGGATGGCCCCCCATTGACCCCTTCGGGGGCGAAAATACTCTGTAACTTTAGCCGACTGCTATACCCTGCAGAGGAATCGGCGGCGGGCAGCCGCCAATCCGTCCGCTCTTGGATTCTTAAGGGCGCGCTTTGCGAAGCGTTCGTGCGTAAGCACGAACCCAAGCGCCCTTGAGCCGGGCCCCCCGCGCTATCGGAAGTAGCGGGACCCTTTTCGGTTCCTTTTGGGGTTCCAAAAGGAACACATAAAAAGCAAGATGCTGTTTAAGCGAGGGAGCGGGCGCAAGGTGCCCGCGAACGGGAGCCGCAATCTTCCCGCAGGGTGCCCGGTGACGAAAGCCGCCCGTACAGAGAAAAGCAAAAAATCAATACGTCGAACTCGACTGCCCGATCGTGCCGTAGGACTGGTAGATGGGCAGGATGACGGCGACCACCACGAACGCCACGATGAGGCCCATGATGACGATCATGATGGGCTCCAGCAGCGTTACTAGCCGCTTGGTGGCGACCTCCGCCTCAAAGTCCAGCGTCTCGCTGATGGTGGCCAGCAGCTCGTCCAGCTTGCCGGTCTCCTCGCCCACGGCGATGGAGGAGGACATCGACTGCTCGAAGCCGTCCACCAGTGCCAGCGATTCCGACAGGCTGTTGCCGGCGCGGACCTTGTCCAGCACCTCATCAAACTGGCTGATGATCCAGCGGTTGCCCACGGCGTCGCGGCTTGCAATCAACGTAGCTACGATGGGAACACCGCTGGAATACAGGTTGGACAGCGTGCGGGCGAAGCGGGCCGTGCAGATCTTCTGGTTCAGCTTGCCGATGACGGGCGCGTGCAGCTGCATGCGGTCCCACTGGCGGCGCACGGCGGGCTGGGCCAGCGCGATGCGGCCGCCCACCACCAAAAAGGCTGCGACCAAAATGATAAGCACCCAGTTGGCCGAAACAAAGTCCGATACAGCAAACAAAATTACCGTGGGCAGCGGCAGAGAGTCCATCTGCTCAAGCATGGGCATGAACTGGGGCACCACAAAGCCCATCAAAATAGCGATAACACCCACGATCATGACCGACAGGATGATGGGGTACATCAAACTGTTGCCCACCTGCTGGTTGACCTTGTGCTCGCGGTCGTAGTAGCGGCCCATGCGCAAAAAGCTGGCGTCGATGCTGCCGGTGCCCTCGGCGCTGCGGGTCATGGCGATGAGCAGCTCCGGGAAAGCGGGCGCACACTGGTGCATCGCGTCGGAAAGCGGCACGCCCTTGCGCAGCTCTTTTAATAAGGTGTTGTACAGCAGCCTGGTGCGGGCGTTCAGGCCGCGCTCGTCCGCCATGATGCGAAACGCGCGCACCAGCGGCACGCCCGCCGAAAGCAGTGTGCCCAGGCCGCGGCAAAACTCCGCCAGCTCCGGCGTTTTCAGCGGGCGGTAGACGCTGGCATTGGTGCCGACCTCTTTGGCGTCGGTCATGTACAGGTCTTGCTCCCGCAGGGTGATGTACAGCGCTTCGGCGCTGGCGGCCTCGGTGACACCGTGCAGTGTCTTGCCCGAAAGCGCCGTGGCTGTGTAGCGGTAACGCGGCATGGAAAACCTCCGAAAATACGATGAAACGTTATAAAAACCGGCAGTACCATGCAAGCACGGGATCGCCGAAAAGCAGCGCCAGCACAATGCCGACGCAGAGGAATGGTCCAAATGCGAAGTGGTCTTTTTTGTCGGCCCTGCGGGCGGCCAGCAGATACATGCCGTAAAACCCGCCGCCCAAAATGCCAAAAAACATCGCCAACAGGGTATGCTGCCAGCCCAAAAACAGCCCGGCAGCGGCCATTAACTTGATGTCCCCGCCGCCGAACGCGCCGGGGATCGCCAGGCAGAGCAGCAGCATCGGCACGCTGATGCACACCATGCCGATGAGCGCCCCAGCCCACCGGGCAGGGGAGAGCAGCAGGTTGAGCACCGCCAGCACGGCCACCGCGGCGTTGAGCCGGTTGGGGATAAGCTGGGTCTCGGCATCGATCAGCGCGATGCTGAGCAGCACGCCGCAGAGCGCCAGGGCCAGAAGCCCCTGCCACCGCATGCCGAACAGCCCCTCGCCCAGCGTGTAGGCCGTGCCGAACCGCCAACGGCAGCCCAGCGCCAGCACGCCGCCCAGCAGCTCCACCAACAGGTAGCGCACCGGGATGGGCGCCCTGCAGTGGCGACACCGCCCGCGCAGGAATAGCCAGCTGAACACCGGGACCAGATCCCCGGCGGTGAGCGCAGCCGCGCATTGCGGGCAAAAACTGCGGCCGGTCAACGGATTTTTACCCCGGGGCAGCCGCCAGGCCACGACGTTCATAAAGCTGAACAGCGCGGCCCCCAGCAAAAACGCGATGAGCCCCAGCAGACCTTCCACCAGCAGCATCACGCGCCCTCCGATCTGTCAAAGCGGATGCGCTGCTCGGCCCGCCAGACAGTATAGCCGGTCTCGGCGTCGTACAGCGCGCGCATGTCGCCCTCGGCGTAGAGCAGCTGCTCCACGGTGTAGCCGTCCTCGCTGATCTGCAGCAGAGTCACAGCGCCGGGCAGAGCGCCCAGGGTCTCGATTTGTCCGGCGATGCCCTCAGCGAAGCCATCGTGGGTGGATTGGTCGGCAAACGGCGTACCGGCAGAGTAGCATTGGGCCGACACGGCGCGGGCGGCCAGCTGGGCAGCCTTGACCTGGGTCAGCGCGGCGCGGGCCTTGCCCTGGCGGTCTAGCTCGGTATAGCCGGCCAGGCAGACAAAGACCAGCGCGGCGGCGCAAAACGCAAGCAGCAGCTTTTCCGCCATCGAGAGCGGCGGAGCATCCTGGAACCCCCGGACTTTCGCGCCGATACGATCAGACAGCATCCCGCCGCCTCCCTTCAATTGGATTTTACTTTTATGCAGACTAAAGTATACTGTACCTTGCGACAATATGCAAGGAAATTCGACAAATTTTATGTTATATAAGAACGGGATTTTTTGGCCGGCGGCAAGGGGCAGCCCTACAACTAGTGCCCGCCGCCAAGGCAAACTACCATATTTCCTCTTGCAACTTGCAAACTGTTATACTATAATAAACCTACTTATATTGGAAAATTCTGTCGATTTTCGTCGACCACCCGGATATATACGAGGTACACTTGTGCTGCCTATTATAAAGGAAATCAAACAAAAACTGCGCACCGCCCGGGGCTTCACGATGGTGGAGCTGATGGTCGTGCTGCTCATTCTTGGCATCCTGGCTGCCCTGGCGGGCACCGGGCTGATCGCCTATGTCCGCCTGGCCCGGTTCGAACATAACGAATCCGGCGCCCGCACCGTGTTCCAGACCGCCCAGATCGCCCTGACCCGCAAGGATACCAGCGGCGATATGGATACATTTTTGACGGAGCTGCGCGAAGTCGGAACGCTGGGCGACCACTTCAGCGCTGATGGATTGAGCGAACAGTTCGGTGACGGAGCCGCGGAAAAAGCCAATGCCTTCAACAGCCAGATCTACGCGTTGTACTATGATAAGGCGAACCCCGACAGCGACGCCAGCAAGATGGTGCGCGGCCTGTTGGACCCCTACGTCTACGATGAGTCGCTTTTCAACGCGTCCATTGTGGTGGAGGTGGACAGCCTGACCGGGCAGGTCTACTCCGCTTTTTACGATACAGCGTCCGATAAGCTGCGCTTTGCCTCGGATGACGGTGCCGACGGCGCGATGCTTATTGACGACCGCAGCTACGGCCACCGCCGCGGTGATTCGCTGGTGGGCTACTACTCGGCCGAGGACACCGTCAACGTGGTGGCCCTGAGCCAGACCCGCCTGAAAGTCAAAAACCCGCAGCTCATCAACAACGAGACCCTGACCTTAAACTGGAGCGGCAACAGCAAAAACGGCGACATAGACACCATTTATGACGCTGAATTCTACGATGCAACGACCAATAATCTCCTCTTTAAGCTGGAGATCGAGTGGAGCCGCGTCCTTGCCGACCCCACCCACAACAACGCCCAGATCAAGGTGTACCGGCCCAACGCTGAGGGAAACGGCTGGAGTGAAACGTACCAGGACTACACCTTCCCCCTCAGCTACAGCAAGGGCCGCTTTATCCTGACGCTGGACGCCATGTGCGACGCCAACCTGCTGCGCGCCGCCGAAAATGACGGCGCCGACCTGAGCTCCACCAAGACCACCCTGTTCAGCATTACACGCCTGACGAACAATGCTCCTAAAGATGTTTACGTTAAGATGAAAGCACGTCCTAACGCGAACTTTCAGGATCTTTATACCGAAAGCAAACCGCAGCAGTCCAATACCGAAAATACATTGTTTGCCGCAGGCAGCAAGGCAGGCGGCGGCACGTTGAAATACTTCCGCCACCTGTACAACCTGCGCTGGATAAATAGCGGCGAATATGCCTTTACGGGTAAAAACACCGCCCTGGATTGGACCGACGGCGGCGTCACCGTCTACTGCTCGCCCGAGAAGAAGAACGCGGAGCCTGTGGCCAAGGTGCCCAGCCGCACCGGCGAGGTCGTGGCCTGGCCCACCATCCCCGCCATCGGCAAGGACGTCACCCTCAACGGCAGCACCGGCGGCAGCGGGCAAGTGGTCATCAGCAACCTGCAATTGCGGGGCAGTTCTATCGCTGCCGTGGAGCGGAAATATGCCGGTGAAGCTGCCTACAAGGCCCGCGACCACTACGTAGGCCTGGTGGGTGAAAACAACGGTACACTGAAAAATATCACCCTGCGCGACCCCGATGTGCAGATCAACGCCGAGGCCAGATCCGCAGGCGGGCAAAACGCCGACACCGCCATGGCGATGGATGCCAACGGCACCCAATACCTGCAGGCCCTGGCCGATACCGACCCCGATTACCGCACCGAGATCTGGTCGGTGGGCGCGCTGGCGGGCGTGGACACCGGCAGCCTGACCAACTGCACCATTGACCGCAGCAGCCGCCGCGGCGCTGAGGCCAAGGTCACCGCTGTGCTGACCTTCAGCAGCAAGACCACCGGCGTGAACCGGGTGGACGGCACCTCGTACAAAGACGAACCCCACGGCATCGGCGGGCTCGTCGGCTTTGCCATGCCCAAAACCGGCGCCAAACTCACCGGCCTGACGCTGGACCAGAACGTCACCGTGGCGGGCATCTTCCAGGATGAGGACGACGCCAACAACAGCGGAGCGGATACCGGCACCAGCGCCGATACAGCAGAAAAAGCACGCTATAACGCCATCGCCAACGAAAACGAGAGCCAGACCCTCTGGCGCGCCGTGGGCGTGGGCGGCGTGGCCGGCGTACTGGACGCCACCAACCTGACCGGCACCCGGAACGCCGAAAACCTCAAGGACATCACCAACAAGTCCACCGTGGTGGGCAATGCCTTCGTGGGCGGCATCACGGGCAACCTGTACTCCACCACCGAGAACGACAGCGACGCCAACACCCTGACCGGCCTGGCCAACCAGGGCACCGTGCTGGCCGGGGCCAACTACCAGGGCAGTACCGCAGGCCAAAGCCGCGTGCTGGGCCAGTTCTTCGGCGGCATTGCGGGCTATGCGCGCAGCCTTGTACTGGATGAGTGCCACAGCGCCACCCGCAGCGGCCTGAGCGAGACGACCCTGACCAACCTTGTGCAGGCGGGCTATAACGCCGACGGTACGTTGAACGAGAACAGCCCCCTCAAGGGCGACTTTGTCGGCGGCCTGGTGGGCTTTGGCCGCGACGTCCGGATGACCAACTGCTACACCGAGTCCGGGTATGTGCTGGGCCGCAGCTTCGTGGGCGGCTTTGTCGGCGGTTTTGTGGGTAGCAACCTGTACACCCGCGGCGGCACCAACAACAGCTATGTGTTCGGCAACCGTTACGTGGGCGGTATCGTCTCGGTCAACGGCCTGAACAGCACCATCGAAAACATGACCAACAAGGGCCTGGTGGCAGGTCTGGGCGCCAATGCGGCCTATGTGGGCGGCATTGCGGGCGTCAACGATGCTGCCTGGGGCAAGCAGGACGGCGCGGCCCTCGCCAAAAACGAGACCGCCAAACTGGTGGACAGCGTCAACAGTATGTCTACTGTTGAGGTAACGGATAAAAACAAAATTGCGCTGCTGCAGCAGTTGAGCCAGACCGGGGACGGCACTCCCCGCTATGCCGATTTCGTGGGCGGCGTGGCCGGCTGCAACGGCACCCACGGTCAGATCAGCTGGCAGGCCGAGTCCGACAAGGGCGCGGTCCTGGGCGCGGTGCTGTACGGCGGCAGCTTTGTAGGCGGCGTGGCGGGCTACAACGACGCCACCGCCACCATCACAAACAGCCAAGCCACCATCCTCAGCGTCACCGGCACCATCGTGGCCACCGGCGACTGCGTGGGCGGCGTCATCGGCCTGAACGGCGCGGCCAGCCTGCCCACCGTGCAGGTCAGCGCCAACCGCATCGAGGGCGTCCACTTTGTGGGCGGTGTCATCGGCGCCAACCTGCCCGCGAACGAATTCAAATTTGTCAACGCCGACGGCGCGGCGGCCAACGCCGCCACCATCGGCACCGGACGCATCGTAGCCGACGGCGTGGCGGGCGGTATGATCGGCTACAACCGCGTAGTCAACGCAGATACGCTGAAAAACGCCCTGCAGAACAAGAACGGCACCATCGCGGCTGACCTGCAGACCTTGCTGCCTAAGTTCAGCAGCGGCAACGCCCTCGACGAGCCGAAGCTGAACCCCAGCGGCAGTGCCATCACCCTGACGAGCCTGAGCAACCAGTTCAACATTTACGCCAACGCCTACGTGGGCGGCATCATCGGCTACAACGCAGCCGACACCACCCTCACGCTGGAAAACGCCAGCAACGGCAACCAGAGCCAGGCACAGTCCTACGGCGGCCTGGCCCTCAGCCCCAGGGCCGACGCGGCCAACGGCGGGGCCTACAGGCTGGACAGCGGTGTCTCGCTGGGTGAGCTGGACCCCGACCACAACGGCTACTTTGCGGGCGGCATCATCGGCTGCACTACGGCCAAAACCACGCTGAATCATTGCACCAACTACGGCGGCGTGCAGCACCCCGTGGCCGCAGGCGGCCTGACCGGCGTCAACAACGGCACCATCACCAACGGCCGGATGGTCAACTCCATGGGCAGCCAGCAGGAGGGCTACCGCTACCTGGGCGGCATCGCGGGCATCAACAACGGCACCATCACCAACTCCGCCCCGGCGGAAAGCAGCAGCATCCGCGGCGGGCTGGACATCGGCGGCGTAGCCGGTTATAACAGTAAATTCGGCGTTATTACGCTGGAAAATGCCAGCGGCAATGTCTACGGCATCACCGCCACCGGCGGCGTGGCAGGCTATAACCTGGGCACCGTCACCGCCAAGAGCGTGACGGTAAAAGTCAGCGGCACCACCCAGACCGGCGGTGTGGCGGGCTTGAATGCGGCATCTGGCACGATTGGCCAGGACCCGACGGACCCGGGCAGCATATCCATCACCGTGCAAAACGGCACGACCGTTTCCTCCATCACCCAGGGCGGCGGCGTAGCAGGCCGCAACGAGGGCCTGATCCAGAACGCCACGAACCGCGCAGGCTCTATCCAGGTGGTAAACCAGTATGCGGGCGGCATTGCCGGCAGCAACAGCGGCCGCATCTATGGCTGCATGCACGCAGCCAGCGGCAACCGTGTGCTGTATACCGGCGGTGGCTTTGCAGGCGGCATCGCCGGCTGCAACGAGGTCGGCGGCAAGCTGGAGAACGTTACCATGAACGGCAGCGTTACAGCAGCCAACGGCGAAGCCGGCGGCGTGACCGCCCATAACTACGGCAGCATCACAATGTCCCGGGTCTACGGCTCGGATATTCGCGGCACGTCGGACGCCATCGGCGGCATTACAGCCTGCAACGAAGCCGGTGCAGTGATCAGCGATGCGAACCTGTTCAATATGGCAAGTTTCGGCGGCGACGTGCGCCTGTACGGCCCGGCTACCCGCGTGGGCGGCCTGGTAGGCTATAACGCGGGTGAGGTTACAAATAGTAAGGTCGATGCCGGTTCTCTCAGCCTTGCCAACCTGACGGCTGGCGACAGCACTGTCACGGCGGGCGGCGCGCTGGGCGAAAACACCGGCATGGCTGAGAACGTGACCGTAAGCACCAACCTGCAGGACAGCATGGCAAAATATCTCAACCTGGGCGGCGTTGCTGGCAGCAGCAGCGGCACCCTAAGTAAGTGCAGCTATACGGGTGCCATCGGTAAGGATAACGGCTTTACCACCGTGGGCAGCACCGTGGGTGGCATCGTGGGCAGCAACGACGTGGTGTATAACACCGACGGCACTGCCGCCGCCACCGGCAAGGTGAAGGACTGCAAGGTCGGCTATATCGAGCTGAAAGTGCAGGGTGCCTCCAATGTGGGCGCCAGCCAGGACGCTGCCACCAAGATGAACAGCGCCGCCCATATCGGCGGTATCGTGGGCCGCAACCGCGGCGAAATCACCGGCAGCACCGTCGGCACCAAAGACAAAACGGGTAGTATCATCACCGCCCGCAGCGGCTTTGTGGGCGGCGTGGCCGGCTCCAACAGCGGCAGCATCTCCACCAGCGGCGGCCTGGACACACAGCCCCTTGTAAAACAGATCAACGCCTGGCTGGATGTGCCCTATAAAGACGAGACCACCACCGACGAAAACGGCAACGAAGTCACTGCCCAAGTGGTAGACACCGACAAACAGAACGCCAACCTGAACCAGATGGTCCGCGTACTGACCGGCAAGGCCAGCGGTGAGGCAGAGACAAAACTGCAGACCGACTTTAAGGCCATGCAGGGCTTTGATACCCTGACCTATGGCGATAAAAACTATGATACAGTTTATACCAACCGCAGCGTCAACCAGCTGCTGGTCTCGTTGCGGGGCAGCACCAGCCATGGCAACGGCCTGGCCGACGGTTACCTGGGCGGCATCACCGGCTTTAACGATGTCACCGGCCAGATCACCAACAGTGCCAGCGGCCAGTGGTTCGTCTACGCCGATAACATCAACCAGAGCTGGGGCGCCGTGGGCGGCGTCATCGGCCAGAACGAATCCAATGCGGATTCCACCAGCGGCCTGGTCAACTTTGCCGCCGTGCGCCGCTTTGTGCGCGGCACGCGGGGAACGGCGGATGACAATAGCAACGCTAATAATGACCGCTATGCTACCACCAAAGGTGACAATGCAGCAGATAACTATGTAGGCGGCGTTATTGGTACGCAGGAAAACCGCACCGGCGACCGCTGGACGCTGGAAAAATGTATCAATGTTGGCACGGTGTTCAACAGCCGCTCCAACAACGCGGGTGGTGTGCTGGCCTACTGGCTCAGCTACGGCGGTACGCTGACCAACTGCTATAACTTTGGCGAGATCACCACCAACGCCAACAACGGCGAAAGCTCCGGCACCGTTGGCGGTGTGGCAGGTTACTTCAATAATCCTGTTGCCGGTACGGCGGCCAACCTGTATCGCTGCAGCAACTATGGCAGCGTAAAAAAGATGACCAATGGTGCAAACGACGTAGGCGGCGTTTTTGGTAAGGTACAGCTGGCGAATGACCATAACAGCGATGCCATGACCATCAACGTGATCGAGTGCGTCAACGGCTCCAATGTCGAACTACAGGCACAGTCGATGTCTGTCGGCATCTTCTGCTATATTGGTCCGTGGGCGGCTATCCCCAACGTTGAGGTCAACATTGACCGCTGCCGTAACTATTGCACCGAAATGTGGGGCCCCATCCGTTCAGCTGGCATCTGGGGCAACCGCGGCAACGGCAGCACCTCTAACAAGAAAACGACCATCACCAATTGTTTTGCCTTGTATAAAAGCACGAACAATACTGGCAGAAGCTGGTTCCCGATTGCCTATCGCCA
>OGXI01001870.1_pt1 | contig 16770 bp, 10 predicted proteins | sample 1576221 | NCBI WGS metagenome assembly OGXI01 (sample SAMEA3541523, study PRJEB24748) | human gut metagenome | biome: human gut; feature: human-associated habitat; material: faeces | place: China | collected 2012
GCAGCAGCCCTTCCTCGTTCTTGAGCAGGACGGTGCTCTCTGCGGCGGCGCGGCGGGCCAACGCATGGTGGGCGTCGGCGTCAAACTCACGGCTGTGATTTTCCACAGCGGCGTGGGTGTCAAAAACCAACGTCAGCAGCTCATCCAGACGGGCGTCAACGTCTGCCTCGGTGATTTTGCCGGTCTCCACGGCCTTCAGCAGTTCGCGGACGGCATCCCCGCCGGGGGCGGGCATTTCCAGCGTAGAGCCGTTCTTTACGCCCAGCGCATGGTCATTGCTGCCGCCCCAGTCGGTGACAACCGCGCCGTCAAAGCCCCAGTCCTTGCGCAGGATATCCTGCAGCAGATGGGCGTTCTCGTTGGCGTAGGTGCCGTTGATGAGGTTGTAGCTGGACATAATGGTTTTGGGATGTGCCTCTTTGACAACAATCTCAAAGCCGGTCAGGTACAGCTCGCGCAGGCTGCGCTCGTCCACCACGGAGTCGGACGCCATACGGCGCAGCTCCTGGCTGTTGACGGCGAAATGCTTGGGGCAGGCGGAGATACCCTCGGACTGGATGCCGCGCACATAGCCTGCGGCCATCTTGCCGGAGAGGTAGGGGTCCTCGGAGAAATACTCAAAGTTGCGGCCGCAAAGCGGGCTGCGCTTGGTGTTTAGGCCGGGGCCCAGCAGGACGGAGACCTCCTGTGCGGCGGCCTCCTCCCCCATTGCCTGACCGACTTGCTCGCCGAGGGCGGGGTCCCAGCTGCAGGCCACGGTGGCTGCTGTGGGGAAACAGGTTGCGGGTACGCTGGGGTTCAGCCCCAGATGGTCCGCAGCCCCGGCCTGCTTGCGCACACCGTTGGGGCCGTCGGACAGGGTAATGGAAGGAATACCCGCCTTTTTATACCCCCGGGTGGTAAAGACCGTCTCGCCGGAGAGCAGTGCGCATTTTTGTTCAAGGTTCAGTTGTTGGATGATTTCTGCGTTTTTCAAGGGTAGGCACTCCTTTTTTAAAATAAATTGTTATGCGTTTTTGGTTTCTTTCTTAGCCGCCTTGCGCAGCTTGACATCAAGGACAACGCCGCGCACAGCCAGTGCAAACAGTGCCACGGCAACAAGGTCGATCAGCGCAACAAGGTGACGCCAGCCGAGCACAGCGGGCTTAAAGTCGTGGCGCAGCGCGGCGGTATCGCCGATACTCTCGGCATAGTCACGGTTGGTCACACGGACGTGCAGATACATATACAATGTCTGCTTTGCAGCGCGGCGCAGGGCCTGCAGATAGCTGTTGGAGCTGGTCTCAAAGGCCATCTTGCCGCCGATGAAGCCAGCCATCCACAGGCTGCCGCCTGCGCGCAGGGCTTGGTCACCGTTCATATAGCTGTGATGGTCGCAGTAGTCGGTAATCACAGCGCCGTCAAAGCCCCACTCGTCACGCAGGATGCCGGTCAGCAGCGCCTCGCTGCCGCCAGCCCAAACAGCGCCGATACGGTTGTAGCTGCTCATCAGGCCGACAGCGTCATAGTCCTCGACCAGCATCTGGAAGGGACGCAGATAGATCTCACGCAGAGCCTGCTCGGTCATCCACGTGTAGACAGAATCACGGTAGATGCCGCTTTCACCGTCATTGCAGATAAAGTGCTTGACGTAGGTGTAGACACCAGCGTCATTGGCGCCATGCACGGTGTTGCCGCAGATGACGCCGGACAGCAGGCTGTCCTCGGAATAATACTCGTAGTTACGGCCGTTGAAGGGGCTGCGGTGCATATTGGTGGCAGGCGCATACCAGCCGGTATAGCCGTTCTGCAAAGCCTGCGTGCCGATGGTGCGGCCCTCCTCCTGGGCCAGTTCGCCGTTCCACGTCTGGGCCAGCGTGCTAGAGCTCGGGAAGCCGGTGCCAGCGCCCATACCGGTGAAGCCGCCAATCTGGGAGGGGCCGTCAGCGTCCTTGCTCTTGATCTTGCCGACGCTCTTGAGCTCGGCCAGACCGCCGTAGGCGTTGATGTACATATTTTCCATCTCATCCACGGTCAGCTCATCGAGCAGCGCATCCCACTGCGGGTCATTGAAGTCAGCGCCCAGCTGGAAGCCGAGGTCGGTGGTCTTGCCGTTGTCCTCAATCTTCAGACCATTCTTTGCGCCGGTGGTGATGGCCTCGTCGGCCTCATTGATGTAGCCGTCTGCCATGTCAGCGGTGTAAAGGTTCAGTGCCTTGACGTTGTCGGTCATAGCGCGGCTGGGGGTGTTGGTCTTGGGGAAGGTGCCCGCAAAGTCAGCGCGGGTCATGTAGGTGATGTTCTGGTTGGAGTCGCTGCCGTCCAAGCTGACGCCGTCAATGGCATCGCTGCCGGTGAACTTGTTGGAAACCGGGTTGCCGGTGACGGTGTCCTCGGCATACTGGACGTTGGCAGGCAGGTTGCAGGTAATGGTTGCGGCGGCGTCATCGTCCACATCGTGGGCATCGTGGCGCACGGTAAAGATATAGTCACCGGCGTCCAGCTCATAGCCGGTGAAGCCGTTGTGATTGGCATCGTAGGCGTCATAGCTGGCCATATCGGAGACGGGAACGGTCAGGGTAACCTCCTCGCTCTCGCCGGGCTGCAACTCCTTCGTCTTGGCGAACGCGCCCAGCTCCACGCTGGACTTTTCAATCTCGCCTGCAATATAGGGTGCGGTGTAGTAGAGCTGCACAACATCCTTGCCGGCGCGGTCGCCGGTGTTGGTGACGGTGACCTTCACGGTCACATCGCCGTCCTTCGTCAGGGTGGCACCGTTGGCGGAGGCATCGGTCACCTTCCAATCAAAGCTGGTGTAGCTCAGGCCGTAGCCGAAGGGATACTGCACAACGGCGTCATAGCCGGTGCCGTGCTCGTTGGAAACGCCGTCCCAGTAGCCCTCGGCGTCAGCGGTCTCGTACCATTTGTAGCCGATGTAAATGCCCTCGGCGTAATCTACATAGGAGACCTGCTCATAGGCATCGTAGGTATCGAGGTTGCCGCTGACGGTGCCGTCCGCCGGGTACAGACCCTCGGCATCGGCGTAAGCGCCCACGCCCTCCATACCGGCGTTGGCATAACTGGCGGCTGTGGTCAGATCATACGCCCAGGTGTCAGCGGTGCGACCGCTGGGTTCTTTGTCGCCCCACAGCACGGCGGGGATGGCGGTTGCGCCCTCGGAGCCGGACAAACCGGCAATCAGGCAGGCATCCACGCCGGGGATGGTCTCAATCTGGCCCAGCTCCATAACGTTGGTGGAGTTGATGAGCACTACCACATGGGCGTAGTTGGCACCGACGTAGGTCAGCAGATTTTCTTCCTCGGTGGTCAGCTCCAGCATCGTGCGGGTGTCGTCCACCACAATGTCGCCGCCCTTTTCGGTGCGCTTGTACTGCTGCTTGGTGGCGTCGTTGCTCTCGCCTGCCAGACGGCCAATCACGACGATGGCCGTATCGGAGAAGTTCTTGGCGTTGTCGAGCATCGACTGGGTGTAGTAGGTGGTGTTGCTGATGTCAGGCTCGTACAGGCGGCCGGATTGCTCGGGACGGCTCTTCAGCGTTTTGGCGTATTCACGCCCGGGCTGGAAGTCCTTGTACATATCGGTCAGCTCGGTGTTGTACTCAATGCCGTAAGCGGTCAGGGCGGCCAGCAGATCGGTGTTGACGGCGTTCACGCCGCCGGAGCCGGAGCCGCCGCCCAGCCATGCGGTGGATGCCCAGCCGAACACGTTGACCTTTTTGTTGTCGGCGGCCAGCGGCAAGGTGTTTTCGTTGTTCTGCACCAGAACCGTGCCCTCGGCCTCCACATCGGCGGCGAGTGCCTCGGCCTTTACTTTGGTGTCTGCAATTTCTGCGTCAGAATAGTGACCGCTTGGCGCGCCGAAAAAGCTGTCAATCACGGTTGCCAATGTGGACAAAACATAGGTGCTGATCAGAACCGCGGCCAACAAAATCACGGACAGCACCAGCCCAATCCCGTGCAATACGGGATGCGGCTTGCGAACCTTTGTTTGCTTCGTCATTTGCTTTTTCCTCTCATAACACTTACAAGCCGGTACCATGCTTTTGTGTTGATTCTATTGTAGCAGAGAAATGCGCCAATGACTCATTTTTTGCATAATCTGTTGTTTTTGAAGCATAACTTGCAAAAAAGCCAAAATGCACCGGCGTTTTCCTGCGCATTTTGGCTAAGTTTTATAGGTTTGTATTGTGCAAGTTGCTGTTTTTACGCTTTGTTGGCCTTGGCAGCAGCCTTGGCTTCCAGTTTTGCCAGCTTACGCTTGCTCGGCTTCCAGACGCGGAAGATGCGGTAGGCAAAGAACACCAGCAGCAGCGTGCAGAGGATGTTGACCACCGTGCGCACAACCGTGGCGATCTGCGGGCCGTCCTTGTAGACGCTGCCCGGCATAGCGTGGTTCATTGCCTTGGTGTTGGCCGTGGTGTACAGCACATGGTGCAGTGCCTCACGGGCGTAATGGTAGGTTTCCGGGTCGTTGGCGTCGTAATTATCCCAGCGGGCCGCGGACGTATCATAGGTCAGCTTCATATCGGCGCCTGCCTCAATCATCTGCTGGCCGAGCATAAATACGCCCGTGTTCGCGTTATCGGTGATGACTGCGCCGTTGAAGCCCCACTCGGTGCGCAGGATGCCGGTAATCAGCGCATAGCTGCCGCCGGTCCAGGTTGCACCGATGCGGTTGAAGGCCGTCATAACGCCCATAGCTGCAGGAATCGTGGTTTCTGCGTTCTGATAGCTGCCGTCCGCCTGCTTCTCGACATAGTTCAGCGTGATATCGTCCAGCTTCATGCACATCTCGAAGGGCTTCAGGTAAATTTCGCGGGCAGACTGCTCATTCAGCCAGGTTGCTGCACCGTACTGGCCTTCACGGTCGCCGCGGTGGTTTTCCTGGTCATTGAAGGCGAAATGCTTGATGTAGGCATACAGCCCCTTGGTGGCAGCACCATATACCTCCTTGGAGGCTACCGTGCCGGACAGGAACGGATCTTCGGAATAATACTCGCCGTTACGGCCGCTGAACGGCGTGCGGTGAATGTTCATAGAGGGCGCATACCAGCCGTCGCAGCCGCCGATAACCGCCTCATTGCCAATCATCGTGCCGTATTCCAGTGCCAGGTCCTGGTTCCAGGTCTGTGCCAGCGTCATCATATTGGGGAACATAGCGCCGGTACCGCCGTAAATCAGACCGCTGGCAGTATCTGCATCAATCACAAAGGGCTTGCCGACGCTGTCGATGGCCGGCACGCCGTAGCCGGAGCAGGTAATGATGTTATAGTAGTCCTCTGCCGTCAGCTGGTCGAGCAGGTCATTCCACATCGGGTCGTCATAGCTCTTGCCGCGCAGGTCAATCAGGCTCAGACCATTCTTGGCGCCGTAGGTAATGGTATCGCTGTAGGTGTCCCCTACCGTCGGGTTGCCGGAATCTGCAGAATCCAGCTGCGCCGGTAATCCAGATCGGAACGGGAAGCCAATCCCAACTCGAAGTCCACTTTCTCAGACGAATTCATCAGATTCAGTTTGCCCAAATCAGGTTTCAATGTATAGAATACCCCACCGGAAAAATTCACCCGTAGTTTTCCCTGCCGGCCCTTTTTCGTCGTAATCACAATCACCCCGTTAGCGGCCTTAGCTCCATAAATAGCTGTAGCTGCCGCATCTTTCAATATAGTGATGCTCTCGATATCTGCGGGATTGACCCCGCCGATCGAAGTATTCTGCAGTTCATCGATATTATCCTTATCTCCAAAATCCTTGGGTATATCGTTTCCTTCCAGGATCATACCGTCGAGTACCCACAACGGATCGGTACTCCCCGACAGAGAAACCGTACTCCGGATCCGCATTTTAGCGGGAGCTCCGGGCGCACCGTTCGTCGGTGTCGACATCAAACCGGCCACCTGTCCTTCCAGCATCTGATCGATACTGGCCACTCCGATACTTTTAATATCGTCTGCCTGTACAGTAGTAATAGCCGAAGTAACTTTCCGCTTTTCTATCTGCTGATATCCCGTAACGACCACTTCATCCAACTGACTCACTTCTTCCTTCAGGCGGAAAGTAAATTCGGTCTTTCCCGATATATCCGCTTTTAAAGCCTCGTATCCGATAAAACTCACCACCACATAACGAATCGAAGCAGGCAAGGTCAATTCGAATTTTCCGCTTACATCCGTCACTGTCCCCGCAGGATTATATTCTTTAGCTTCAGGAGCATCCGGATCGATAAAAACCGTAGCACCGGGGAGAGGTTCACCGCTCGCAGCCTCGAGCACTCGCCCGGTAATCTTCCGCATATCCTGTGCCCACACCACCACAGGCAGGCACAATGTTATTAAGATCAATAGTTTACGCATTTATATTTATTATTTAGGTTTGTATGTTATCTTATATTCAAAGCCTCTTTAATCCGCACAACCAAATCTTCATAATGTTGCCGGGTTTCCGCATTTCCTGCATTCCGGTTTCTTTCTGCCAATTTTAATACCTGTAACATAACTCCTCTCTTCACCGATACAGCCTCGGAAACCCGTCCCATAGAAGAATATTGCATATTGCTAAGCCGGGTTTCAGGCTGTTCGGGGAGCGTGAAAGCAGCTTCCCGGGCTGCAAAACCACAACAATAACCGGTATGCAAAGCTTTTTTGGTCGTTTTTTCCACCGCTTTATTGGAACTGACAATGATAGCATCGATAAAATTCTTTTGGGTCATCCTTTCATACAAAGACAAATTACGTCCCTGTAAGGATCCCTTGAAAACCACCTGGTATAAATCGGCAAACATTTCTTCGGGTGTATACACATTTTTCTTTCCCTTCATCGCTTCGGCCTCGTACATCCGCATCAGCCGATCGTCTTTCAATAAATCATAAAAACAGGCATACTGTAATTCCCGGGCAGTATTATAAGGTGAATATTCTACTTCCTGGGGGGAAATACGAACGGGAAAACTCTTCTTCCAGACATCGGCAGCAAACAACCATTCAGGAACGGTAAATACTTCTTCGGATAAATATTTCACCGCTTCTTTCTGCCGTTCTTTCTCTACCGGTACATAGCGTTCCAGATCATCTCCCATCACCGGATTGTTGATATAGAAACCTCCGACATTCGCAGTTACATGTCCGGCATACATTTTCCATTGATTGATCACTGCCATCAATAATTTTCCCGCTTCCAGATAACCTCGTCCTTCTGCTTCGGTCCATGCTACAATATTCGGCACAATCCGTTTCAGATTTTGTATACCGTAGCGATTAGCCTTGATCACATCGTCACCGAGGTCCTCATCCTGAGAACGGGGATCGATCGGATCTTTAGGGTCCTGTTGTTCGCCGTACCAATACATCCTGTCTCCGGAATGTTTCGTAATCCATTGATTGAGTACAGGTAATTCTTCGTGCGGATCCTTTACATCCAGCCAACGATAAGCCCAATTTATCGCAAATTTATCATATACCCCGATCACCGGCGTAATTCGTTCTACCTCATCTTCGGGTTGGGCCACGTAATTAAAACGGGCATAATCCATGATCGAACTAGCCGTCCCGCCCATCCTTGCTGTGAAGGTCTTCGAGCGCAACGAATCTACCGGAAAAGACGAAGAAGCTCCCATATTATGTTTCAATCCGAACGTATGTCCCACTTCATGGGAAGATACAAAACGGATAGCACTCGCCATATAAGCATCATCGAAAGTATTCGCTCTGGCCCGGGGATCGATAGGCCCGGTCTGTACCCGCATCCAGGTATGTAACATCGTCATCACATTATGCCACCAAACGACATCGGCTTCGATAATCTCTCCCGAACGGGGGTCGACCACAGAAGGTCCCATGGCATTCGCTTGCTGCGAGGCCGCATAAGTAATCACCGAATAACGCGCATCGTCGATATCGAAATCAGGATCATCGGTCGGAGCATCCTTCGCTACAACCGCATTTTTAAAACCGGCAGCTTCAAAAGCTTCCTGCCAATCAAAAACACCGGCTTTAATCTCCTCCCTCCATTGAGCAGGAGTTGCCGGGTCGATATAAAATACAATCGGTTTGGCCGGTTCTACCAACTCGCCCCGTTTGTATTTCTCTATATCCTCCGGTTTCGGTTCCAGCCGCCAGCGATGTACAAAATCACGGGTTTCCACCGCCTGTTGTTTGTCATTGAAATAAATGTGAGGAGTCGTAAAAAATCCGACTCTCCGGTCTGCAAAACGCGGAGTCATCGGCACCTTCGGCAACAATACGATATTCGTTGTCGTTTCGACTGTCAAGGGTACCGACTCGGTACCTTCCGTAATCTGGGTTGTCAGAAAAGCTTTTACTACAATATTCTGAGGAAAAGCTTTCATACCTCCGATCCGGGACAATTCTTTTTTCACAGAAGCTCCCAAAGAAATACTATTGTATAAATCGTTAAAGCTCTTCTCACTTCCGTCGAAAACTTTATTCACCTTGATCAAGACGGCAGAAGAATCGGGCTTGAAGGCTTCTATCGGAAACTGTTCGATCACAGCTTCACGATAGTTGTCCTTCACCGAAAGGGCTATAGCATCCCCCTCGGGCACACTGACACGGGGATTCCACGTTGTCACCCACACTTTATTAAGCACTGTATCTTTATGAAAACGGATCAGCTTATCTTCGTAAGCCATCCCTTTATTTAAACCGGCATCGTTCAATTGATAAGGTACACCGGAAACTTTATTGACAATCAGGAGATCACGGTTCATCAACGAATTGTCGATCTCGAAATACCAATCCTTCTCTACCTGATGAATACGAAACATACCTTCCCGCGTCTTTGCCTTCTTCACCAACTCATCGTATTTACTTTCAGAAGTTACGACCGAATCATTTTTTACGGATTTTCTTTTATGCCATCCCCAGGCATAAGCATCGGAGACTGTTCCGGTAAAACAGAGTGCGAATAACGCTACAATTAAATTTGTTCTGGTTTTCATCATATAGTTTATTCAATATTCATCGATATTTATGCAGTTTACAATATTATCGGGATTTTTTATAAAATGAAAAAAAACCAGAATGAATCCCCCGAATAAAAGTATGAAACACGATAAAAAAGGAGTGAATTATTCAACCAAAGGTAAGCGGCAGATAAATTTCCCTTCCTTTATCTCATATTCCGGCTGAACGTCAGCATAATAACGATAAATTTCCTGAATACTCTCCATACCGACTCCGAAAGATGCCTCCGGCATATCGGTCCGGGGATGATAGGAATTTTCTACAATCACCGCTCCAACTTCCGCATAAATATCGATATCCAAAGGATATCTATGAGTAATTTCATTGTACTTAAGTGCATTTTCGAAAATCAATTGCAGACTCATCGCCGGAATCCTCCCGTTTACCGTTGTCAAATTATCGGCCAGGTGCAGATTCAATTGTTCCCCGAAACGTATTTTTTGGAGAAAATAATAGTGGCGGATAAATTCAACCTCTTCTTCTAATTTACTCAGGTTTTCTTTCCGTTTTTCCAGCACATAACGATACACTTTCGACATTTCCAATATAAATTTCCGGGCTACTCCGGGGTCGGTAGTGATCAAGGCACTCAAAGAATTCAAAGCATTGAATAAAAAATGAGGATTGAGTTGATTTTTCAATTGTTGCAAATTCAGCCGGATGGCTTCCTGTTCGGCCTTTTGCCGTAAATCGTATTCTTTCCGCCACCGCCGTTGGGAATAAGCAAGCAAAACAATAAAAATCACGACTGTAAACACGACTATCCACAAAGCATACCGATGGAAATCGGCCATAGCTTCCTGATTATCCAATTGCACCACGTTAATGACGACCGTACATTTCTCTGTCCCCACCGTGAGCGGATAATAAATCTTATCGACAGGCAAGAGTAAAAACTGCGAAAAACCGGTAACATGGATCCGCTTATTCTCCCCGACGACCTGTTTTACCCTTCTTCTTTCAAGCGAATCGAGGAGCCGCATCCCCAGCCATTTTTCTTCGGGATGGGCGACAATTACCCCGGAGTCGTTCAGGATATAAGCATAATTCTTCCCCGCAGGTAATAAGTTTGAAAAATAAGCATGTAAATGATCCAAAGCGATATCGATCCCCAATGCCACCTCCCCCTGCCGCCCGTATAACGTCCAGTAATAAGTGGAATCTTCGGCATACAACCCTCCATTTCTTTCCTTTGAAGGTCCGGCTTCACTTTCCCGTATACCGGAATCGGTACAAATCGTTCTTTTCCCTTCCGTTTCGAACCAAATTCGGCTCACCTTATTATCCTGTCGGATCAATAAGGCAATCAACTCTTCGAATTGTTCCTTCTGATAGCCCCGTGTCGCCAAATAATCCTGCATACTTTCAACCAGCTCTGCCGTCTTTTGGAAATCCTGCCGGATCAGTTCCGTCCGGTACTCCCCCATCTCTTCCACCACTGAATAATGCATCCGATTCACCGTCTTGTCCATCTGTACACTGACTAAGCCGATAGCTCCGGCAAATAAGATCAACAACAATATTCCGGCAACAATTCCGTTTTGCTTATAAAACATGTCTCCGCTTTTTTATTTATTCTCTAAACAAAAATAGGTATTTTCTACGGGAGATATCCTATAAAAGAAAAGGGTTATCGAAATTTTCCGGCTTTAACAGAAAAACCTAGAATTATTCTGTCGTTACTTATTCGTCTTCGGTGTTCGTGTTCGGGGACCATTGGAGCGGGAACGAGGGTCCGGTTAGGTTTTCCGAACGGCCGAGCGGTGGTGTTTGACGAACGAAGTGAGGAGTTCCGCCGGTCAGTGAAGGAAAGCCTTAACGGACCGGTCCAGGCGAACCGGTCCGATGGCACAAAACCTGGAATCGGAATAGAAAGAAAAAATAAACCTACTATAAATATGAAAAAACGGAGCATTGGAAAAAGGGGGAATTATAAACTCCTATCTGTTCACTTTATAAAATTAGCCGGCACGTCGGTCAATTCTTCATGCCGCATTTCCTTTGCCAGTATTTTCCCGTCCGGCCCCACTAAAATAATGTGAGGGATTCCCTTGATGCAATAAGTCGTAAAAATATCCGTTTTTGGAGGCAATAACAAATGATCCCAGTTACTATGATCTTCTTTGATAGCTGCCAGCCACAATTCTTTCTTCCGGTCATCCGATACGCCTAAAATGGTAAAATTTTTTCCCTTAAAAGCTTCCAATGCTTTTCTCAGCCACGGTGTTTCTTCGCGACACCAATGACAATAAGAATCCCAAAAATCCACAATAACATATTTACCTCTGAAATCACTTAATTTGATCGGATTACCCAGCGTATCCCGGCCGGTAATCTCCGGGGCGACAGCACCGATAGCACATCCTGCATAACGGTCGAGCTGAGCGTTCATCAAAGCGATATAAGGAGTCTGCTGAGCTTCCGGTCCAAAATTTTTCTGGTATTCCCTTTCCGCACCGATATTTTCTTTAGTAGAGAAATCTTTCCGTCCGAATAATTTACTGTAGTACAAATAAATTCCGAACGGATTCTCCATATTTCCGTCAACCGTTTGTCTTACCAACTGATCTTCGGCCATCTGTGCCTGCTCATAATAAGGCATAGACTCCTCTTTGATCCGGGCCATTTCCTCCCGGTCCTCCCGGTCGCGGGCAGTAAAAAACAAGGCATCCAACGAATCCAGCAACCGATCGTTTCTGACAACGGCACAGGCTTTCATAAAATCCCGATACTTATCATTTAAGACAGACCCGGAAACTTCCCATACCACTCCTCCCTTCTTAACAGTTGCAGGTTTTACCTTCAGATTACCGGCCTCGGCAAATACCATTCCTCCTTGTCCGGGCCTGAATCCCAGAAAGAGCATTTGTTTTTTCGCACAATCTACCGTAAAAGTAAATTTACCCTCTTCAATTTCAGCCGAATCGATCGGATCGAACAACCCATAATAGGTATTCGTTATTTCCCCGAGATAGATCTTATTTTCCTTTATATCTCCGATTTCTCCTTCAATCCGCATCCGGTTGGAATGGCATGCCCCTAACAGGCATGCCATTCCAATGGTTAAACTTATTATTTTCATCACTCTCATATCTATTAATCTTGTTTTTCCACTGTCGCTACGACCTCATCACAAAATCCTGCTTTGGTATAAAGTTTTTGTGCTGCAAGTCCACCGATATTATTCAATTTATAAACAGCAATTCCCCCATTCGGAGCCGGAATATTCCCGTCTTTAATGGCTACTGTCAACTGTATCATGGTAGCATTCGGATTCTCTGTCGTCGGAGCAGCTACTTCCGTACAATCTACCCCATCGATCACATAATGCTCTTTTGTACCGTCGATAATCACTCCCTCCGAAGCCGTTTTCACATTAAAAGCATAAACTTTATCCTCGCTGACATAGAAAAAGATATCCGAAATTCCTTTCGAATCCATATTCCAAGGCATGTAATTGTCTACCTCTGCCTTGTTTCCGGGTATCATCGCCGTAGCGTTGTATAATCCGGGATAGGCTGCTCCCGTTAATACCTGCTTTGACAGAGAGATAAAATCATACGTCCAGTCGTCATTAAAAACAAATTTATAGGTAATCAAAAAATATTCATTCTTATTTTTATCTCTCATCAACGCCCATACTTCATTCAGAGTCGAATTCATACTCCCTGAAAGTACCAATTCTACCCCTTCTCCCATTGCTTTGGGATCAAATTTCGAAAAATCGGAATTCGCCCCACCGATAAAACTAAAATACCCACCGCTTTGGTTGATCATAAAACGCCCGTGCAGGTTATCATAAAATAAGGGAGCGGCATAAAACGGATAGCCTGTCGGCTGTGCGACATAAGATGCTGCCGAATAATCCTGAGGAGCCGACAAAAATACAATTTCCGGATTCCATACGGCTGTTTCCTCAAAACCATAGGCCCGCCCGTGTACTTTCCCATTCACCACCAGATAATCACTCCCCTGGTCCGTACAATAACCGTCGATCCCGATGTCTCCGGTCATGTCTTCACCCGAAAAGAATTTCTCTTTCATATAAGCCTTCCGCACAAACAAATCGGGATCGAGATATACGCCTCCCGTATTATTTTTTGCAGTAACGACGACTGCCTTATAAGGTCTCGGGTTACGGGCATAAGGTTTGATCAGGATGATTTTTCGGGACTGCTCACTGAGTTTCTCTCCCTCATTGATTTGAGTATAGATCTTTTCGTATAGGGTGGTACCGTCTTTCTTTAACATCGTCAGGTCGTACTCTCCACCGGTTTTACATAACATCAGGGTGCCTCCTGAATATTTACCGATAGTGGTAAAACTGGATTCTTCGATCACATAAACACCGGTTTTATTGTCGGTCACTTTAAATTTTAAAGTAGTTTTCACCCCCGGTAAAACATCTGAGATCACCACATCCAGATTTTTTTCAAAAGACAAGGTATCGGCGACAGACTGTTCTTCATTGTATTTATACCACACATAGGAAAGATCCGAGTTTTCGCCGAATTTTGTCGTCACTACCGGAGCGATGGTCAATTTCCCTCCCACTTCGATCTCCTGATAATCTTTGATCCCCTCAATTTTAATCTCATCGATATCGATATCTCCGTATCTGGATTCATCATCCACACAAGAGAACAGGATCAACAAAAATAATATTCCTATATATTTCAATTTTTTCATAGCTATCTTCTTTTTTAATTAACAACCCATAGACTAAGGTACATTCCATCCTTGCATCACTTTACCGGTTTCATCCCTGATTTCACTCCCGGTAATGATCTTATACAATTTTCTGGCATAGGGAGTGTAATAATCTTCCTCGTAAATAATGCCATAATTACCATATCCACTGCCATAAGTATCTTCCCAAAAATCATGTCCGGTCATTTCGATGATCATCATATGCTTTTTTTGGGAATATTCACCGAATAATTTCTTAAACGCAGTCATATCTCCATAATAGCCTTCTCCCTCAGGCTTTTTCAACATATCGGCAATGAGCAGACGAATCTCGGACTTATCGGCATAGGCCACACCCAGCTCACCGGTAGCAACCAGCCTCAACGTAAGAGTCACCGGTTTCTGTTTAATAGCCGCATCCCCCTTAATCAACCGCACAGGCATTTTATAAATAAATTCTCCGGCCGGGAACTCATAGAATTCAGGAAGTTTTTCATAATGTATACCTTCTTTGGCATCCGTTCTCTCCCCGACCACCTCGACTTTAAATTTCTGCGGCTTGGTCAATACATTTCCCAACATCTTCACATCTACGGTCGTCTCCAGAATCTGATCGGCCATCAGCAAGGAAACATACAGACTATCCCGGGTATCTGTCACAATGGAATAATAGATATCGTGCATATGCTCATCGTATACCATCCGTTCATTCTCACTACATGCTAACAGGATCACTGAAGCAAGAAGAAAAAATATCTTTTTCATAACGCTTAATTTTTAATATTCCCAAAATCGATTTCTACTGTCGGAATAGGCAAATTATACACCGCATTCACATCTTGATGAGCGATATTATTTTCAGCCCCGATAGTTTCCATTGCTTTCCGTTTATAATAGAAGAACATTTGTCCCTCACCTATAAATTCCCGGCGATATTCCTGAAAGATATAACCGGCTAAATCATCGGTCGGCGCAATACTGCTTAATCCCCGGTGATTTCTCAATTTATTGAGATAATCATAGGCAGCCTTCCCTTGAGCACATTCGGCAGCTATCAGATACAATTCGGAAATTTTAAACATCGGAATATAGTTTACTCCGGTATATTTCTTCAATACGAACGAACTACCATCGGAATACGGGGTAATCCAATAATTTCTGAACTCATTATCCAGTCCGGAACCATTGAAAATATTCGTTTTTCCTTTTGAAGACATCGTCAATATATTAGAAGTAGAAGAAAAACTCTCGGTAAAATAAATATCGCTATTGTCTTTCAATTTCTGCACATCCAATGTGAAAATCAACTCTTTATTGAACATCGGATCGGAAGTAGTAGCAGCACTATTGGCCAATTCATAAGAAGCAGGACTTTCTCCGCCGGCTTCACCGATAATTTCCTTTGCTTCTTTCAAAGCCGCCTCTTTATCGTTTCCCCAAAGATATACCCGGGCTAAAAGTGCTGTCACCGCATAATAATTCATTCTTTGTTTCCGGTTATACAACGGATCGGAAGTATCGGAAAATTTAAATTCTTCTTTCCCTTTCATCAACTGTTTTGCAGCCAACAAATCCGTTTCTATTTTTTTCAAAACCTCTTTCACCGTCAACTGGGACTGGGCGATATTCGTAAAAACATCTATATAAGGAATAGCCAATGCGTCCAATCCTTTATTATTATTCATCGCAGCCGAAGGAGCGAATAAACGGAGTATATCGAAATGCAGAAAAGCCCGCAAAGCCAGAAATTCTCCTTTATACACATCATGTACCTCGGGTGAAGTAAAAACCCCTTTATTTTCGTCGATGAACAACATGGCCTGATTGATATTGGCTACAGCAGAAAAATGATTACTCCAAATAGAGCTAATGCGACTTTCCTCTGTTTTCTCGGTATACTTATATTCTGCTGCATTTTTGAAATTATGCTCATAACCGGAAGAAGTTGTTTTCAACGGACTGTTGTAATATTGAGCCAATACATCCAGGTAGCCGTACGTCAGATCTCTGCCGTAACTATTCGTACCGCACATCAATGCATAAACACCTACCAAAGCATCTCTGAATCCGGCTTCAGTACCGAACAGATCCTCTGCTTTCATATCCGCTTTCGGAGAAACGTCCAGCCAGTCGTTACAGCCGGTCAATGCCACAAAGAGCGAAAGAATGATCGTTTTATTTATTAATTTTTTCATAGTATTGTCCGATTAAAAAGTGATTTGAGCAGCCAGTGAAAAAGTCCTTGCAAAAGGATAGGAAGTACCTCTTTCCATCCGCACCGTGGAAGAAGTGAAAACATCGTTTCCGATAGCGGAGATTTTCAAGCGCTGAATCCCCCACTCTTTCAATTTCGCACTCCGGAAATCATAACTCACAGATAAAGCCTGAAGCTGAATATAATTTTCTTTTTCCACAAAGCGGGAAGTCGGATTAGTGACCGAAACATCGCTTACCTTTTTGAATTTTGCCACGTCTCCCGGTTCATTCCAACGGTCGTACAGAATGCGCCGGTCTCCGTTCTCGTTGGGATTTACATTCTCCACTTTGTCGACTAAGGTCTGATTGTAAATATAACCACCGTATTTATAATATAAATGCGCATTCAACTCCCAGCCTTTATACATAAACATCGTTCCGACCGTTCCATAAATTTTAGGATCGGAAGATCCCCAGGGTTTGTAATTTTTACTATCCCATTTATTCACTTTATTCCCGTTCATATCCAGGAATATTTCATCACCGGTAGCCGGATCGATTCCCAAAGATTCATTCACCCAGATGGTATTCTGCGACAACCCTTCTTTGTAACGGATCATCGGTTTGTTTTCCACTTTGGAATCCTGGTCGGCATTAAAGGCTGTCAAAGCTTTGTTGATTTTCTTCACTTTATTTTTATTGTGTGCCAGATTGAAGAAAATATCCCAGTTCAATTCCCGTTTGACATCCCGGAGTACCGTACCTTTTAAGGATAGTTCGACCCCACTGTTTTCTACTTCTCCCAAATTTTCTTTATAAGAAGAAAAACCCAAAGACGGAGCAATAGATACGTCGATCAGCACATCTTTCGATAAATCCCGGTATACATTGAAAGATCCGGTCAGAC
>OGXI01001871.1_pt1 | contig 16768 bp, 14 predicted proteins | sample 1576221 | NCBI WGS metagenome assembly OGXI01 (sample SAMEA3541523, study PRJEB24748) | human gut metagenome | biome: human gut; feature: human-associated habitat; material: faeces | place: China | collected 2012
GTGAGTATCAGAACTACTACGAGAAAATGTACAGCAACCGCTAAAAGCCAGAGGAGGAAAGAACATGAAGTTTTTTGTAACAGGCGTTGGTGGTCAGCTGGGACATGATGTGATGAATGAACTGCTGAAGCGCGGTCACGAAGGTGTTGGTTCTGATATTCAGGAAAACTACAGTGGTGTGGCAGATGGTTCTGCGGTAACAAAAGCACCGTATGTGGCACTGGACATTACTGATAAAGATGCTGTTGAGAAAGTAATTACAGAAGTAAATCCGGATGCAGTGATCCACTGTGCAGCATGGACTGCCGTGGATATGGCAGAGGATGACGATAAAGTAGCAAAAGTCCGTGCCATCAATGCTGGTGGCACCCAGAACATTGCGGATGTCTGCAAGAAGCTAGATTGCAAGATGACCTATATTAGCACGGACTATGTCTTTGATGGTCAAGGCACTGAGCCTTGGCAGCCGGACTGCAAGGATTACAAGCCTTTAAATGTATACGGTCAGACGAAACTGGAAGGTGAGCTGGCGGTCAGCCAGACGCTGGAGAAATATTTTATTGTCCGCATCGCATGGGTGTTTGGCCTGAATGGTAAGAACTTTATTAAGACCATGCTGAATGTTGGCAAGACGCACGATACTGTCCGTGTGGTTAATGACCAGATTGGCACACCGACCTATACATATGATTTGGCTCGACTGCTCGTTGATATGAATGAAACCGAGAAATACGGTTATTACCATGCCACTAATGAGGGTGGCTATATCAGTTGGTATGATTTCACAAAGGAAATTTATCGTCAGGCTGGATATAAGACGGAAGTCCTGCCGGTGACCACGGCAGAGTATGGTCTGAGCAAGGCAGCTCGTCCGTTCAACAGTCGTTTAGATAAGAGCAAGCTGGTGGAAGCTGGCTTTACTCCGCTTCCGACTTGGCAGGATGCACTGAGCCGTTACCTGAAAGAGATCGAGCAGTAATAGAGGAGATAGAAGAAATGGGACAGATTAAAGTTGAGAAAAATGTAGGCGGCATTGAAGGACTTTGTGTTATTGAGCCTGCTGTTCACGGTGATGCCCGTGGCTATTTTATGGAAACCTACAACGAAAAAGATATGAAGGAAGCTGGCATCGACATTCATTTTGTACAGGATAACCAGTCTATGTCCACAAAGGGCGTGCTGCGTGGCCTGCATTTCCAGAAGCAGTATCCGCAGTGCAAGCTGGTACGTGCCGTGCGTGGCACTGTGTTTGATGTTGCGGTTGATCTTAGAAGCAACTCTGAAACCTATGGCAAGTGGTATGGCGTTACACTGTCCGCGGAGAATAAGAAACAGTTCCTCATTCCGGAAGGCTTTGCACATGGCTTCCTGGTTCTGAGTGATGAAGCAGAGTTCTGCTACAAGGTCAATGACTTCTGGCATCCGAATGATGAAGGTGGCATGGCTTGGAATGACCCGGAGATTGGCATTGAATGGCCGGAGTTGAAGGGCGAGTACAAGGGTAGTGCCAGCGCAGAAGGCTACACGCTGGAAGATGGTACTGTACTGAACTTGAGTGATAAGGACCAGAAGTGGCTGGGACTGAAGGATACCTTCAAGTTTTGATTTAACGCAGGAAGAATAAACTAGAAGGTAGGATAGAACTATGAAAAATACCCCATATACAGTTCTAATGTCTGTATACATAAAAGAAAAGGCTGAGTATTTAAAATTAAGCATTCAGAGTATGCTCGATCAAACGGTTCCGCCTGATGAGTTTATTCTTGTTAAAGATGGTCCGTTAACAACGGAACTGGATGCAGTTGTAGATTATTACAATCAAAAATATCCGGGTTTGTTTACCATAATTTCAAATGAAACGAATCTGGGACTTGGACCAGCGCTGGCAAAAGGTATAGTCACATCAAGAAATGAGCTGATTGCAAGAATGGATTCTGATGATATATCAGAGAAAACCAGATGTGAAAAGCAGCTTTTAGCGTTTGAAAAAGATACAGACTTGGAGATGGTTGGATCATTCGAGGCAGAATTTATTGGTGAAAAAGACAATGTTGTATCAATCCATCGAGTGCCAGAAACACATAGTGATATTGCAAAATTTATGCGTCGTAGATGTGCTATTTTGCACCCTACGGTAATGTACAAGAAAAGTGCCGTTATTAGAAGTGGAAATTATCATTCTGTCCCATTATATGAAGATTATGATCTTTTTGCAAGAATGGTACTGGAATATAATGTGCGAAGCTATAATATTCAGGAAAATTTGTACTATATCAGAACGAGTGAAGATTTCTTCAAAAGACGCGGCGGATTAAAATACGCAAAAACTGTATTGAATTTTAAATGGAAGCAGCATAAAAAGGGATACATGTCGCTGGCAGATTTTTGCATCAGTGGTTTAGGACAAGCATTTGTATGTGTTTTACCGAATTCATTGCGCAAGGTAATCTATTTGAAATTGTTGCGATAAAAATTGATTGAGGATGATTATGGAGAACGAACCGATAAGAGTTTTGCATATTGTGCCTAATATGCAGGCAGGTGGGCTTGAAACATTGATTATGAATATCTATAGAAATATAGATAGGACTAAAGTTCAATTTGATTTTCTTGTCCATTATACTGGAAACTACTTCTATGATGATGAGATTAGGAGTTTAGGTGGAAGGATTTATAAGTTGTCAGTGCGTGATGACAACAACTTTATAAAATATTTAAAAGATTTGGATGTTTTTTTTAAGAAACATCCAGAATATAAGATTGTACATGGACACATGGAAAGCCTAGGACAGTTTTATTTTAAAGCCGCAAAAAAGGATGGCGTTCCTGTTCGTGTTGCACATAGCCACAATTCAGCAACAGAAAATACATTCAAGGGAAAAATTAAGGGGCTTCTCTTAAAGAGATACAAAGTATTTGCAACAGATTACTTTGCTTGCTCACAAAAAGCAGGTGAGTTTATGTTTGCAAATAAAAAGTTTACTGTTCTGAAGAATGCAATCATTGTAAATAATTTCATTTACAACGAAAATGAGAGAAATCGGCTGAGAAAAGAGCTTGGCATTGAAGGAAAAATTGTCATTGGTCATGCAGGAAGGTTCTGTGAACAGAAGAACCATAAATTCTTAATAGATGTCTTTAAGAAAATTGCTGATTTGGAAAATAATGTTGTTTTGCTGCTGATTGGTGCTGGAGAAACTTTTGAAAAGGTAAAAGAACAAGTCTGCGAATACGGTTTGGAAGAACGTGTTATTTTTCTAGGGGTAAGAAAAGACATTGCAAGCTTGTATCAGGCAATGGATTGTTTTGTGTTTCCATCGCTTTTTGAGGGACTTGGCATTGTTGCAATAGAAGCACAATGCTCAGGTTTGCCGGTAGTTGGCTCGGATGTTATCCCTAAAGAAGCGGCAGTGACAAAACAGTTCCACTATATGTCATTGAATGATTCAACGGATGCTTGGGCTAAAAAAATTCTTGCTGTATCTAAGCAGGAAAGAAAAGCTGAAATTGATAAAATTCGAGCTGCTGGATATGATGTGCAAGATGTGGCTGAGTATTTACAAGATTTTTATATAAAGAAGTATTTGGAAAATTAAGAAAGCTAGAGGGCGGAAAGATGAAAAAAGTTGGTCTAGTTTCTGTAAGAAACTATAACTACGGAAGTATATTGCAGGCATATGCCTTGCAACAGGAGCTATTTGCGGCTGGAATTGACAATGAATTAATCTATTACAAAAAGCGCAATGTTGTTAAACAGGCTCTTAGAATATTTAATCTGCCGCTCCTCATGGCAAAAACAAAAGATGTCTGGCGTGTAATTGAAGGAAAGACTAATCCGAAATTAAAACCGATTATTTCTGGAAGAAATAGAGCTTTTTCTAATTTCCTCAAAGACAATTTTGTGTTCACACCCTGCTTAAGTGGAAAAAAACAACTTGTCGACTATACAAAGAAGTTTGATGCTTTCATTTTGGGAAGCGATCAGGTATGGAATCCGATGCTACTTGGTGGAGATTATTATACATTAACTTGGGTGGATTCTCGTCGCCCTAAAGTAACATATGCTTCAAGCTTTGGTGTATCCGAGATACCTGCGAGTCAAGTAAAGAAGACAAAAGAATACCTGTCTCGATTCAATATGATCTCCGTTAGAGAGAAACAGGGGGCAGAGATTGTTGAAAAATTGACGGGAAAGAAGGCTGAAGTCTGTTGTGATCCTACTGTGCTGACAGATCGGAAAAGATGGGACGAGCTTAGTGGAGATTGTCCGTTTGTGAGTGAAAAGTATATTTTCTGCTATTTTATTGGAAATAATCCAACCCAACGAGAGTTCGCAAAAAAATTAGCACAGAAAACGGGCTGCAAAATCTTAGCGGTTAAACACATTGATGAGTATATTAAAAGCGATGATGACTTCGGCGATATTGACTATTTAGAAGTTGGTCCAAAAGAATTTGTCAATTTTATTAGGTATGCCACATATGTATGCACGGATTCTTTTCATGGAACGATTTTCTCGATAATGTATAATAAGAACTTCTTTACGTTTAAGAGATTCTCAGATAGCCAGAAAAGCTCTATGAATTCGAGGGTAAAAAATATTCTTTCAATCGTTGGGTTGTCCAACCGCTTGTTTGAAGACTCAATTACCCCGGAAGCAGCACTCGCATATCAAGTGGACTGGTCTGATGTCAATAAGAGGCTAAATGATTTTAGAAAAAGTTCACGAGAGTATTTTGAAAGAGCCATAAAGTGCTTAAAGGGTGCACAGGAATGATTAAATTAGTTGAGAAAGAGCACTGCTCAGGCTGCACAGCTTGTATGGCTTGCTGTCCAAAAGAAGCAATATCAATGTGCGCCGATGAGGAAGGGTTTAAATATCCGGTTATTGATAGAAATCGGTGTGTAGAATGCGGAAAATGTGTAAGGACATGTCCTATCACAAATAAGCAAAAGAAAAATCCGGTCGTAGCCTCATATATTGCTATAAATAACAATAAGAATCAGCGTGAGGCAAGTGCATCAGGTGGTCTGTTTAGTGTCATAGCTCACTATGTCCTAGAAAGAAATGGCGTTGTTTTTGGTGCGGCATATGATGAAAAACTTAGGGTTAAACATATTGCTATAGAACACGAAGCAGATTTAGAAAAATTGAGAATGTCCAAGTATGTGCAAAGCGATTTAGGTGATACATTTAAACAGGTGGACAAGTATTTGAAAGCGGATAGAATCGTTTTGTTCTCTGGTACGCCTTGTCAAGTGGCAGGACTTAGAGCGTATATTAATAGAGAAGACGCAAATCTAATTCTCCTTGATTTGGTTTGTCATGGCGTTCCATCGCCAAAGCTGTTTGAAGACTATAAGGCTGCGCTCTCAGAAAAATACGAAAGTGATATTCAGAACATATATTTTAGAAGCAAAGTCTTAGGGCATCACTTGTCCACGATTGCAGTTCGCTTTTCAAATGGAAAGTTAATTCACAGCAGACGATTGGTGAAATCTTATCCGAGATTATGGTTTGCTGGGTTTGCATCACGGCCATCTTGCTATGCCTGCAGTTTTAAAGAAGAAGATCGTGTGAGTGATTTTACACTGTTTGATTCTTTTAAGTCAGCTGGACAGTATGGCTTTAAAGATGATGATATGGGGCTGTCCAATGTGTATGTTCGTACACAAAAGGCAATTGATTTGTGGAAACAAATCGAGACTCAAGTTACTGCTGTAAATACGGAAACAGCGGTTACGAATAAGAATGACGGAGACATGATCTACGAATCCGCAGTAAAAAATAAGGCTCGTGCAGAATTTTGGAGTGATTATGGAAAACTTTCATATACAGAATTAATTGATAAGTATATTCCATATTCTAAAAAAGAAGCCATTATGGATAATGTTAAACGAGTGATGGTTAGCACAGGCCTGAGTAAAAATTTGAAGATTAAAAAGCTACTTACAAAGATTAAAAAGTAAAGGAAGAAGAAATGAAAGTAATTGCATTCTATCTGCCGCAGTTCCATGAAACGCCAGAAAATAATGAGTGGTGGGGACAAGGCTTTACTGAGTGGAATAACATGAAAGCTGCCAAACCACTTTTTGAAGGTCATAACCAGCCAAGAATTCCGCTTAACAATAATTATTACAATCTTTTAGATGAAAAAACTCTGGAGTGGCAGACTAAAATTGCGAAAGAACACGGCGTATACGGTTTCTGCTGCTACCACTATTGGTTTGGAAGCAAAATGCTTCTTGAAAAGCCTATGGAGATTTATCTGAAAGATAAAAACTGTGATTTGCCATTTTGCTTTTGCTGGGCAAACGAAACATGGACAAATGCTTGGGCTGCGGAAACAGAGTCTGATCGAAAGACCTTAATCAAACAGGAGTACGGCGATAAAGAAGAATGGGAGAGACATTTCCAGTATTTGCTTCCATTCTTTAAGGACGAGAGATACATAAAGGAGGGTAATAAGCCGCTTTTTGTGATTTATCGTCCACAGTATATTACAGAGTTGAGTGCAAGACTGGCTTATTATAATAAGCGTGCTCAAGAAGAGGGCTTTGACGGGCTGGTTTTTGCAGCACAGCATGTTTCTTTTTATGCTGAGAAGAGCGTCGATAAATCGATGTTTAAATACCAGATTGAATATCAGCCAGGCTTTGCGTTTTATGATATGAGCTCTTGGATGCAGAAGCAGATGAGCGTTATTAAGCAGAATGTACAGACATGGGCAAGGGATCATTTGAAGAGCTTTAAGTCTGCTAAAAAGGCAAACCTGCAGAAATTATCGTATGACGAAGTGTGGAATACAGTTCTAAATAGAAAAGCAGAGCCAGGAATGATTCCAGGGGCATTTGTGGACTGGGATAATACGCCGAGATATAAAGAAAAAGGTCGTGTGTTGACTGGTGCAACGCCTGAGAAGTTTAAAGAGTATTTTGGAAAACAGCTGAAAAGAGCGCGGGACGAGTACAAGTCTGACTATATTTTCATTTTTGCATGGAATGAATGGTCAGAAGGTGGATATTTAGAGCCTGATATGAAAAATCAGTACGGTTACTTAGATGCAATCAAATCATGTGTCGATGAATTGGAAAGTGAGAACTAAAAATGGCAGAGATATTATCAGATAATAAAATTAAAACAATTGCGTTTTATTTACCTCAGTATCATGCTATTCCGGAAAACGATAAATTTTGGGGAAAAGGATTTACGGAATGGGTAAATACGAAAAAGGCTACTCCGCTGTTTGAGGGGCATTATCAGCCAAAAGTTCCGTTAAATGAAAACTATTATAACTTGCTAGACGACAATGTTAAAATTTGGCAGGCTGATTTAGCAAAGAAGTATGGTGTGTTTGGTTTTTGCTACTATCACTACTGGTTTAAAGATGGAAAGAAGTTGCTTGAAAAACCACTAGAGCAAATGCTGAAAAATAAAGATGTTAATATCCCATTCTGCATGTCTTGGGCAAATGAGAACTGGAGCAAGCGATGGGATGGTGGTAATCAGGAGATTATTGCAGAGCAGGATTACGGCACAGAAGATGATTGGAAAAAGCATTTGCTTTATATGGTTCAGTTTTTCAAAGATGAACGATATATTACCTTAAATGGTGATCCGGTTTTTCTTATTTATAAACCCGAAGAAATTCCTGATCTGCATCGTATGGTAACTTATTGGCAGTCGGAGATTAAAAAGTTTGGTTTCAATCGGATTTGCCTAATGATCCAGAATTCTGGATGGTATTTTTCACCGTCTTATAATGATAGAGATTTCGATTATCAAATTAAATTTGAGCCTTACTTCTCAAAACAGTATGCGGAAAAGGATTTAAATAAAATTAAACATCTCCAGGTTGCTTATCAAATTCTAAAGAAAGTTAGATTAGAAAAGCCAATCTATGAATTTGTGAAGAGCAGAAAAAAAGTGTCCGGAAATAATAAACCGCTGTCAATTTTTAGCTATGATAAAGAATGTGAAGATATCTTGAATGGTCCGCATTCCAAGAAGATTGTGCAGGGGTTATTTACGGATTGGGATAATACCGCAAGACGAAAAAATGGTTTTGTATTTAAAGGTGGAAACCCAGAGAAATTTGGAAAGTGCGCAAAAAACCTCTTTAACCAGATGAGAGAAGAGGATGATCTTCCGCTTGTCTTTATTAATGCTTGGAATGAGTGGGCAGAAGGAGCGTATTTGGAGCCGGACGAAAAGTATGGCTATGCTTATCTGGAGCAATTACAATTGGCGATTAAATATTATAATAAAGAAAACTAAGGGATGGGAAGATGTATGACGGTATTGTTTTGCTTTCACTTTAATGAAAAGAATAATGGTGGAGTAAAGTCTTTACTGGACATGCTGGAAGTGTTTTCGGAAAAAGGAGTTCGAATTATTGCGGCATTTCCATTTAAAGATGGATCAGCGATTGAGTACTTGCGGGAGCAAGGTGTAAAAGTGTTGTATGTTCCTTATACAAGATGGGACTACAAACTAAATGCATCCACCAAAAGTAAATTCAAGTCCTTTACTTGGGGACGCATTAAACAGACAAAAACTTACATAGAGGCATTGAAATTTAAAAAAATATTGAGAGAAGAAAAAATTGATATTGTATACACTAATACAAACACTATTTTCTTTGGCGCGATGCTCAACGCAATTTATAAGATTCCTCATTTTTGGCATGTCCGTGAATTTGGAGATTTGGATCATGGTAATGGTTATATTTTAGGTTTTGCAACATTTGAAAGATTTGTTGAAAGATATACGACCAAAATGATCGTGATATCTATGGCTTTGAAAAATTACTATGAAAGTAAAGGGATTCCATCTGAAAAGATGGTTACAATTTATGATGATGTGTCGAATGAGTATCTTCTAAATTTTAACTGTGAAAAGTTTAGAAGCGATTCTCTTAACATTTTAATTGCAGGTATTCTTCAAGAGGGAAAAGGTCAAATTGATGTTCTGAAAGCCTTTAACGAATTGTGCAAAGCGGGAGTAAAGGCAAATTTATATATCGCTGGAAAAGGTGATGAATCCTACACACAAAAGCTAGGGAAATATGTGGCTGACAATCAATTGAATGATAAAGTTCATTTCCTTGGTTTTGTTGAGGATATGAATACACTTAGAAAGAAAATGCATATTGCGGTAGTTGCATCTAAAAGTGAAGCGTTTGGACGTGTTACTATAGAGGCAATGCTTGGAGGATTAGTTGTTGTGGCAACCGATGCCGGAGCAAATTCGGAACTTATTGATAATGGTAAAACAGGATATCTTTATCCGTCTGGGGATTATCATAAGTTATATGAATGTATTTATAAGATTCAAGAAAACCGAGAAAATATGTATGAAACAGCTGTAAGAGCGCAGAAATATGCGGTGCAGTACACAAATGGAAATTGTGGTATGAGAATATATCAAGAGATGACAAAAGAAATCTAATATGATCACAAAGGTACCGCTGGAAGGATGAAAACAAGACAATGAAGTTAGAATATAAAAAAATATGCAGATATTTATCTGTCTTAGTATATGTGGTTTATTTGTATACCAGCGGACTAGCCAGTTATATTTTTGGAACGTGGCAAAATATCATTGCTGTTCTCCTAGGAGCGGCCGTGCTTGGCTACATAGCTAATACTGGTTTTCCTAAAATCAGAATAGTCAAGGCGATAAAGCCAGTTGACCTTCTTGTTGTGATTATGTTGATTGCGATTATCTTTAACAATGCCGACATAAAAAATGGGTCGTACATTAATACCGTGGCGACATTGTCTATTTTCTTATTCTATCTGGTCTCGAAAAATGATAATCGATGGATGGAAATAGCAACGAATTTACTGTTTTATGGTGGTCTATTTCATGCAGTTGCTTCATTTATTTTATATCTTTTGCCAAATGTGTATATGACGTATGTCATGCCACTATTTGTTTCATTTGGTTATGAATCAACGTTGCTGTATTGCGTAAGAAATGGGTATGCAGTTGGACTTACACCTCACTATAGTACAAATGCCATGTATATGTCGGTTGCGCTTGGAGCAGCTTTTATTCGTCTGACGGATAGAAGGTTTAAAGGAAAACCGATTATGAATAAAATCAATATTGCTCTTACAGCATTTATTTTATTCGTATTGATCCTTACAGGAAAAAGGGCGCATTGTGTATTCGCTTTGGTATGCTTGTTTGCGGCATACTATGTATATAATTCTGATAAACCGAAAAACCGTCTAATGAAAACACTAGCATTGATAGCGGTTGGCGGTATAGCTCTTGTTTTAATTGTAGAGATTGCACCTGATGCTGTACCGGTTATTAGACGATTTATTTATATGTCCCAGTTGGAAGATAGTTCGCTGGGAAGAAATGCGAGAATGCTTCTGGCGCTGAATTTGTTTTTACGGAATGCTTTGACAGGAATTGGATGGAACGGATTTACTTACTATTATAATGCCACTTTTGGAGATTGGCTTAACGTACACAATGTTTATTTACAGCTTTTGTGTGAAGAGGGATTGCTTTTTAGTTTGGCATTTTTTGCGTTTTTTATTGTCTCATTTTTACATGCCTGGAATGCATTGAAGCAGAGCAGAGTACAAAAACTGGATGGTATTAATGAATCGTTGTTGTTATATTCAGTTTATATACAAGCCTTTTTCCTATTATACAGTCTTACGGGAAATCCTCTTTATGATGCACCGTTTCTTTTTCCGTATATTTTTGGATGCGCATTTGGAGAGTATTATTATAGAAAGGTTAAGGAGTTAACAGCATATGAATCTTGAGATTGTAACATTTCATTTTGCTAATAATTATGGTGCGGTTCTCCAAGCATATGCGTTACAAGCACATTTGAGCCAATATGGAAATGTGGAGTTTTTGAGTTACGAGCCTGAACATTTAAGAAAGCTGTATTCATTAAATCCTTTTTCTTGTGGAATACACCCGCGTGAAATAGTACGAAGAGCTAGAGCCATTCCATATAAAAGAAAACAGTTTGAACTTTTTTCAAATTTCAGAAAAAATGATTTAAGGTGTGCCAATTCGGATACATCAGATATAGACTTGGCAAAAAATATCATAAACAAGGCTGATGCAGTAATTTATGGCAGCGATCAGATTTGGAATTTAGGTATTACAAATAGTGATAGTATTTATTTTGGAGATTATGTAGATAAAACTGTGAAAAAGATTGCCTATGCAGCAAGCTTTGGTGCTGATAACGATCCTAATTCTATAAGTCAGTTCGTTAAAAAATATTTGAACACCTTTGATGCATTATCTGTTAGAGAACAAAGTGGTGTGAAATTATTAAGTGATAATGGCGTGAGTAATGCAGATGTGGTATGTGATCCAGTCTTCCTGTTAGATGAGGATTGTTGGATAAACATTGCAAGGAAACCAGTTGAAAATATACCTGAAAATTATATTTTGTATTATGCATTGCGTAAAGACGAAAAATTGATTAGAGCTGCGAAGAAAGTAGGAAAAGACTATGGGATTCCTGTGTTTTCTATCCATCCTAATGGAGATAGGTCTTTTATGATAGAAAATAAGTTACACAAAATTGGGCCGAAAGAATTTGTGTGGCTGATTAAGAACGCAGCTTATATTTGTACAAATTCTTTTCATGCTGTTGCATTCTCATCAATCTTTAAGAAAAAAGTTGTGTTTCATGGGTATGAAAATGGCAAAGGTCGTGTCGAATCATTGCTTTCAATCCTGAAATCTCCAGAGTTCTTCTATAAAGATGAAAAAGGTAACAATATTTTTGATTTGGAAAAAGCTGAGTATAAAGGGCTAAAGGAATTGAAACAACAGTCAATTAGATATTTGAAGGATAACATAAAGCCGAAAGAAAGTGTATAAAGATTTTTGGAGGACTATAATTAACTAATGCGAGCGAAGAAAAATGCAATAACAGGATTGATGACACAATTGATAATCATTGCATTGGGATTAATTGTTCCAAGAATTATGATTACCAATTATGGCTCAGATACAAATGGATTGACAAACACATTAACGCAGATTTTCAGTTATGTGGCGTTGCTAGAAGCTGGAATAGGGCAATCTACTAAAAATGCATTGTATAAGCCAATCACGGAAAAAGATAAAGACGGAATTTGTAGAATCCTGTCAGTTTCAAGAAAATACTACTGGAAGATTACGAAGTACTATGCCGGCGTTGTGATTCTTATGGCGGTACTACTTCCATTTGTGCTAAAAACAGAACTTTCGGCTAAAACTGTTTTTGCTGTAGTTTTTTTTGAGGGGATGTCGGGTGTAATTCGATTTATGTTCACTGAGAACTGGATGCAATTATTAATGGCAGAAGGGAAAGGTTATGTACAAGCAAATATCACATTGATTACCAGACTGCTTACATATGGCGTTAAAATTGTCTTGGCCTGTATGAAAGTTAATATCGTAGCAATTCAGTTTGGATTCTTCTGCGTATCATTGATTCAGTTGGCGATTTATAAATGGTATATCGAAAAGAATTATGGCTGGATAAAGTATGATTTAAAATCGTGTGAAAACATTGAATTGCCGGATAAAAATGCATATGTCTTAACCGAAATAGCATGGACTGTTTTTTCATCGACGGATATGATTTTGCTGTCAATACTATTTAGCACGGCCTTATCAAGCGTGTACTCTGTTTATAACCTTGTATATTCTAATATCTCAGGTTTGATGAATTCTGTGTATACAAGTTTGATATATTTATTGGGACAGGCATACAGTGAAAGTTTGCGTAAATATGAACAAGTGCACGATGAATTTGAATTGATGTTCATGACGGGGGCAGCTATTTTAATGAGTTGCTGCTCAGTACTTGGAGTTGCATTTGTGCGTCTGTACACAAAGGGAGTAACAGATACAAATTACATATATGTCTATTTACCTATCCTTTTTGGATTGATACAAATTCTCTCATGGAATCGCTATGTATCTGGAAATCTATCGGGTATTGCAGGATATGCAAAAATAGTTTCTAAAATCTCAGTGATAGAGGCGGTGTCAAACATTGTATTATCTGTGATATTAGCACCTAAAATGGGACTTTATGGAATAACTTTGGCAACCGTGATTTCATTAGTTTTTAAACTTGTGTATTTGACATATCTTGGAAATGTTGTCATTTTAAAGAGATCTGTTCGAAAGAGTTGCGCTAAGATTATAGCATATTTAGCATTATATTTTTCTATATCTTTTGCATTTGTGATTAAGCCGTTAGCGATTGAAAGCTTTGTACAATTTATTTTATACGGAATAATTACATTCCTGTTTGTTTCTCTGGCTTTTAGTGTGGCGGCGTACTTTCTGGATAGGCAGACGTTCAAATCACTAATAAAAAGAGTCGGACTAAAAAGGAAAAAGAGCTAAATATTTATGCTATCTGGGTTTTGAGCCAGATAATACGGGCTATTAGACTTTGCAATGAGAGGAGAAAAGAAATGTACAATACGAAGTATATTGACGAGCAATTCGTTGATGAATTTAAAGGACTGGCTGAAAAGTCACATTTTTCAAATGGAAAACTAGAAGCAAAAGAATATGTGGATGCAATTGTTTTGCCGTTCCTGAATGGTCGGGGGGGGTACTAAACAATCGCAGGGAGTATATTGAAGAGTCGGCACTTCATGCAGAGCATATAATGGAAAATCCGTACGAAGTGGAAAAAGTGAGCAAGCTCAATGAAACAACGATTTATCTGGGACTGTTTATAAAACAGTGGGGACATTTCCTTGTCGACTTCGTTCCTCGACTTTGGTATTTAATCAATAATGATTCAGATTTGAGGTTGGTGTATGTTTCGGTTGGAAATCAAGAAATTAATGGGGTTTTTGCTGAGTTTTTAAGTGTATTTGGTATTGACACAAAGAGACTTACTTGTATTAAAAACCCAACTGAATTCACAAAATTAATTATTCCGCAGACATCATATGAGCGTCCGTATCGTTATTACACCGAATACAAAAGTATCTTTGATTATATGCATTCAAAGATTGATGAATTAAATTTATCATATCAGCGGTATGAAAAGATCTATTGGACAAGAACAAGATTGAAAAAGGCTAGGAAGACGGAAACAGGAGAAAAAGTAATAGAAAAACTGTTTGAGGCAAATGGATACAAGGTACTTTCACCAGAGAAGTTATCTTTGAAGGAACAGCTTTTTTACTTTAGTACTTGTAAAAAAATGGCTGGAATATCGGGCACTATACCACATAACCTCCTGTTTTCGGACAGTAATACAGAATTCGTGATTTTGAATCGAACCTATCGAATTAATGTTAACCAGTTTCCAATAAACGAATTATCAGGAGCAAAAGTGGTTTATATTGATTGTCACGCTTCATTCTTCCCGAATTCTGCAGATAAAGGTCCCTATTGGATGGTGTTTAATGAACACCTTAGAGAATTTGCAGAGGATATGAATTTTACTGTGCCTAAATCAGTTAGTAAAACCGAAGGGCATATTAGACTCCGTGATCTTGTAAAGTACATTGTTGTTTATTTTAATACCTATACAGGAAAAGAACTCTGCAAGACTGATGCAGGTATGGCGGGGGAAATTTCTGGTATATCAAGACCGAGTATAGAAGGAACGGAATCTCACGAATTGTACTATTATTACAGGAAGCAATTTGGAGAGGTGCCAAGCTTGATGGGTATAAAGCTGCATTTAAAAAAAGAAATAAAGAAATTTCTTAGAAAATAAGTTTCTATAATGATGCATGTGAGAGTTGACGAATAGTAAGAAAGGGATAGAATCTTGAGAGCAGAGCAGAGCAGAGCAGAGCAGAGCAGAGCAGAGCAGATAATATTGACATTTTGAAAGCATTATGCGCTTTTTTAATTGTTTGTATTCATGTTCCGTTTCCAGGAAAAGTCGGTGCATATTTTACGACACTGACCAGAGTAGCAGTTCCTGTTTTCTTTATGATTACAGGGTACTTTTATTCGGATACCGTTGCACGGCATAAGGAAAAGCATCAAATCAAGAAGATACTCTACTTGCTTGTAGAAGCAAATGCGCTTTTCTTCATCTGGAATATTGCACTTAATGTCCTCAGAAGGGAGAACATAGTAGCCTATATTCGGTCGATTTTTACGGGAATGAATCTGCTAAAGTTTTTTTCTTCTTAATGAATCTCCGCTGGCAGGACACCTCTGGTATTTAGGAGCAATCTTTTATGTGCTGGTGATTGTTTTGCTGATGGACAAGTTCAACTGTCGAAAGGTTCTGTACTATTTAACTCCAGCTCTGCTAATTGCAGATTTGGTACTTGGAAAGTATTCGCTGCTTATTTTTCATCGGGAGTTCCCGTACATACTGGTTAGAAATTTTCTTTGTGTAGGAATACCGTATTTTTGTATTGGAACCCTTATCAGAGAAAAACGATGCTCTGAAACATGGAATAAAAAAGTGCTTCAGATATTGATTGTTGTTTTTGCGATAACTAGTCTTGCAGAAAGATTTGCTTTGGTGAATGCTGAAATGAACGCTACGAGAGATCATTATCTCAGTACGACTTTCTTGGCAATCTGTCTATTTGCCTATACGCTCAAGAGTAATTGGCATAATAAGGAATTGGCTGTGATTGGAAGAAAATATTCCACATGGCTTTATATTATTCATCCGATTTTTATTACGGCTTTCCCAATGGTAGCGGGTAAACTTGGCATAAAATCGATTTACAGATGTGTTGCACCGATTGTGGTTTATTATGCAACACTTGTATTCCTTATCATTCTACAGAAGGTTAAGATGGCAATGAAAAGCAAATAATACACAGGAGGAACAGCTTATGGTGGATTTGATAGATACAATAGTATATGCAGGAAGGTTAAAAGACAAATCTGCCTTGATGAGCAGTTCTTCTGGTGGTGCATTTACGGCACTTTCTGACTTCTTCCTGAAAAATGGCAATGCTGTGGTGGCAGCAATCTATAATTACGAGAATCATACTGCAGAGTTCAAAATGATTTTGGACGAAGAACAGCGTGAAAGAGCAAAAGGTTCAAAATATATGCAGAGCAAGCCTGGTGATATTTACAGGAAAGCGTATCATTGGCTGATGGAAAATCCGGAGAAAGAGTTGCTCTTTGTTGGCATGGGATGCCAGTCTGATGGATTTCGGAAGTTCAGCGAAATAAAAGGAATCCGTGACCGGGTGTACATCGTAGATATTATCTGTCATGGATCTCCAAGTCCAAAGTTGTGGAGAGAATATGCTGAGTCTATTCAGAAGAAAGATGGAAAGATAACTTATCTCACCTTCAAAGACAAGCGCAATGGTTGGAAATTCCCAACGGCTTATGTGAAAGTCAATGGAGCAGAGAAGCCAATTAAAGATTATGTTAAGGTGTTTTATAATTGGTGTGCGTTGCGGCCATCTTGCTATGAATGTCCTTATGCTACCACAGAAAGAAAAACAGATATGACCATTGGCGATTTCTGGCATATTGAGGAGACGATTCCAGACTTCTATGATCCTAACGGCAACTCGTTATTCTTGATTCACACAAATCGAGGAGAAGAGCTGTTTGAAAAGATTCAAGGTGACTTGGATTGTAGATTGAGTAATACAACACAATGCTGGCAGGCGAACCTTGAAGCACCGACCAAGAAGTCTGAGCGAAGAGAAGAATTCTGGAATGATTATCAAAGGAAAGGAATTGATTTCGTTATGAAGAAATATGGAACAGTTCCAATGAAAACAAAAATAAAGAATAAACTCCTCA
>OGXI01001873.1_pt1 | contig 16732 bp, 9 predicted proteins | sample 1576221 | NCBI WGS metagenome assembly OGXI01 (sample SAMEA3541523, study PRJEB24748) | human gut metagenome | biome: human gut; feature: human-associated habitat; material: faeces | place: China | collected 2012
CGCCGTGGCGGATGCTCTGCCCGTCGGTCATCGGCAGCGACGACTTGCACATCGACAGGTAGTAGACCGCGTCGATGACGTTGGTCTTGCCGGCTCCGTTGTCGCCTACCAGACAGTTGACGCCCCGGCAGAGGGCAAGTTCCGCCTGCTCGATATTTTTGAAATTCAGCAGCGATATTTTCTTCAGAAACATAGCCCAAAGATAATGCAAGGTGAGTGCAAATGCAAACTTGTTTGCGATTTGCCGGACCGCCGCCCGTGCGGGGCGCCGTCTGTTTTTTGTAAAGATACAAAAAAAGCGGACAGCGCATTGCACATTCTGAATAGTTTTGTATCTTTGCAGACTAACATACCGAAATTTAACTAAAACAAGATATTTTTCATATGGCAAAGCAGCATGTAGCCGAGCAGGAGACCCTCGGCGAAGCAATGAACAGAACTGAGCTTTTCTTCGAGAAAAACGGCCGTAACATGGCGTATATTTTTCTGGGACTGCTGGTTCTTGCAGCCCTTATTTTCGGATACCGCGCACTGATCGTAGCCCCTCGCGCCACCAAAGCCGCCGAGCGGATCGCCGAGGCTCAGTACCGTTTCGAGGAGCAGAATCCGGATTATCAGCTCGCACTCGAAGGCGACGCCAACGGCGCCGGTTTCCTCGACGTGATCGAAGAGTACGGTTCGACGCCTTCGGGCAACCTCGCCAAGCACTATGCGGGTATCTGTTACCTGAAGACGGGCGATCTGGAGAACGCCGCCAAATATCTGGCGAAGTATTCGCCGGTCAAGTGATTTCGCCGTTGTGCGCCAGGAGGCGGAAGGGCTGTGCCAGTCCCCACGTAGGGAAAGTGTTGGTGCTGAAACGGGAATGTACAAGGGCCAGTCCGCTGGTGAAGTAACTGTTGGTCAGGTCGGGGAAGTAGTTACGCAGCTGCAGCGATGAGAGCATACCTTTGTAGACGATGTTCTTTGTAGACAACGATACGATGTAGAAGTCCCCGCGTGAGGCTATATCCGATTGGCGTATTCTGTTTTCTATTCTTTTCCTTATTATATAAAGGCGGCGGTCGGCAGTTTCGCTGTCTGTGAAACCGGTGATGAAGATTTGCTTGATGTCGGGTTCGTTGGCAAGTGCGGCTTCACCCAGTATCTCCGGACAGGTAGGAACATTGCGCAGGTGCATCAGCGTCAGCCCTTCTTTCTCTATTTCTTCAATGATGATGCTCAGGATGGCTGCCCGGTCTTTTTCATCTTTCGGAAGAAAAAGCAATCCCGTTCCATACTTCCCTTTTTCAGGAACAGGGATGCCTTGCAGCAGGATGAACTCGTGCGGTATTTGCAGCATGATGCCTGCACCGTCTCCGGTCTTGTTGTCGGCACCTTCCGCTCCGCGGTGACGCATATTCTCCAAAACTTTCAATGCGGCTTCAACCAGTTCGTGGGATTTACCGCCATGAATGTTTACCAACATCCCCACACCGCAAGCATCGTGCTCGTTGGCGGCATCGTACAAGCCCAACTGCATGGGCTGTCGTTGTGCAGGTTTTCTTTTTTCGCTGGTGTTAAAATGCTCTTCTTTCTTCATTTTTGGTTTGCTTTAGTTTTGTATTATATTTGTTGATGTGACAAAATGATTGGCAAAAATAGATATTTAATTTCAATTTGATACAGATATGCTTGGCTTCTTACCCTGCTAAATACTTGCATAGGAGGATGAAGTTATAATCTGATAGAAAATACCCCTTGTTTTCTTCTAATCTTAAATGAGATTCTATTCGTTTGATTTAGGATTGTAAATTGAACCTTTTGCTTTTAAAATATTATTTTCATTGTCTTTTTGATAAGGAAATAATATTTTTCTATCCTTTTAGTAAATAAATCGGGAAAAGATGAACTTTATGTTCTAAAGAATATATATATTTGCAGCGTAAATCAAATACTGATATATTATGTGTGGAATAGTAGGCTATATAGGTCAAAGAAAAGCCTACCCCATTCTTATCAAAGGCTTGAAGCGGTTGGAGTATCGCGGATATGATAGTGCAGGGGTAGCATTAATCAGTGACGACCGGCAACTGAACGTCTATAAGACGAAAGGAAAGGTCTCGGATTTGGAAACTTTCGTCACTCAAAAAGATATTTCCGGTAACATTGGCATTGCACATACACGCTGGGCTACACATGGGGAACCTTGTTCCATTAACGCCCATCCTCATTATTCCTCTTCCGAAAGGCTCGCTCTCATCCACAACGGTATCATTGAAAATTACACCGTCCTCAAAGATAAACTTCAGGCCAAAGGCTATACATTTAAAAGTAGTACCGATACCGAGGTGCTGATACAACTCATCGAATACATTCAGGTTACGAATCGCATTGACTTGCTGACTGCCGTACAACTGGCTCTGCAGGAAGTGATCGGTGCGTATGCCATTGCTGTGCTCGATCGGGAGAATCCGGACGAGATTATAGCCGCACGCAAAAGCAGCCCGTTGGTAGTAGGTATCGGCCGGGATGAGTTCTTCCTGGCATCCGATGCCACCCCCATTGTGGAATATACGGACAAGGTGGTCTATCTGGAGGATGGGGAGATAGCCGTTATCCGTCGCGGCGAGAAACTGAAAGTGGTAAATCTGGAGAATGTGGAGTGTCCGCACGAAGTAAAGACGGTGGCGCTCAACCTCGGCCAGTTGGAAAAAGGCGGGTATCCGCATTTCATGCTGAAGGAAATCTTCGAGCAGCCCGGTTGCATCTACGACTGTATGCGCGGACGCATCAATCTGGAAGGCACTAATGTAGTGCTTTCCGCCATTATCGATTATAAGGAACGCCTGCTTGCGGCCAAACGCTTTGTAATTGTAGCTTGCGGTACGTCATGGCATGCTGCGCTCATAGGCAAACATCTGATAGAAAGTTTCTGCCGTATTCCGGTAGAAGTGGAATATGCTTCGGAGTTCCGTTATCGTGATCCGGTGATTGACGGCAGTGATGTGGTGATTGCCATTTCACAGAGCGGTGAGACGGCCGACACGCTGGCTGCCGTAGAATTGGCCAAGAGTCGCGGCGCATTTATATATGGTATATGCAACGCTGTGGGTTCGAGCATTCCGCGTGCTACGCATACAGGTTCTTACATTCACGTAGGTCCGGAAATCGGTGTGGCGTCTACGAAAGCCTTTACAGGACAGGTGACTGTGCTCACCATGCTGGCGCTGGCATTGGCACGCGAGAAGCATACCGTCGATGAGGAGCAATACCTCGCCATAGTCAGGGAACTCGGACAGATTCCGGAGAAGATGAAAGAGGTGCTGAAGTTGAATGACAGCATAGCGGAGCTTTCTAAAATCTTCACCTATGCACGCAACTTTATCTATCTGGGACGCGGTTACAGCTATCCCGTAGCATTGGAAGGGGCGCTGAAGTTGAAGGAAATTTCGTATATCCATGCGGAAGGCTATCCTGCTGCCGAAATGAAGCATGGGCCTATTGCGCTGATAGATGCGGAGATGCCTGTGGTAGTCATTGCCACACAAAACGGGCTGTACGAAAAAGTGCTGAGCAACATACAGGAAATCAAGGCGCGTAAAGGCAGAGTGATAGCCATTGTCACAAAGGGAGATGAGGTTATCAGTAAGATTGCCGATACTTGTATCGAACTTCCCGGAACAATGGAGTGCCTTGATCCGTTGATAACTGCGGTTCCTTTGCAGTTGCTCGCCTATCACATAGCCGTATGTAAAGGTATGGACGTGGATCAGCCGCGTAACCTTGCCAAATCGGTAACGGTAGAATGAGGACAAAACGGCTGATGCGTTTTAAAAAGATAAATAATGTGTTTTTTTAAGGGAATAATTACTCATTAGTAAATATACATATGGAACAACTGAAGCATGAATGTGGCGTTGCCATGATACGACTGCTGAAACCGCTGGAGTATTATGAAGAGAAGTACGGTACGTGGATGTACGGGCTGAATAAGCTCTATCTTCTCATGGAAAAACAGCACAACCGGGGGCAGGAAGGAGCGGGACTGGCTTGCGTAAAGCTGGAAGCGAATCCCGGCGAGGAATATATGTTCCGCGAGCGGGCGCTGGGTTCGGGAGCCATTACCGAGATTTTCGATGCGGTGCAAAGCAACTTTAAGGACCTGACAAAAGAGCAATTGCACGATGCCGGTTATGCAAAGCGTGTGTTGCCTTTTGCGGGAGAAGTATATATGGGGCATTTGCGTTACTCCACTACGGGCAAGTCGGGCATCTCGTACGTGCATCCGTTTCTTAGGAGAAACAACTGGCGCGCCAAGAACCTTGCCCTTTGCGGTAATTTCAACATGACGAACGTGGATGAGATCTTTGCACGCATTACCGCTATCGGCCAGCACCCGCGCAAGTATGCCGACACCTACATCATGCTGGAGCAGGTAGGCCACCGGCTCGACCGCGAAGTGGAACGTCTCTTCAACCTTGCCGAAGCCGAAGGACTTGCCGGCATGGGCATTACGCATTATATAGAAGACCACATTGACCTTGCCAATGTATTGCGTACTTCAAGCAAAGAGTGGGACGGAGGTTACGTGATGTGCGGACTTACCGGAAGCGGTGAGACATTTGCCGTCCGCGACCCATGGGGTATTCGTCCCGCATTCTGGTATCAGGATGATGAAATAGCCGTACTTGCCAGCGAACGTCCTGTAATACAGACCGCACTCAATGTTTCCGCCGGCAGCATCAAGGAACTGCAACCGGGGCAGGCCATACTTATCAACAAACTCGGAAAGATTCGTACGGTACAGATCAATAAGCCGCGCGAGGTGAAGCCTTGTTCTTTCGAGCGTATCTATTTCAGCCGCGGCAGTGATATCGACATTTATAAGGAACGTAAACTATTAGGTGAGAAGTTAGTGCCTAACATCCTGAAAGCCATTGATAAGGATATAGACCACACTGTCTTTTCCTTTATACCGAATACAGCGGAAGTGGCTTTCTACGGAATGTTGCAGGGACTGGATAACTATCTCAACGAGGAGAAAGTCCGGCAGATTGCAGCCTTAGGACATAATCCCAGCCATGATGAGCTGGAACGTATCTTATCCCGTCGCATACGAAGTGAAAAGGTAGCTATCAAGGACATCAAACTGCGTACTTTCATTGCTGAAGGTAACAGTCGTAATGATCTCGCCGCCCATGTGTACGACATCACTTACGGCAGTCTTGTACCCGGCGTGGACAGTCTGGTTATCATAGACGACAGCATTGTGCGCGGCACTACTTTGAAGCAAAGTATCATCGGCATCCTCGATCGTCTCAATCCGAAGAAGATAGTGATTGTGAGCTCTTCACCGCAGGTGCGCTATCCCGACTACTATGGAATTGACATGGCGAAGATGAGTGAGTTCATAGCTTTCAAAGCCGCCATTGAGCTGCTGAAAGAACGCGAAATGCGGGATGTCATTGAGTCGGCTTACCGCAAGTCCAAAGAGCAGGTGGGGTTGCCCAAAGAGCAGATGGTGAATTACGTGAAGGAAATCTATGCCCCCTTTACCGATGAGGAAATTTCCGCCAAAATGGTGGAACTCCTCACCCCAAAAGGTACGAGAGCAAAAGTGCAGATTGTGTATCAGCCTCTTGAAGGCTTACACGAGGCCTGTCCGCAACACCGGGGCGATTGGTACTTCAGCGGTGATTATCCTACGCCGGGCGGCGTGAAACTGCTGAATACTGCGTTTATTAATTATATAGAACAAGTATATCAATTTTAGTGATTAGTGCTTAGTGATTGATGAAATGCTTATTAGAAAGCGATACATGCCTGAATACAATCGATTCAAGTTGATAAACGCCAATCACTAATCGCTAACCACTTACAAGTAGTAAATATGAGAAATGTAACATTACTCCTCGACGACGGGAGCCGCTTTTGCGGTAAGTCGTTTGGCTATGAAAAGCCGGTGGCGGGAGAGGTGGTCTTTAACACAGCCATGTCGGGCTATCCTGAAAGCCTGACCGACCCTTCGTACGCCGGACAGTTGCTGACGCTCACCTATCCGTTGGTGGGCAACTATGGTGTACCGCCTTTCACTGTTGAACCGAACGGATTGCCCACATTCATGGAAAGTGAGCGTATCCATGCCGAAGCCATTATCGTAAGTGATTATTCCGAAAATTACAGCCATTGGAATTCCGCGGAAAGTCTTGGCGACTGGCTCAAGCGTGAGCAAGTGCCCGGTATTACGGGCATCGACACCCGAGAACTGACAAAAGTGCTGCGAGAGCATGGAGTGATGTTGGGGAGAATCGAGTTTGATAAAGAATCAGACGGGAAAAATGAAGAATCAGGAAAGGTAGATGAAGAATTGCCGACAGCGGTGTACGAAGGCGTAAACTACGTGGATCGCGTGAGTTGCAAGGAAATCATACATTACCTTCCTGACGGAACTTCCACCCGTAGCTCAGCCCATTCTTCATTTCTCATTCCTCATTCTTCATTAAAGAAGGTTGTCCTTGTGGATTGCGGTGTGAAGGCTAACATCATCCGCTGTTTGTTGCGACGGGGGGTGGAAGTCATCCGCGTTCCCTGGAACTATGATTTCAACGGGCTGGAGTTCGACGGACTGTTTATCTCCAATGGTCCCGGCGATCCCGACACCTGTGATGCTGCCGTTCAGAACATCCGTAAGGCGATGAAGAATGAGAAGCTCCCTATCTTCGGCATCTGCATGGGCAATCAGCTGCTTTCCAAAGCCGGAGGAGCTAAAATATACAAACTGAAATACGGACACCGCAGCCATAACCAGCCTGTGCGCATGGTAGGGACGGAACGTTGTTTCATTACCTCGCAGAATCATGGATATGCAGTGGACAACAATACGCTGACGGAGGATTGGGAACCGCTTTTCATCAATATGAACGATGGATCTAACGAAGGCATCCGTCACAAGCACAATCCTTGGTTCTCTGCACAGTTTCACCCTGAAGCAGCCAGCGGACCGACGGATACGGAATTCTTGTTTGACGAGTTTGTGAAGTTGCTGAAGTAAGGAGTTCTATTATTATCACTCATTTCAATAAACAGATAGACAAATGAAAGAAAACAATATAAAGAAAGTCCTGCTGCTTGGCTCCGGCGCACTGAAAATCGGTGAGGCGGGAGAGTTTGACTACTCCGGTTCGCAGGCCCTCAAGGCGTTGAAAGAAGAAGGTATCCATACCGTCCTTATCAACCCGAACATAGCTACGGTACAGACTTCGGAAGGCGTTGCCGACCAGATATATTTCCTGCCCGTAACCCCTTACTTTGTGGAGAAAGTCATTGAGAAAGAACGCCCGGACGGCATTATGCTTGCTTTTGGCGGACAAACGGCATTGAACTGTGGCGTGGAGCTTTACAAGGAAGGCATCTTTGAAAAGTACGGCGTGAGGGTGCTTGGCACTCCCGTACAGGCCATCATAGATACGGAGGATCGTGAGATATTCGTGCAGAAGCTGAATGAAATCAATGTGCAGACCATTAAAAGCGAGGCGGTGGAAAATGCGGCAGACGCCCGTCGTGCCGCTGCGGAGTTGGGCTATCCGGTCATTGTACGTGCGGCCTATGCATTGGGCGGACTGGGATCGGGCTTTTGCGACAACGAAGAAGAGCTGAATGTTCTGGTAGAAAAGGCTTTCTCTTTCTCTCCGCAAGTATTGGTGGAGAAGTCATTGCGCGGCTGGAAAGAAGTGGAGTACGAGGTTGTACGCGACCGCTTCGACAACTGCATCACCGTCTGCAATATGGAGAACTTCGATCCGCTGGGCATTCACACAGGGGAGTCCATTGTCATTGCTCCGTCGCAGACATTAAGTAATACGGACTATCACAAACTGCGTGAACTTGCCATCCGAATCATCCGTCACATCGGTATTGTGGGCGAGTGCAATGTGCAGTATGCCTACGACCCGGAAAGTGAAGATTATCGTGTCATCGAGGTAAACGCCCGCTTGAGCCGATCGTCTGCACTTGCCTCTAAAGCAACGGGTTATCCACTGGCTTTTGTTGCAGCAAAACTCGGATTGGGCTATGGGCTTTTCGACTTGAAAAACTCCGTAACCAAAACCACCAGCGCTTTCTTCGAACCTGCCCTGGATTACGTAGTCTGTAAAATTCCCCGTTGGGATTTGGGCAAGTTCCATGGCGTAGACAAAGAGTTGGGATCAAGCATGAAGTCTGTCGGAGAGGTTATGGCTATCGGACGTACCTTTGAGGAAGCCATTCAGAAAGGGCTGCGCATGATAGGACAGGGGATGCATGGCTTTGTGGAGAATAAGGAACTTGTCATCTCCGATATTGACAAAGCACTTCGTGAGCCTACGGATAAACGTATCTTTGTCATCTCCAAAGCCTTTCGTGCCGGATATACCGTAGACCAGGTACATGAGCTGACAAAGATAGACCGTTGGTTCTTGGAGAAGCTGATGAACATTATGAATACCAGTAAGGAGCTGCACGAGTATTCAGAAACCGTCTGTGGTTCGGAGTGCAGCGAAGAATCCGTTCCTTTGAAAGTTCAAGGGGAAGAGATCATCCGCTTCGTTCGGAATGACAAGGCAGCGCAAGAATTGTTGCGCAGAGCCAAGATACAAGGCTTCTCCGATTTGCAGATAGCTCGCGCTCTTGGTTTGGAACGCTATATGGATAGCGAGGGTGGCATACTTACCATACGTGCGTTGCGCAAGAGCATGGGGGTGCTGCCCGTAGTGAAACAAATAGATACACTCGCCGCCGAGTATCCCGCCCGAACCAATTATCTGTATCTGACATACAGCGGCATTGCCAATGATGTGCATTATCTGGGCGACCGCAAATCTATCGTTGTACTCGGTTCGGGGGCATACCGCATCGGCTCCTCGGTAGAGTTCGACTGGTGCGGTGTGCAGGCGTTGAACACCATCCGCAAGGAAGGTTATCGCAGCGTCATGATTAACTACAACCCCGAAACTGTATCTACGGATTATGACATGTGCGACCGTCTCTATTTCGACGAACTCACCTTCGAGCGTGTCATGGACATTCTCGAACTGGAAAATCCGCATGGCGTAATCGTGTCTACAGGCGGCCAGATTCCAAATAACCTTGCCTTGCGCCTTGACGCGCAGAATGTGCCTATCCTTGGAACGAGTGCCAAGAGCATTGATAATGCCGAGGATCGCGATAAGTTCTCGGCTATGCTGGACCGTATCGGTGTGGACCAACCCGAATGGCGTGCGCTTACCTCGTTGGAGGACATCAATGATTTTGTCGGGAAGGTAGGATTTCCGGTGCTGGTTCGTCCCAGTTATGTGCTTTCCGGTGCGGCTATGAACGTCTGTTCCAATCAGGAAGAACTGGAACGCTTCCTGCAACTGGCGGCAAACGTATCCAAGAAGCATCCGGTAGTGGTAAGCCAGTTCATAGAACATGCCAAGGAGGTAGAAATGGATGCCGTAGCACAGAACGGTGAAATCGTAGCGTATGCCATCAGCGAGCATATTGAATTTGCCGGTGTACATTCCGGTGACGCTACAATCCAGTTCCCGCCGCAGAAGCTCTATGTGGAGACGGTACGCCGCATCAAGCGCATCAGTCGCGAGATTGCCCGCGAGCTGAACATCTCCGGTCCGTTCAACATCCAGTACCTTGCCAAGGACAACGACATCAAGGTCATCGAATGTAATCTGCGTGCCAGCCGTTCGTTCCCGTTTGTCAGCAAGGTCCTTAAAATCAACTTTATCGAACTGGCCACAAAGGTGATGCTCGGAATTCCTGTACAGAAGCCGGATAAGAACCTTTTCGATCTCGACTATGTAGGAATCAAGGCTTCGCAGTTCTCTTTCAACCGTCTGCAAAAGGCAGATCCTGTGCTGGGAGTGGATATGGCGTCTACGGGTGAAGTGGGGTGCATAGGCAGTGATACTTCCTGTGCCATTCTGAAGGCGATGCTTTCCGTCGGTTACCGTATTCCGCAGAAGAACATCTTGCTTTCTACCGGTACACCGAAGCAGAAAGTGGACATGCTTTCCGCTGCTCGCATGCTTCAGAAGAAAGGGTATAAGTTGTTTGCAACCGGCGGATCAAGTAAGTTCCTTACGGAGAATGGCGTGGAGAACACCTGCGTCTACTGGCCGAGCGAACCCGATATGCAGCCGCAGGCACTCGATATGCTGCATAAAAAAGAGATTGATATGGTGGTGAACATTCCGAAGAACCTCACCGCAGGCGAGTTGGACAACGGCTATAAGATACGCCGGGCAGCTATCGACCTCAACATCCCGTTGATTACGAATGCGCGGCTGGCAAGTGCCTTTATTAATGCGTTCTGCACGATGACTCCGGACGATTTGGCCATTAAGTCATGGGAAGAGTATAGATAAAAGTGCTCATAACTTTTATTTTAGTAAAGTCCCCGTTGCCTTTAGATAAGCCACGTAATTCAGGTACAGTCGGAAGCGGGCATCTACGTGAGTTTCGTATGCCTGCTGCCACAAGGCCTGTGCTTCCAGATGGTCGGACAGTGTTTCCAATCCCACATCATATTGGCTGCGGCTTACCCGCATGTTTTCCTCGGCTTGTTGCAGGGAGCGTTCGGCGATGGTGCTTTCCAGTTGGGCTTCATCGAGGTTGTTGGCAGCCTGTGTCAGTTCCAATAGCATCTGTTCGTTCATGTTTTCCTGTTCAAGACGGGTCTGTTCCAGTTTGGCTTTGGCTGCACGCACTTTGTTGGTGCGTTCGCCGAAATGAAAAAGAGGTACACTTACATTCAGGAGGACGGAGAAGCTGCCTTTATTGAATAGGTCCTGATCGTTGATTTCCAATCCATGAATATAGTCGTACGAACCTTTTACACCGATTTGGGGCAACAGCTCACTGCGGTTCAGCTTTACCTGTTGCTTGGCGATGGCCACCTGCTGGTTCAGTATGGCATATTCGGGACGGGCGGAGATATCTGATATTTGTAGCCGGATGTCCTGTGCCACTTCAGGAAAATTGTCAGCAGTGCGTATGTCCGACGTCAGGGGTTTTCCGATGTAGTGGCAGAGGTTCATGGTTGCCAGACGGAGTGCATTGTCGGCCTTACGGATGTTGAGTTCACTCTCATTCAGTTTTACTTGTACTTTCAGGACGTCATTTTGAGGCTTTAGTCCATGCTTGTAGGCGCTTTCTACATTTTTCTTCAATTCAACGAGCACTGCGTTGTACTTGTCCGCCACTTTCTTCATCTCTTTGGCCTTGATGACCTGTGCATAGGCTTGGTCGGTTTTCACAATGACCTCCGATGCCGTCAGCGTTTCGCTCAGCTGTGCCATTTCTTTGCCCAATAAAGACATCTTATAAGCGGCACGAATTTTGCCGCCCATATAAAGAGGTTGTTCCACTTGTATGCCACCCATATACACCATGCCTATTTTATAGTTCATGTCTACTCCCGGAAAGTATGCGAATCCGTTGTTGGGCAGAAACTGTCCCGTAGCATCGGGCAGGAAAGTTGGCAGATTGCCGCCGGCTATGCCTAAACTGCCGTCTGCCGTACTGTAAATACCTGTTCCGCTGAGGGTGAAGTTTGGCAAGAAGTTGCCTTTGTAACTCTTTGCGGTGTAGCGTGCGCTTTCCGTCTGTTTGGCCGAAGCCGCCATTTCTTTATTGTATTTCAAAGCCATTTCCCTGCATTGCTCCAGTGTCAGTGTCTCTTGGGCAGAGATACCGGTAGAGAAAAGCAGGGCGGTGAGGATAATTATTTTCTTTTTCATTGTTACTCGTTTTTAATGTGAAAGAATAATGCGTATAGGATAGGGATGAACAGGAGCGTTATCAGTGTTCCGAATGTCAGTCCGCCCATAATGGATGCGGCCAGAGAACCGAACATGGCATCGGGCAGCAGCGGTATCATGCCCAGAATGGTAGTCAGCGCTGCCATGGTTACAGGTCGTAAGCGGCTTTGGGCGCTATCGACCAATGCCGTAACCGGCTCTATTCCCTGATTAAGTTGAAGGGTTATTTCATCCATTAGCACAATGCCGTTTTTGATGAGCATGCCTATCAGTCCCAATGTGCCTACAATTGCCACGAAGTTGAATGTTTTGCCCGTAAGCAGCATTACTGCCACTACTCCTACAAGAATCATGGGGAGACAACAGAAGATGACAGCGGGTTTACGATAATCCTTGAACAACATAATGAGGATGGCAATCATTAATATGATGGCCAGCGGGAAGTTCTTGAACAGGTACTTCATAGACTGGTCGCTTGCATTCTTCTCTCCTTGCCAATGAAGGGTGTAGCCGTCGGGTAGCTCTATCTGTTCTATCTTCCGGGCAATGGCTTGCCGCGCCTTCTCCGTTTCTATGCCGGGAGCGGGAGAGCATTGCACACGCTGGCTGCGTTGCCCGTTGTAACGGGGTACTACAGGATCTTCCCAACAGATATCGATACTCTTACTGATTTGTTTCAGCGGAGTGCTTCCCATAAGGCTTTCCACCAGTTCCTCTTTGCTCAAAGTACCGGCTTTGAGTTTCACGATGGTCTCCTCGTTCATCAGTCCGTTCAATGAAGGAAGGGTGGAGAACACTTGCGTGTTGCCCAGGTTTTCTATCGGTTGCCCTTTCTCATCCAGGCATTTCAGGTAGATATTGTCGCGGTGTATGCCTTCATAGAAAGAACCGATAGGTATGCCGCCGTTGGCGGAAAGGAGAGACATGCTGACATCACTGCGGCTGAGGCCGAGAGCGCGGGCGGCTGCTTGGTCGTATTCTATGGAAAGTACGGGTATCTGCGGTTCCCAGTCGGTGGTGATGAGGCATACTTCCGGAGTATTCTCCATAATGTTCCGCGCACTGTCGGCCAACTGATGCAGTATGGCCGGATCGGGTCCCATAAACTGTGCTTCGATGGGATATTTCTTGAACATCAGGTTGTAACGCTTCAGTTTCACGTAGGCATCGGGGTAACGCTGTGCCAGGTAGTTTTGTATTTCATCCATATTGTCTACAAGGTCGTCCGGTGAAGTGAAGTCGATAATCAGTTCGCCATATGAGAGGGAAGGGTTGGCGATGCTGCGCACGAGGTTGTAACGCCCCGGCGTACCACCTATCGAAGTGGTGACGTGAGTAATCTCCTTACGTGTTTTCAGATAGGTTTCTATCTCTTTCAGATCTTGTGCCACGCGGGTGGAGTTATTGCCTTCGGGTAGCTTGTATTCCATATAAAGCTGGTCATATACCATGTCCGGGAAGAACCCCTGGCGCATATATCCGTAGCCGAAAATGGAAAGCCCTAACAAAGTAATCATTGCCAGAACAAAACTCCAACGGTGTGCCAAACCGAAATACAGGGCAGTGCGCAAGAGTGCGTATGTACGGCCTTTGTACTCGCGTTTTCCGGTAGTGCTGACTTCGATTGCGGGGTGCAGCCTGCGGTCGGCCATTAGGGGAACATGGGTCAATGCCAACACCCAGCTCAACAGTAGAGAGACTGCCAGCACAATGAAAAGGTCGCGGGTATAGACGCCTGCTGTGTCCGGTGACATGAAAATGGGCAGAAAAGCGATAATAGCTATCAGGGTGGCTCCCAACAGAGGCATTGCTGTTTGGTGGCCAATGGCTGTCATGGCTTCCATGCGGTTCTTTCCCGCTTTCAGATCCACCAGTATTCCGTCTACGATGACGATGGCGTTGTCTACCAGCATCCCCATTGCAAGTACGAATGCGGCGAGCGATACGCGTTGCATGGTTCCTCCTGCCGTTTGCAGGAATAGGAACGAACCGAATACGGTGACAATCAGGCTAATCCCGATTATGACTCCGCTTTTGAAGCCCATAGCCAGCATCAGGATGACTACGACGATGATGACGGACTCAATCAGGTTAATTACGAAAGTGCCCAAAGAAGCTCCTACGCGTTCCGGTTGGTAGAATACTTTGTGACACTCTACACCTGCGGGCAGACGGCTTTCTTTCAGTTGCGCCAGTTTTTTTTCTACGGCGGCGCCGACTTTCACAATATCCGATTTGCCGGAAGCTGCGATAAGAATTCCCTGGGCCCGTTCGCTGTCGAAGAACAGTTCGTTACGGGTGGGCTCTTCATATCCTTTCTCTATCCGGGCTATGTCGCGCATACGGAGCTGGTCATCGTCATGCCCTTGTATCAGCATATTGCCGATGTCTTTCACAGTCTTGAATTTATCGCTGACGGTCACGCGGATACGGTTGTCTCCATTGTCATAGTAGCCGCTGTATGTGGTTTTGTTTTGGCCGTTCAGTGTAGCGAGAACTTCGGCAGGCTTCACGCCAAGGTTTGCCATGCGGTCCTGCAGCAGGGAGATATTGATACATTCGGGACGTTTGCCATACAATTCCACCCGGTCTACATCTTCCATATCGCTGATTTCCCGTTTGATGAGCTCGGCGTAGTCGGACAGTTCACGATCGGATAGTCCGTCGCCTGTCAGTGCATAGAACATTCCGTATACGTTGCCGAAATCATCTTTGACAATCGGGGTGCTTGCCCCGTCGGGGAGTAAGGCGCAGGCGTCGCTTACTTTGCGTCGCAGCATATCCCAGCATTGTTCCACTTCTTCATCCGGGGTGATGGTGGTCAGCTCTATCTGTATCAAGGAAAGGTCATTGTAAGAGTAGCTTTCCACATTGTCTATGTTCCCCATGCTGCGGATGCTCTTTTCCAATACATCCGTCACTTCCAGTTCCACTTGGTGGGCGGATGCTCCCGGGTAGGTGGTGACCACCATGGCGAGCTTTACTTTTATTTCCGGGTCCTCCAGTTTGCTCATCTGGTAGCAGGAGAGAATTCCGCCGATAAGCAGGACCATTACCAGGAAGTAGACCAGGTTACGGTTCTTAAATGCCCATTTACTTATATCCATATTACTGATATTTTAGTGTACATTCATGTTATAATAATCCGCCGATATTTGTCTCGCTGGCAACTGGCAGCGGTTTTACGATTTCTCCGTTCTCTATGTAGTGTATTCCTGCCGAAACAATCAGGTCTCCGGGTTTCAGCCCATCGGATGTGATGATACTGCGTCCGTCGCTCATCAGGCGTACTACGGTTACTTCGCGACTGCTTACTTTATTGTCGGACGGATTATATACAAAAACGCAGGATTTGCCGTTTTTTTGCAAAATGGCATTACCGGGTACGGACAGATTGCGGGGACTGTCACTATCGCAACGAATGGTAACCATTGTATTCATGCCCGGCGAGGGGATGGGTTGTTTGTCTGCAAGCAGTTGCAGGCGCATGGTGTACAGCTGGTTGGCATTGGCTTTGGGAGTTACGCTGATTAACTTCAACAGATAGGTCTGCTCCGGATAAATGTCGAAAGTACAGTAATATTGGTCGAACTGTTCCCGACGGATATATTCGGCTGCCGGCAGGTTTATCTCTACTTCCGGTGCGCCACTGCTGATCATAGACAGGACAGGCATTCCGGCACCTATCGTTTCGTGCGCTTCGAACAGTCGTTTTTGTATATAACCGCTGAAAGGTGCGTAAAGCCGGGTGTATCCCAACTGGTCTTTATGATGCTGATATTTGGCGGTGATTTGTTTCAGTCCGTACACTGCTTTGTCGTTGGCGCTGGGGGTAGTCCCGTTATCTTTATATAGAGCCATCACACGTTCTGCCTCTGCTTTTATCTGCTTGTATTCGGCTTCGGTGGCATCCAGTTGCACTTGGTAGTCCGTAGGGTCCAGTTCGGCAAGCAACTGTCCGGCTTGTACGCGGGCGCCATCCTTTACATATATTTTCTGTATGGTTCCGCTGACTCTGAAGGCGAGACTGATGTCCTGTGCCGCCTTCACTTTTCCGGGATATTGCAAATAACTCTGCCCGCTGGCGGAAATAACCGTATCTATTTTTACTGTTTGGCATCCTTTGGCATCTTGTGTGCTGCCGTTGCAGGATGTAAGTGAGCATAAGGAAATGCTTGCTAAAATCCAATAAATTCGTTTCATAATCTAAGGTATATTAATTTGTGACAAAATTACTCAGTAACCGCTATATAGAAAAGGTTTATAAGCATTATAAACTGTTCTGTTTATGACATCCTGATAAGGAAAAACAGACTATTTCCGGTTTATTATGTTTTCTGATATTCGGCAGGCGTCATTCCCGTCATTCTCTTGAAGAATTTCGAGAAGAAAGACGGATTGGGAAAGTTCAATTCATCCGATATTTGGAAGATTAGCAGATTACTGTGCTTCAGTAGTACTTTTGCTTCAAGAATAACGGATTGGTTGATCCATTGCATTACTGTCTGTCCGCTTGCCTCACGTATAATGGTGCTCAGATAATGAGAGGTCAGGCATAGCTTGTCGGCATAGAAGTTGACGGAACGTTCTTGCTTACTATATTCGTTTACAAGGGCTATGAAACGGCGGAATATTTCTTCCTGACGTGAAAGGCGCAGGGAAGAGGTGGTATGTGTTTGCTCGTGAATATATTTGAGGTTACAAAGTAGGGATACAATGAGATGTTGTACGGTTTCACGACGATAAGGTGAAGAATGAAGTATTTTCCATAGCAAAATAAAGAACAGCTCTGTTTGGGTCCATTCTTCCTCATTAAGTGACAGTATGATACCGTTTCTTGTGTAAGTTTCCGACAAAATAAAATTTGGCATGGCAGGCAGGAAATTGTAAGCAGGCATTATGACCTGAAAATCATAATCGGAACTGATTTCCAGCATTTCTATCAAAGAATTGTC
>OGXI01001887.1_pt1 | contig 16658 bp, 20 predicted proteins | sample 1576221 | NCBI WGS metagenome assembly OGXI01 (sample SAMEA3541523, study PRJEB24748) | human gut metagenome | biome: human gut; feature: human-associated habitat; material: faeces | place: China | collected 2012
AAAACGGACGTAGCCTTCGCCGGACGGGCCAAAGCTGGAGCCGGCAAACGGGTTACCCTTCTGTCGTTCCAGTTCGTGCATATGTTTAAGGCTTTCTTCATTTGTGTAAAAGTAGTCGCCTACATAGCTGCTGTTACTCATATATAAAACCTTCTTTCTATACGTCGTCTAAGTTTACGATCGCTATACGCTTCGCGTCCGACCAGGCGGCGTTATCCTTTTTCAGAATATCCAGGACACGGTTAAGCTGTTCGCTCCCTGGGTGGAACGCCTTTACAGCGTCGTCATAATAAAACCTGTTTATTTCTTTTTCGTCAAGTACCAGGTTTATAACCGAAACGTCCAGCGCGTCAGCTATTTTATATAGCATATCTACGCTGGGCTGTCTACTTCCTTTCTCTATATGGGACAAAGCGCCGACGGAACACCCTACCTTCGCGGCCAGGTCCTTCCCCTTCATTTCACGAAGATCACGGTAAAATTGTATGTTCTTGCCTATCACTGTTTCCACCCCTTTCGTTTGTCTTATAGACAATTATAATAAGCGTCGGCGTTTTTGTCCACTATTTAATTTTACAAGCGGCAGACTTAAGCTTTCGCCCTTCCTGGAAAGGAATAACGGTATCTTCCTTCTTTACGCTGTTGGCGTCTTCTTCGTCTTCTACTTCTGGGTTCCTTACCTTTTCCAGACGTTCCCCAAGCTTTACAGCTGCACTATTTCTCATTTTAGCGGTAACGTGTCCATATCTGGAAGCTGTAAAGCCAGCGTCGTAGTGTCCCAGCTGTTCCTGTACTGTATTCATAGCTTCGCCGTCTTCCAGCATAACCGTAGCCACCGTATGGCGTAGATCATGGAAACGTTTGTGGTCGATACCCATAGATCGAAGATTTTCACTCCACATTTTTGTAAAGTTTCTGGGGTAAATATAAGTTCCTTTCCTGGTACAAAATACCAGGTTGTCCGGGTTATACTCTATCCCTCTTTCTGTGGCTTTCCTTTTTTCTGTATTCTGTATCAGCCGCCAGAAAATCAGAAGCAGAACCATTTCTTCGGTAATCATAAGGGAACGCCTGGACAGATCAGTTTTAAGTTCGTCCCTAAACGGGGTACCGTTGTCGTCTACCATCTGATACACAAGCCGTAAATATCCGTCCACCAGTGTAATATTATGATCTTCCAGAAGTGTTTTTAAGGCTTTCGTGTCCCACTTAGGAAGCTTCTTTATATCGCCCCAGGGAAAGTACCGGTCTACTGTTGTCCAGGGTATCCCTATATCTACGTGCTGCCAGTCAAGGCCAAGTATTTCGCCCCGTCTGCAAGCTGTAGTAAGTGTTAGCATATACGCCGGATAATAACGGTACTTCGTTCCTTTAATACCCAGTGTTTCCATTTCTTCGTCTGTCAGTATATTATTTGTCTTCGGTTTACTTTTTGGCCGCCTTGTCTTTTTTCCGGGGTTTCTATTTATACGTCCCTTGTCTACAGCATATTCTAAAGCAGCTATAATAAGTCGTCGTTGCTGAATAAGAGAAGACGCCGCTACCGGTCCGTGGGACGGTGCCGCTTCGCCTGTGTCGTCGTTAATTTCAAGTTTAAGGTTTCCATGTTCCTGTTGATCGTTCAAGTATTTTTGTATTACGTCGTCTGTAATGTCCTTAAGCTTGTATCGTCCGATACCTGGTATAATATGCTTTTCTATAGACGCTTTATAATTTATGTAGGTTCGTTCTTTAATACCGGGTTTTATAACGACTTCCAACCAGTTCATTACCCACGTACTAAAAAGAACATTGTCGCCACCAGGGATAACACCAGCGTCAAGCTTATTTTGTGCTTCTCTAAGCTTATCTGCTACTTCTTTTCTGGTCTTTCCATACAAAAACTTCCGGTCTGGTTTACCGTCTGACTTAACGCCGACAGTAAGAACCGCCGCCCAGGTTCCGTCTTTACGCTGGTATACACTACCTTCTCCATTTCCGCGTCTGTGCTTCTTTGTGTTTCCTGGCATTAAAACCACCCTTCTTTCACTCTGTTCTTTGCCATATCGTAGGCGTCCTTTGAACGTTTAGCAGCTACGATATATGTAAGTGGGTTTCCATTTGCAAGGCGGATTCTGATATATACGCGGTACTTATCAGACTTCACATTAAACAGCGCCTTAGATATGCTGTAGGACGCGTCAAAGGCTACAGTACAGCCATCTTCCTGTATAGTTCCCTGGGATTTTTCCGCGAAGTCTACAGCCTGTTCCCTTGTGGAACATCTTTTATAGAATGTCTTATTATTCTGCATAGGCTACCTTCCTTTCGTTGTCTTAAAGTATATTTTTGTCTACAAGACAAGTATATGATATGTTTTGTAATTTGTCAATAAGACAACTTTATACTTTCTGACAACAAAAAAGAAGGCGGCTACCGAAGTAACCGCCTATCTATCTTACTGTTTCTTTAAATATGTCTTACTGCTAAAGCCTGTGTACTGTACACCATTAAGCGTAACCTGGATATACAGCCATTTTGTGCCATTATAGCTTGTGTAGTATCCGTAGTTCTGTACTTTTGTACCTTCTGGGATAAGAACCATAGCGCGCTTATTTTTACCGGCACCGTGACGCATATACAAGCCAGTCGTCGTAACGTAGGAACCAGCAAGGGCCTTGTTGAAGCTTGCAGCCCCAGAACCCGCTACTACTTTTGTTACACCTGTTCCCTGTGGCTTAGAAGGTGTAGGAACATTCTTATTAAGAAGTTCGTTTACCTTGTTCTGTACGTCGGTGAAATTGTAGCCGCTGGCTTCCAGTTTCGTCTTACGTTCCGGCATATTTCCCCATACGCCTAAGATCACTTCACGGGCTACCGTAGTAAGGTCTTTTCCAGCTGCCGGGGTAACCGGTGTAACTGTGTTGTCTGTATACTTCGGACTGATAAAGCCACGGATATAGCGACCGTTAATTAACAAGGTACGCTTTTTAACAGCGTTGCTGTAGTTACCTTCTGTCACGACGAAGTAACCCGCTTTTTCGTAAACTTCTGTTACAGTACCTACATGATCTGGAACGCCTGTACAGTCAGTGGTAGCGAAGTTCGTACCATCTTTCCAGTAGTAAAGAACCCCTTCGCCGACTTTCGGTACGTGTGCGTCGTTTTCAATCCAGATACCTTTTTTCTTAGCTGCTTCGATCAGATAGTAGCAAGAAATTTCAATAGGCATAATCGGGGTATAATCCAGCTTAATAGCCACCGCGGACCATGTACAAGCGCACCACGGCCAGCTATAATCCATTTTGGTTCCGCGTGGGAAAGCCCCTTTGTAGCTGTTATAAATTTCAATGATTGTTTTATAGCTGCCGTCTGCTTCATTTTTCCCTACCCAGGAATTAACAAGATCAGCTACAGCCTGTCTGGAATATCCCATAGTATTAACCCCTTCCTTGTTACAGTATTTCGTGATAAAGCCGTACACGACTTTCTGGCGTGTTACGTAGTCGCCGACCTGGTTATTATTGGACTTGTCCGCCGGGTCGGTGCAAAGTGCCGCGTAAATCGTCTTCGCGGTATACGGCTTCTGTGTCTTTGCCAGGATACGGGTAAGCGCTCCACTTCCGCCCTGGTGGATAATGTTAATACATTCCATCATAGCGTCGTCGCTTAAGCTTCCGTACTTCTTTTCGATCGAAACGGCATACGTTTTAATCTGTGTTTCCATTAAAGCGTCCTGGCACTTGATACCAACAGCAGAAGTGATGATAGCAATAATACATTTACCCTTCGCGGAAGTCTTCGTTACCCCGTAGGTTCCCCAGCTTTTATTTAAGTCAGCTGTAATACCGGCCGTATCCAGCTTCTTAAATTCTTTTGGGTACTTCTTATGGATATTAAGCAGAAGTGTACGGGCTTCTTCTGCGTACCACTGGCCCGCGCCGATCGTAATAGCCTTTTCGTTCGGTGTATTCGCACCGACACCGGCAAAAGCGCCGTAGTTCTGTTTTCCGTAGACCTGGCCGCCAGATTCTACAGCGTAAAGAATTTTTCGTAATACTGTAATGTTTTCTTTTTTCATGTTAAAAGTTCCTTTCTTCCAAAAGAAAAAGACGCCCCGCGCGGCGTCAGATCAGTAATTATTTTTTCGGTTCTGTGTAAGTAAGTGCCTGTTTGCTATCCCCTACACCGTCGGTAGTTGGGTCTACCACGATACCAAGGATAGAAAGAACCATAAACAGGGCTTCCACGACGGAAAGCAATTTATTACCCAGGTCGCCCAGGTCAAGGGTGTAACCGAAGACCGAAGCGATAACCTGGATAAGAAGAAGTACCGCCGGGATAAGTGCTAACCAGAACGCCTTGTTTTTTACTCTGACCTTCCAGTTAATTTTACTCTTGTCGTTCTGCTTATTCTCCACAGCTGTAAGCTGCTGTACTTTTTTATTCGCCATGATGTTCATTCCTTTCTATTTTCTCATGCTCAATATGTTCTATAAGGTCCGCCCTACCGATACCGGCGCTATCCATACGTTTATGCGCGGAACGTATCGAAGCGTCCAAAAGGGCTACTTTTTTATCAAGTTCCCGGACCTCTTTTTTGGTCGTGTTAATGTCTTCTTTAATTGATTTTACGTCGTACCCTATCTGGTCCAGCTTAAGACTGATCTTCGTATCAGCTGCCACCTTCTGGGTGGCTTCCTTAATCTGTTGGTCTACGTCTTTCTGGCTCTGCGATTTTTTACCCGTAAGTGTGTTATATACCGTACAGGCAATCGTAACAAGGGCAATAAGTAAAGCAAAAGACATTGTTGTATCTCCGGTCATGCTGCTACCCCACTTTCATTTATTATCGTTTCTACGTCTTCTAACAGCTGCATTTTAAAGCGGTAACAGTCGTTATGCTTCATCATACCCATATAAGACTGTAACGTGCTGTTATATCTTTCGTAAGTAAGGTTCCCTGCTACGTACTGTTTTGCAGCTGCCTTAAGTCGGCGTTTAATACGTAAAGAAGTAGACTTTCTTACAGTTCTGTGTGTAGACCAGATATGTAAGCCTACGAACTGGATACCCATAGATACCGGACGTATGCAAGTCTTTTTGTTCAAAGTAAGTTGTAGTTCTTCGTCCAGGAACTTACTTATACGTTCTTTGATTTCGTGTAATTCTTCCTTACTCTGCGAAAGTATAATTACGTCGTCCATATAACGTATATAAAATTTTGTTCCCAGCACCTTTTTACAGAACTGGTCTAACTCATTCAAATAGACATTTGCTAAAAGCTGGCTTGTCAGATTACCGATAGGCATACCACGATCAGTAAGGCGTTCGGCGTCTTCTACATTGTCACATATAGACAAACCGAAAGCATTTGTACCGTCACCTTTTACGATAACGTTTAACAGTTCCAGCATATCCGGGTCTTTAATTTTTCTTTCCAGAATTTCCATAAGCTTATCATGGTAAATTCTGTAGAAGTATTTCGCTATGTCCAGCTTAAGGTAATACCACTTACCGCCTAAAACTTCCGTCTGCTTTATCATATCTTGCAGACGATCAGCGGCGGCCTTTTGACCTTTACCGCGCCGACAAGCGTAACTGTCTTCTATGAAAGTTTTATCAAAGATAGGGTAAAGCAAAGAATACACCCACCACTGGGCGACGCGATCACGAAAGGGAAGCGCCATAATAAGCCTTTTCTTTGGCTCATAAACGTAAAACTCCCGGTACGCGCCTACAGTATAGGTATGGTTCTTTATGTCGTCTAACAGGGCTAACAGATTTCCTTCAAGGTTATCAGTAAATTGTAAAACGTCACCACGGTACCGCTTACCCTTTGCGGCTTTCCGATAGGCGTTATACAGACAGGTATAGTTACAGTTCGGAAGATATATGTTGCCTACGCGTTTTGCCATTGTAACTACCTTCCGTTTTTCTTTTTCAGCGTGTCGCACCGTTCGCCGAAGCTACTAGAGTACGTCCGTTCCTAACCTTTATTTTCTGCTTTACAGCAAGGATACATAACCCTTTACCTGGTCGCGTGTTACAGCCCTTAAGCTGTAGACTAGAGGATTTCCAGGTTAAGCGGGGCGAAAGCCAATGTTGTCATTGGAATTAGAACGCGGGTTGTTGCCATTCAGATAGAAAACGCCAGCGTTAGACGTGTTGTTCCAATTCCCACCGCGGAAGAAGCCACATTTAATGTCATGTACCCTAAGTATTTATTTACTTACCGACTGTATCCAGCCGCCGACCATACGGCCGATTTCGTCTACCATGGCCGCCCAGTTTCCGTACTTATCTACAGATAAATACTTAAGTTCTGGGTTCGCTGATAGACGAAGATAAGACCGTAGTTTGTCTACTTCTATGTCCAGTTCGGTAAGCGTAGTTTTCTTGTAGTGCTTATGATTAGTTTCTATGACGATTCCCAGAATACGGTACATACAAAGCCTTATTTCCGAAGCAAGGGCGTATCGTTCATGTTTCGGAAACTGTTTTAAGCAAATATTCCCGTAAACTATCATATCTTCTACTTTCGTTTTAATATAAAGTTCTCTGGTATCCGCCATAGTTTTGTCACTCCTTTAGTTGGCGGTGTCCGCTGTCGCGGCCACTACAGATTTACAAAAGAATGTAAGCGGGGCGAAAGCCAACGTTGACATCGGAATCAGAACGCGGGTGGTGGCCACCCAGATAGAAAACGCCAGCGCTAGACGTGCCGACCCAAGTCCCACCGCGGAAGAAGCCTTTTTCCCCGTCATTCTTTGCGTAAAATCTATCCCCGCCATGATCGCTGTTATCCGAAGGGAAGACGGCTAACGCCTTCAAAATATCCGGTATTGTGATACCGGATTCTACAGCTAAATCTTTGAACGGCGTAGACGGCCACTGGTCGCCGCTTGTCGTCGTTTTTACTGTAGTGCTGATCTTCGGAACACCGCTTACAATGTCGATCTTAAGCGTACCAGCTGTACCAGGTGCCACCAGGGTACCGTCTGGTAAAATAGCTTTCCACTCCGCGCTTCCAGCTGTAAGGTCTGCTGTGTTCTTTGCTGCATTGTTTCCGGTCAAAATCTGGATTTCTCCATTATTTGTACGAAGTCCGATAGCCCATTCCCAGCCGTCGCCGTTCAGACCGTAGATACCGTTCGGGGTTCCGTCATGTGTCCAGCTGTTCGGACCACTACCAGTAAGCCCCAGGTTAATACGTCCGTCGCTTCCTACAGTTCCAGGTCTGCACTTTTCATGCGGGTAACCGTGATCGCTACCGTAGTTATTATTTCCGCGTGGGTAGTAACCATTTGCCTTGCACCAAAGGGCAATAGCGGCATATTCCGCGTTTGTCATACAATGCCAGCCCGGACCTTTTGCACGACAATAAGCGATAGCCTGGTCCATGTTGGTATAAACTTTCGGCACCTGTCCAGGAAGGCTACACGCCCTTCCGTCATGTACCATAGCCATAAAGGTACCTACGAAGATTTCCGGTTTTTCTGCGTCGTCTACCATGAACGCCGGAAGTGCTTTTGTGCTGTCAGATAAACCGACGTCCTTATAGGACAGCTTCGGGATAATATTCATAATAGACGGATACCCTTTGTCGTCGTATAATACTGTCTGCTTTCCACCGCTGGCAGCTTCTACAGCCTGTCTGTATGTGTCCTTAATTGAAAATGTAAAAGCCATTTATTTTACCTCGCTTTCTTTCTGTGTCTGGGTCATATCTGGGATACCCCACAGGCATAAAGTAACGTCCCTCATGTTTACGTCTAAAGCTACTTCTTCCAGAATGTCGTAGCCTTCGTCGTCTGTTTCGCCTGTCGGCTGATAATCATATTCCCTTGCCGGGATTTTTACGGACGCTACATACCAGTTACCTACGCCCTTTTCCAGTGCTGTAAAGCCGGAATTAAGGCTTACGTCTACGGTTACAGCTACGTCCTGTAATTCTTCGTTAAGGTCGATTTCGATAGGCTCTACGCCCGGTACGGTAAGCTGTAAAATGGTTCCTTTTGTTTTCCACTTCGCCTTAGTACCACTGTTTACGTGCTGTATTCTCATTGTTATTACCCCCTTACTGAATATTTGTGTTAATGATCGTCCAGGTAAAGCTTACAGACTTCGCACTACCTAAGTTTCTTACTTTAAAGCCGTTACTTGCTTTATCGTAAACTTCAAGGTTTACCTTTCCAATGTCGTCGGCAGCTGTCACACACAAAGTAACGTCATAGTGTGGCGTATTTGTTTGTATATGTTCTGTACCGGCCGGAATAGGTACCAGGACGAACGGATAAGTAGTAGAAAAATATCCCCCAGGCGTTCCGGTAATAGTGGCTTCACCCTGTAAGAAACGTTTTTCAAAATCTACTTGTCTGTTTTTGTGTGCAAGGCCGGCCTGTCTAAGCGCTTCGGCAGCAATAGCACCGATAACGTTATGTGAAAAGCTGATACCGTCAGTCATACGGTTAAGCCTGGACTGTGAAAGTGGTGTACCCTTCTGGATAACTTCTACGTTGTCTGGAACCAGCTTATAGTGTCCGCTGTTTCCGGGTACTTCTTGTAACGTATAAGTCTGTTCACCGTTAATAATACGGTCTAACCACTCTACCGGGTCCCAGGTCTGTACCTCTCTTTTTACTTCTTCACTCATAAGGCCACCTCTCTTAATTCAAGTTGGAATACTACCAGAAGATTTTTTTCTTCTGGTTTTGGTACGACGTCCTGGCGCTGGATAAGTAAGTTTCCGTCTTTGTCGTACAGCTTCGTGTTTGTTACGGTACCAGATAAAGTATCATCTAAATAAATGTTTACTTTAAACGTAGCGCCTTCCACTGTTACGCTTTTGATCGGAAGTGTGTAATCCTTGCCACTGATCGTACATACTGCCCTTGTAATCGTTTCTGCGACTGCTTTATTAAATACAGCAAGTCCTTTCTGTTCAATCATAGGCGTTTATCCCCCGTTTCCATTTCCCCAGCTTGTACATATCTGGTACTTGTTACGGCGTCGCTTTCTTTCACAGACATTACAGCGCTGTAAATACGCCCTTCCGTAGTTACCGACGGTATGGTACCGGTTTCTGTAACTTCGCTGGATTGTTTATAAGTTTCTATGGTATAAGTGCCGTCTACTGCTTCCGCTATCACGGTACGATATACGCGCCCTTCCGTAGACACGAAAGGTAGCGGGCCGCTGGCAATCGTCCCGGTTTGGTCATAGTCACGAAGAACGGTATCTACCTTTCCAGAAACACCAAGACTGGCACTATATAAGCGCCCTTCTGTGGCAGTAAAAGGAAGTGTACCGCATATAGCAGACGCGCCAGCTTCCGGCACGTTGTACCCGTAAACATGGTACTGTGTAAGCATTTCCAGACCGCCTGTTATGATGTACTCAAATTTGTACTCTGTTCCCAGGTGGGCGTGTATAATGTTATCTACAGCTTTTTTAAATTCTTCCAGGAATGTAGGTACGCCGCGCTGGAACACGATAGTAACCAGACATTCCGCCGGGTCTATGTAGACCCTTATCTTTTCGCCGTATGCTTCCGCGATTCTGTGTATCATAGGGGCGCCAAAGTTTTCGTAATTCTGCAAACGTGCTAATACTTTAGGTCGGCGCGTATCATAATCGCCGTTTGGAAGCATAGGCAAGCCTACGGACTGTTCCCAGAAAATAAGCCCCCAGGTCGCCGTAAGTGGCGATAGCTGTAGGGCTAAGTCGTCTTGTTTTTTGTTTACCAGGTCGTACCCCCTGGCTTTTGCGTTTATGATATAAAAAAATAATTGGCTTTCCTGGTAGTAACTGGCGGAAGATTCTACCATACCTTCGGTACGATCGCTTATTACAATGTCCTGTTTTTTAGGTATCACGTAAGACTTACCTTCTTTACGGTAGGTATTTCGTATGGCTCTATCGTTATATCCGCGGTTCCGCCATTTACTGTAAGGTCGTCGTAGTTTTCGACGCCAGACAGCGTACCTAAGATAGCAGCTATCTTTTTATAAGCGATAGGGCTTAACTCTTTCGTGTCGTCGTTTCGGTTAAATACCCGCGACTTCACGTATTCCGTGACAAGTTCCGTAAACTGCTGTAGGACTTCCGCCCGGTCTACGTTCTTTTCATATTCCACATGGGCGGAAATGTTAATGTCGTAAGGCGTTCCCGTTATCACGGTTACTACAGCACCACCAGGCGCCTTACCGTATCCGTACCCCTCATATGCTTTAGGGTCCAGGTATTCCTTAATGTCATTTACTATAGATGTATCCAGCGGTCCGTAAGTATCGTCTACGACGACTACGCGAACCGTACCGCGTCCGTCGTGTCCGTTGTCTTTGTTCCAGCACATATCTACAAGAACTTTTCCGATCTTAACACCATAGTCTTTATAGAAACCATCCACTACCCAGCGTTCGTAGTCGTGAACGTTTCCGCCTGTATCCGGGTTTTCGGCCTTATCTAATATTCTTGTCCAGGCAGCGTCTAGGCTCTCCCGTTCGGCAGCCATAACCACGGTACCTGTATCAGTGATCGAAGTTACGCCAGCTATAGGCGGTTGTAAGATAAACTCACTTCCAGTAGCAAGGTTACCTTCGCTTCCAGTCAGTGTACAAGTGATACGAACGTCTACAGCTTTATCACTTAGAAAGATTGTTTCACGATCTGCGGTAAACTCTATCGGGTTCCCTTCTTCGTCTGTAACGACAGAAGTAAATGTATAACCCTGTGGGATTCTTACGCCGGGGTCTGCTACAATAGACAGCACTCTTTTATTTGCTGTGGCTTCAATTCTGGTAAGTCCCCTTATTTCCATGTGTTCGTCCATGCGTTCGTCTTCGCAAAACTGCGGGAAAGCGTTCTGTAAAATTCTGTCCTGTGCTATCTCCAGCTGCATTACCTGGGCGACATCCGGCATAATCATATCATATGGAAAGTCGCCGACTTCCTTACGCCAGGTATCCGGTATCTGGGATAAGAGAAATTCTTTAATATCCGTTGCGGACTGTAAAAACACTGGTACAAATTCCGGTCTTTCCGTCATACTTCCACCCCCTCTACTAAAATTGAATTTCTGAAAATGTCCGTAAATTCAATGTCTACAATAAAACAAGGGGTTCCGTTTTTATCTTCCCCTTCTTCTACGGAAACACTATCTACACTTGTTATCCACGGGTCGTAGGCTATAGCTTCTTCTGCGGCCCTCTTTACTTCCGAAAGCCTTACGTCTTTCGGATAATCGCCACAAATACCGTAAGCTTTTACGTCGCTTCCGTATACATGGTTTTCTTCTTCATTTTCAAAATCACCATATACAGGAAATACACCGCGTTCGGTTTCTTCTGCTTTTACGGCGATCATACCTACGGCTTCTGACCCGGTTACGGTTTTTACGGTACCGTCAAGACCCGTTACAAATTCCCCGGTATCAAAGTCAAATATCGGTACCCTTAAGTCAATGTCCGCCATAATAACCACACTCCGTATATACTCTGTAATCAATAGGTACCAGGGCGTATTTTACGTTATCCGGCGTACCGTAAGGAATGACCGCTACGCGATCACCGCTTTTAGCGCTCTTAGGCGCCATAATCTTACTGCCGCCATAGGTCACGGCTACACCGTCCACCTTACAGCTGTTAGAACCCGTCATAGTGCCAGTTCGTCCACTGCCTGTGATTTTCGCTACAATACCCCAGCGCTGGTGTTCTGACCCTACTAGCGGGTACGCTAAGAACTGATCGCCTTTACAGATCGGATAAACAGAAACCGGTATATCAAACATACCGGCGTCTATGTTAAGTTCTGTTCCTATCAGTTTAAATTTTACCGGGTTCGGCTCTGTGGAAGTCGCTTGTAAAAGGTGTAACCCTTCCAGTACGCTATCTTTCTGACCGTTGCCCCTTAATGTACTTAATGCGTCTACAGACCCTAACATACTACCCCTTCTTTCTTTAAGTACCTTCTCAGACGTTACTTTTATAAAATCTTTATGCGAATAACCGCTTACTTCTTTTTACTGTTGTCGTACTGTATTTCCGGTATATCTTCCGTAGCTGTAAGGTCAAAATCCAGTTGTATAGCGTCGTCGGCTAAAAATGTATGCGATACATTTCTTACCCAGTAACCACCGACTATACCGGTATTTTTTTCTTCTACATAGATACTATTTCTTCTGATACTGCCAGTCGTGCATAGTAATTAAGGCCACAACCAGGGGCGTTATACAGCTGTACCAGATAATCATAAATAAAATTTACGTGTGCCGGGTAAACGGTAATTCGTTCCCCACTTTCGTCTACGCTGTGTGTAAGTGAAGCAAGGGCCACGGCCAAACGTGCCACCTTGTTACGTTGATCGGAAGGCGATACCAGCGGAATATCTGTAGCGTTTCCATATACCTTAGATAGCTTCGTAGCCGTTTCCAGAATGGCGTCTACAGTATCGGGTAAAAATACAACCTGTTCCGGTGTTCTACTCCACGCGAATAACACATTATTTTTTAAGGCGTCGTCGCTCATGGTTCGCGGAAATGACGGAAGCGACCGGTTATACTTTTCCGGGTCTACGTCGGTCGATCTCATAAATATAGCGAAGTCGAAGCGTCGTATATCCTCATTGTTAAAGACGTCCTTTAAGCTTTCGGCACCCTGGGCGTAATCGGAAAGACGTTTACCTTTCGGCGCGTTACCAGAAAGAATAGCCCTTACCCTACAAGGCGTTTCAGCTGTAACGGCTCTCTTAACTTCCAGCTTACCGTCTGATCTTGCAAGGGTCATTTCCCCGTATTCGTCTTTTTCTATACCGGTGTCTTCGTCTACCCATATAAGTTCTTTATCTGCCAACGGCCAGGCACCCCAGACGATATACCAGCTTCCGCGGTTACCCTGTTCCATTTTGTAAGTAAGACCGGTACGGCTTGTACTCTCTGCATTTACACGGTTACCAAGTCCGATATATTTCATCATTTTTTCGACTAAAGCAGACTTACCGGTACCAGTATCGCCGACTATCTTAAGTTCTACCCACCCCCTTATAGGGTCGGTATCCCATGGAACACGGAAACGTAAAATACTGTGGTAAACCAGCAGCAGACCTAAAAGAACTTCGTCGCGCTCTACGATATGCGTTACGTTATAAGTCAGATCATTAAGTATGGTTCCCAGCTTCGATACAATGTTTTCCACTGTCATACTTTCCGGTCTAAGGCTGTCCAGTTCTTCCCGGACTTCTTCGGTCAAGGAAAAGCTTTCTACGACGTCCTGTAAAGGTGTCGCGTTCGTTACCAGAATGGTACTTTCCTGGTTCTTCGGGTGTGGGTACATATAACCGCTGATCTCATAGTATTTATTCGTTTCAATCTTCATACCACCGATAGCGTAAGCAATTTCTATGTTGTGAATAAGGTTTTCTATATCCCGGATGACATTTTTATGAGCCTTTCCGAAGCTGTCCGCCACCTGTAAACTGTCCGCTACCAGAACGCCGTTATATGAAGTAACAAGCGCCTGTGGATTTCCTTGTATCATGCTATCTATGTTCATTTTGTCGCCCCCTTAAAAGTAGTCTGGTCTTATTGGATAATCGTAAAGTTCCACTGGTTTAATACCGCAGTCTTCCAGCTTAATGTTTTTATGTGTAACGCTTCCGGTGTCTATCCAGATCGTAAAGTAGCCGGCCTTAATTGCGTCAACGTGTCCAGTAAAGACTACCCCACATTCTGGGTATTTTTTCTTTAACACCTTTTCAGTGTAGGCTTCGCACTCTTTAAATTTTTCTTCCACCAGTTCGGCGTTGCGATTGGTAACCGCTTCGCACTCTGTAAAATACTGATACCATGCGTCCTTGTTCATATCTTTACTTCCTTTCTTAGTGTTCATTTATGTTTCTTTCGCTTTCGTTGATATTATATTAGCATACGTTAATATTTGTGTCAATAGGTTTTTTAGCAAAAATTAAAAATATTTTAGTTGACACTTATATTATATTAGCGTATACTAATATTAGAAAGGGGGTGTAAAAATGCCACTTAGGTATTATAGGTTATTCGACCTTCTTACCCGTAGGGGAATGAAAAAAACAGATTTACTTCAAATAATTTCTTCCCCGACACTGGCTAAACTATCAAAAGGCGAACCAGTAAATACAGAAGTGATCTGTAAAATATGTGCCTTCTTAGATTGTCAGCCAGAAGACATAATGGAATACGTAAAAGAATAATGTTACAGTTCGGAACTGGCGGCTCAATTTTGAGCCACCAACTTACCCAAGAAAGCCCTACAGCTGCAAAGCTGTAGGGTCTTTTCTTTGTCGTCGTTGGGTGATATAATAGAAAGAAAACACTTAGGGGGATAAAAATTATGAAATGTCCAAAATGTAAAAGCGAAAATGTTAGTGTCGATCTGGTACAGGTAGAAGGAAAGACTAAGAAGCATGGTAACGGCCTGGGCGGTCATATCAATAATACCGCGCGTGGACTTACAGCTATATGTACCCTGGGTATGTCTAACCTGGTATGGAAGAAGTCAAAAGGAAATGAGAAGACAAAGTTTAAGAACAAGACCGTATGTATCTGCCAGAACTGCGGTCATACCTGGAACGCCTAAAGGGTAAACAGAGGATAACAGAGGACAACGCCTTAAACTAGCTTACTTCGGATAACCAAGGATAACAGAGGTAAACAGAGGATAAAGAAAAAGACCTACAGCGGTAAGGTAGATCGAAAATTTTTTAAAGAACTTAAAGAAGGGGGTAAGAAAAACCCACTCATAAAACGAATAGGAAAATGAGTTAAAAAACAATACCCCCTAAAAGAAAAATACCTATACTTTATATTATATATACTAATCTCTATTACATATTTTATTTATTATATAGTTATGTGTATATGGTTATTATATGTATATAATAGGTGTCTTTTATGCTGTAGTTTCTTACTGATTTTCTACTACGAATTTTACTACAGTTTTTACTACAAAGCCACGGAAAACAGAGGTAAACAGAGGATAACAGAGGACAACGGAACATTTATAGAATACAGAGAAAAAGCCCAGAAACGCTATGTTTCCGGGCTTTTAAAATGGCTATATCACATTATCCATGAAAATATCATAAACTCTGGCAAAATCGCTGTATGCTTCCATAAAAACCTCCAAATATTTTTCGGACGTTCCATCGCCCGCAGCGTTCACATTATACCATGTCTTCCTGTATAAGTATACGCCTCTGACATAATATGACACAAAAAATCCGGGACCGCAGCCACAAAAGCTGTGATCCCGGAACTCTTATCTAACCGAATCTCCTGCTGCTCCAGGCTTTACTGTACAGGCATATAGTATACGTCTGCAGCCTCACCGTGCCAGTAGAAGCTTGTTCCATCCTCTTCGTATACATCACAGTCATACTGAGAAGAGAAGGTGAAACGGTTTCCTTCGTTATCCATCCATGCACCGTTTCCGTCCGGAACGATAACACGTGGTTTACCATCGGAATTTCTGTAAATAGTTCTTGTCTCATCTGTGTTGCCAAGCTGCTCATCTGTAAATCCGCCATTTACGATAGCACCGGAGGAGCTGCTGTCAGTGGATGCAGTTCCATCGGAAGAACCGTCAGATGTGCTGCTTCCGTCAGACGCTGCACTTCCGTCAGCAGATGTGCTTCCGCCGGCAGCTGTAGTTCCATCTGCTGCTCCGTCAGTAGAAGCTGCTGCATTACCATTTGCAGATGCATTTCCGTCAGAGGAAGCTGCTGCATTATCTTTACCGGCAGTCTTGGCTGCGGAACCATTTGCCGCACTCTTCAGAGTGGAATCACCAAGGATCGCAAAGCTGTCGACAGACTCCTGAACCTTTTTCAGAGCATCCTCTTTTTTAACAGAGGCCACAATGCTGTAATACTCGCTGTCATTTACAAAGTACTTATTGATAGCATATACATAACCGTCACTCTTGGTCGTATCTTTATATTTCACAGTATAGGAATAAACGTTGATTCCGTCTTTCTGATCTGCCTTGTAATCCTGGATCTCAAAATCGGTTCCATTTACCATGTTCTCTGCCTGTGTCATGGAAACTGCCATATCCTGGGAGTTCGGGATCACTGCGGATTCCAGGTCAGCACCGGAGCCGTGAAGGATCAGGATCCTGCCCTGGTCCGGAGACTCGAAGCTTACCATATCTGTCTCATCGGATTTGTTGGCCCAGGTTGCATCCGGAAGCTTGATCGCTACAGATTTATCCTTGGATGTATAGGTTGTATTCTGTGCATCTGCTGCAACAGTCGGTGTAACCTTCGCTTTTTTCGCCGGTGTCGGAGTAGGAGTAGACTCCACAACCACGCTGTCCTCTTTTCCTCCTCCGAAACTACATGCCGTCATGACACCAGAAAGAGCAACAGTCATAGCTAAAAGTGCAATAAATTTTTTATTCTTCATAGTATCCTCCTCATAATCATCATCAGTCACAAAGTGTACCCGGAATATTCACTCCTGAACACACTCTTTGCTATAGTTTACGATTTTATTACAACTTTGTCAATTGATTTCTCCCTGTACTTTATGAATATCCCGTCCCGGGTTTTCTATGAACTTCGCTCACAAAAAACACCTCGCGGGACATTGGAATGATGAAAAAAATACTATTAGTCTCTCATCGAGGATATATGGATGGGGG
>OGXI01001897.1_pt1 | contig 16591 bp, 14 predicted proteins | sample 1576221 | NCBI WGS metagenome assembly OGXI01 (sample SAMEA3541523, study PRJEB24748) | human gut metagenome | biome: human gut; feature: human-associated habitat; material: faeces | place: China | collected 2012
CGCGGCCCTTTTTTACTGTTTGTGATGAATCTGTATGAAGATAAAACGGCGCTCTTATATAAACTGGCAATGTAAAAATCAAGAAAAATGGAATAAGAAAAAACTTTTTCACTTTTACCAGTCAATAGAGAAAAGGGATTTCAAAAAGATAAAAAATGCCTGTTCCTGCAAGATGGGTTAAAGCAGGATATGCTCTCAAAGAAAACGAATTCGTCGTTTTCTTGCAAAATGAAGTTTCAAGTGAAATTTTAGATTCAACAAATCGTTGTAGCGGCTGTTTTTTATATTAAAGTTAAGTATTGCCTACCTTCATTTCAGAGATCCGCATATGAACAGCCAGACTGCCAGAAAAATGTTTTCTTTCGATATCAGGGCAAACCATTTTTTTCGAGCTTTTTTGCTGCTTGCCATGTCACTTCTTGCCGGTGTTGCCTTTGCTGACGATTTCAACGATGGTGTCAGCGCCTACAAAAGCGGGAACTACCAGCAGGCACTGTCGCTATTTGAGGCGGGCGCGAAAAAGGACGACCCGAAATCGACGTATGCCCTCGGCCTTCTGTATAAAAACGGCGTGATCGTCAGAAAAGATATCGGACGTGGCCTGAATCTGATCATGAAATCTGCCAATCAGGGATTCGCGAGAGCCCAGAATTATCTCGGAGTCACCTACTACGATGGCAATGAGGTCGAACAGGACTACAAGGAAGCGTTCGACTGGTATGGCAAGGCAGCCGTTCAGGGTTATCCTGATGCGGAATACAATCTGGCCGTCATGTATGGTCTTGGGAAGGGAACCCGGCAGGATTTTTCCGAAACCATCAAATGGCTGCGCAAGGCCGCCATGCACCAGCTTCCTGAAGCCCAGTACGGTCTTGGCGTAATGTATTCCCGAGGACTTGGTGTCGTGAAAAACGATGAACAGTCCGCTTACTGGTTTTCAAAGGCAGCGCGGGCCGGTTACCTGAAAGCGCAAAACAAACTGGGTATTTTATATTCCGAAGGAAAAGGTCTGGAAAAGGACGAGAAAAAAGCGTTCCACTGGTTCGAGGCCGCTGCCGAAAAAGGCTATGCAAAAGCCCAATTCAATCTGGCGGTCATGTACGACAAGGGAATTGGCGTTGCAAAGGATGTGTCCAAAGCCATTATGTGGTACCGCAAAGCGGCTACACAAGGCAATGTGGCTGCACAGAAACGGTTGAAACAACTGCATTCCTAAGGCCCGAAAACAAAAGAGACATCCGGAAAATCAGGCTTTGAGAATCTGGCGGCTGATCGACGCCTCACGGTAATGCCGGACTGCTTTTTCTTCGTGTCCCAGCCTGTCATGTAATTGCGCCAGCAAAAGATGAGCCTGATACAAGAGTTTCCGGTCGGAAGTGAGAGAAATGGCTTCTTCAAAACAGCTGGCTGACTTGTCAAACTGTTTCTGGCGCGAAGCCAATACGCCTAGCGCCAGCAAAAGCTGCGGCTGCCGTCCATATTTTTCAAGCCATCGTTCACAATGCCCTGCCTGAACCGTTAAATCATCCGGTTCCCTGCTTTCAGCGAATTCGACAAACGCATTTACCAGCCGGTCGTCCCAGAATTTGTCCAGCACACGGTACAGTATCTCTTCACTCTTTTTCGGTAGCATGCAATGATAAAACGCTTTAGCGGCACTGATTGCCACAGCCGGTTTTTCACGCTCTTGTTCAGGAACATCCTGCCAAACAAGCGCAACCGACTCCGCATCCGGCGCTGCTGTATCGAAGAGATTGACATAAGCCGCCTCTTTCAGTTTTTCCGACAAAACCGCCCGGATGGAGTGATGCTTGTCCAGAGACTGGACGAGGCGTAGCACTTCTTTCCAGTTCCCGATCTGCTGGTTTGCCTTGAGGGACAAACGCTGGACGTGGATATGTCGCGTGCCATTTGCATTGAGATCACTTATGACATCCAGCGCCTTGTGAGGCTGATGCTCGTCGATATACAACTCGGCCTTCGTCACAAGACATGCCGTATCGTAATCCTCATTATCCTCAATACTTTTCAGGTATTCGTCACGCTTGTCGTATTGCTGTACCGCTTGCGACGCCCTCGCTCCTATCAGGGCGGCGTATCCCCTGTTCTTTTCCCACTCCCACGCCTTTTCCGCCGCTTTCTGGGCCTGTACGAAACGCCCTTCAAAAAGAGCCTTCAGGGATTGGCGCAAAGCCTGATTGCTTTCCTGCTCTTTTTTTTGTTCACGTATCTGTGAAATCCGGGATGGCAAACGCAAAGCCATATGAATGGCCTTGAAAACCAGAAACAGCAAAATGATCAGCAGGACCAGCAGCAAGAGGAAAAAGTTGAGCGAGATATCGACCCGGTATGGCGGCCAGAAAAAAACGACGTTTCCGGCATTGAAACGCACCAGTACAGCCAGTCCAACTGCTGTGGCAAAAAGTCCGAGTATCCACAGAAAGATTCGCATATCAGTTCTTCATTCGATGATTCTGAACGGCGTTCAAGCTATCCGACAGACTGGGAATGTCCACGGACAAATCACTCGATTCCAAATTTCTCAACGTCGTCCTGACCGGTTTCACCGAATCTGCCGATGTATCGAAATAGCGGTCGAGCAAGTCCAGCGCGGCATTGATATCGTTTTTGAAAGAATTCGGTGAATGCGAAAGCAGGGAAAGCCGCGCCGAGAGCAGACGCAATTTCAGGTTTTCTCTCAGATAATAAGCTTGCGAAGGCGATAGAATCAACGCATCCGGCGCATCCACTTCCTGTACCCTGACCAGTGAATGGATTTCCCCGCGCATGTCGTCAATCCAGTCATTCCATAAAACGGCACTGGAATGCGCCCAGTCCGAAGGCGAGAGTGAAAATTCAAGCTCTTTTTTCATGCGCGAAGAAGCGTCTCTGTCATGATCCGGCAGCGGTTTTTCTCCTGCCATCAAGGGCAACCGGCTGATTTCGCTGATGATACTGTCCAGTTTCAACGCCATGCCAGCTGTATCGACGTTCGGAACCGCACGCAAACGTCCGATATCCCTTGCGATGGCACCTCTGATGGCAATGAACTGGGGTTTATTGGAATGGGCAAGCGTCCTGTCGGCATTTTGCAAGGCGACCAGTGCTCCGTCTATGTTTTTCGAAAGTTGAAGCTGTTGATTGGCCGTCGACAAAACCTGTTCGATTTCGGCCAGAGACCAGTCGTCCCTGCTTTTCGAGAGGTCCTGATACATCTGGGAAAGCGATACCTGCTGGTTCTGGGTTTCTGCCTGTCTGTTTTCCAGCGCGACCACTTTTGCCTGAATGTCGACCATCATGTCCTGCGTGGTTTTGGCGATGGTTTTCGCTTCCATGCTCACATCGTCACCTGACTGCAGACGCTTCGCAATTTCCGCACGCAGTCCCCCGATTTCGATATGCGAATAAACCAAATGGGCAACAAACAGGACGACGAGCACCGTCAGTCCCCAGGTCAGCCAGCGCAAACGCTGCTGCATCCTGGAAAGCGTTTCGGCTTTTCCGGTAGAAACGGTTTCAGATGGTGAGTCAGGTGAGGACATATTCGATCATTTTATTATTCCCGAAGGACATTATAGCCTCTGAATCCTCCTTTTTATGCCCATATGAGAGACAAAAACATCTTCCGGTTTCGATGAAAACGTTTTCAATTGCAAAGGGCAAAAAAAGATGCTCCTTGCTCTATGTGACGGTATGGCATTGTTGGGAATTCACGACATGAACCGCCGCGTGGCAGCCTGTTTGTGGAAACTTTTTGTTTTACGGGCAAGTTTCATTGAATGAGTCATGCTCCAGATACGGGTTCAAATTGAAGAAATTGACAATTTTTTATGCAAAAATCGATCAGGAAAGGTGGGATATGATACGAAAAAAGGTATACTTCTTTATTTGCCCGGTCACAGTGAAAAGCCTGTATTTTCATCTTTTCCCATGATGAAACACCGCTTTATCCTGTAGTGTCGCGTTTTTTATTGTAAAACGACAGGAGTTGCCGGTTTCCACACCGATACCGATCGGCTGTCAGAACCGCCTGCTCCTCCTTTCAGTATGTTTTTTGACACGAAACTGAATAACACCGTTTTTTCGAAAGCCGTCATTACCCATGACCGGTTATTTTGACTTACCTGACCTTATTATCACTATGGCAGATCAGCATCAGGAAATGAGCACGAACACTCCATCCAAATCACAGACAGAAGCGCCCGAAAAAGAAGACATTCGTATGCTCGGGCGCATGCTCGGTGACACCATTCGCGAAAAAGAAGGTGAAGATACCTTCAATCTGGTTGAAAAAGTCCGCCGGACAGCCGTCAGTTTCAGGCGCGACCCCAATATCTGCTCGGCAGATACCTTGAACAACCTGTTGAAAAATCTGTCCCGGAATCAGGCCATTTCAGTGGTTCGCGCATTTTCCTATTTTTCGCATCTGGCCAATATCGCCGTTGACAAGCACGCCAATCTGGCCTATCGATCAGCCCTCATTTCCGGTGCGGCACCGGAAAAAGGCAGCCTGAATTACGCACTGGACCGGCTTGATGCGGCAGGCGTTCCCGGCGCAGCCATCAAAAAATCCCTGAACAAAACGTTCATTTCCCCTGTCCTGACCGCCCATCCGACCGAAGTCCAGCGTAAAAGCACGCTGGACAGCGAACGTGAAATCGCCCGTTTGCTGGCTGAACACGGTAGCAGCCTGACGCCAAAGGAAAGCAAACACAATACGGAAATGCTCCGCGCGCAAATTGCCGCCCTCTGGCAAACCCGTCTGTTGCGTTATACCCGTTTATCCGTTGCCGATGAAATCAATAATGCACTGTCCTACTACCGGACGACATTTTTGAGGGAATTGCCTGAACTGTATCATTCGATTCAGGAAGAAATCAGCGAGCGCTACCCGGAAAGTGCCGACGGTATTGCCGCTCCGGGATCAAAAAGCAAATACCTGCAAATGGGCAGCTGGATCGGGGGTGACCGCGACGGCAACCCGAACGTCAACGCCGACACGATGCTTCATGCACTTGAGCGGCAATCCCACCTGGTCATGGAATTCTATCTGGAAGAAATCCATAACCTCGGTGCAGAGCTTTCCATCTCATCGCTGTTGAATCATGTCAGTCCTGAATTGCAGGAACTGGCAAACACCTCATCGGACACATCCCTGCATCGTGTCGATGAGCCGTACCGCCGTGCCCTGATCGCCATTTATTCGCGTCTGGCGGCAACTGCCCGTGACTATGGCATGACCACCCTTCCCCGCAGCGAAGTCGGAACCGGCGAAGCCTATGCGACACCGGAAGAATTCGGCGCCGATCTCCAGATCATGATCGATTCCTTAAATCAGAATGCCGGGGAACTCCTTGTCAGAATCCGGCTTGGCTCTCTTAAAGCCGCAGTCGATATCTTCGGTTTCCATCTGGCAACGCTCGATATGCGCCAGAGTTCGGATATACACGAACGCATCCTGACGGAAATTTTTGCCACCGCACAGGTCGAACCGGATTACGCGAGCCTTTCAGAAGAGAAAAAAGTGGAATTGCTGATCCATGAACTCAGTCAGCCGCGTCTGCTTTATTCCCCGTTCGCACAGTATTCCGAAGAAACGACGTCTGAACTCAGAATCCTGCGTACTGCCCGTAATATAAGGGAACAGTATGGCAAGCGGGCCATTACGAACTACATTATTTCCCATACAGAAACGGTTTCGGACATTCTGGAAGTGTATCTGCTTCAAAAAGAATCCGGACTGCTCCGTCCGAAACGCAAAACCGGTTCCAATACCGTTTTAGACTGGAATGAAGCCGAAGCGGATCTCATGGCCATTCCCCTGTTTGAAATGATTCCAGACTTGCGTTCGGCAGCGGCCATCATGAAAGAAACCATGAGCATTCCTCTTGTCAGGGAGCTGATCAGAAAACAGGGCGATTTGCAGGAAGTCATGCTCGGTTATTCCGATTCGAACAAGGATGGGGGTTACACGACGTCGAACTGGGAATTGTACAAGGCGGAAAAACAACTGGTCGAACTGTTCAACCAGATGGGTGTGCGACTTCGCCTGTTCCACGGACGTGGGGGTACCGTCGGCCGCGGAGGTGGCCCGACTTATGAAGCCATTCTTGCACAACCGCACGGGACTGTTAATGGCCAGATCCGCCTGACCGAACAGGGTGAAATGATCGCATCCAAATTCGCGGACCCGGAAATCGGCAGCCGCAATCTGGAGCTGCTCGTTGCCGCTACACTGGAAGCCAGCCTGATGCCGGAAGACGAAAACAAGAAATATACCGACAAGATGCGCGACTTCGAGTCGGCTCTTGAAGAAATTTCGGCACTGGCCTACCAGGCTTATCGCCATCTGGTTTACGATACCCCGGGATTCACGGATTATTTCTTCCAGTCGACTCCGATTACGGAAATCGCCGAACTGAACATCGGTTCGCGTCCGGCATCGCGCAAGTCTTCGCGCCGTATTGAAGACCTGAGGGCGATTCCATGGAGTTTCTCATGGGGACAATGCCGTGTGCTGCTTCCGGGCTGGTATGGTTTTGGCTCCGCAATCACCCAGTGGCTGGATGAAGAAGACGCCAGCGTCAAAAACAAAAAAATTGCCCTTTTGCAATCGATGTACAGGGAATGGCCTTTCTTCGAATCCATGCTCTCGAATATGGACATGGTTCTGGCCAAGTCCGATCTGGCGATCGCTTATCGTTATTCCGAACTGGTGACGGACAGGAATTTGCGCGATACCGTCTTCTCGCATATTTGCGCAGAACATCAGCGGACCCTGAACAGTTTCGAAATCATCACAAACGAAAAAGAACGTCTGGTGAACAACCCTGCTCTGGCCCGGGCATTGAAAGACCGGCTGGCCTATATCGATCCGCTGAACCACTTGCAGGTCGAACTGATCAAGCGACACCGTAATCCGGGAAACAATCCGGAAAATCTGGATGCCCGCGCCACCCGTGGCATTCACCTCTCGATCAACGGTATTGCCGCCGGCATGCGCAATACAGGCTGATACCGTCGTCATGACCGACACTGTCACAAGCGGCTCCCCATCGTTTCAGAACGGTCGGGAGCCGGTTTATTTCGAGCGTGAGGGGGAATTTATTGCCACTGTCGTGCTGAACAACCCCGAACGCCTCAACGCCATTACGGCACAAATGTGGCAAAAGCTTCATCAATCCATTCTTGAATTGTCTGCTGACGATTCCCTGCGTTGCATTGTCATCAGGGGAACAGGCGGAAAGGCATTTTCATCCGGTTGCGATATTCACGAATTTACAAAAGTACGGTCGAATAAGGAACAGGCACGCGACTATGGGAAAGTAATGCACGACACGCTCATCGCGTTTCAAAACTGTCCCATTCCCCTCGTCGCTTCTATCGAAGGCATTTGTGTCGGCGCCGGTCTGGAAATCGCATCGACCTGTGATTTCCGGATTTGCAATGAATCGTCCCGTTTCGGTGCGCCGGTCAAAAATCTGGGTCTCGTCATGGCCTATCCGGAACTTGAACCATTGATTGCACTGGCCGGAAAAGACGTGCTTATGGAAATATTGCTGGAAGGCCGTATTTTCGATGCAAGGGAAGCGAAAGAAAGACGTCTCGTAACCCGTGTCGTACCTGACAGCGAGCTTGAAGAATCCGTCAACGACACGGTACGCCGAATTGTTTCGGGAGCGCCTCTTGCGGCACGCTGGCACAAAAAATTCATCCGGAAACTGTTTCGTTTTCCTCATGTGACTCACGATGAAAACGACGAATGTTTTGACTGTTTCGATACGGAAGATTTCCAGACAGGCTGTCTGGCTTTCCTGAAACAGAAACATCCGGACTTCAGGGGAAAATAAAAAAGGCGTGACACCATTCACGCCTTTTCATTATCTCAAATCCGTTTATCGGGCATCCTTGAGATGTCTGGACAGATAAATGCTTTGGCCGATTACGAAAAGGAACATCAGCCCCATCCCGCCGAACAGTTTGAAGCTGACCCATGTCGCCGTTTCATAACCACCCCAAAACGCCACATACAGGTTCAAAACGCCCATGAAGGCGAAAAAAACGATCCATGCCACATTCAGTTTTTTCCAGACCGGATCGGGCAGCTGGACCTTTTTTTCCATCATGCTTCGGATAAGGTTTTTCCTGAATGCCAAAGAGGCGATCAAAAGGGCCGCACCAAACAGCCAGTATAAAACCGTCGGCTTCCACTTGATGAATTCCTCACTTCCGAAATAAATCGTCGCGCCGCCAAAAACAGTGATGACAATCAGGGAAACCCAAAGGGTCGCCTCGATTTTCCGTCTTCTGGCAAGCAGGTAAACAATCTGTAAAACACTTGCGACAATCGCCAGCGCCGTTGCCAGCAGGATAGGCACTGACGATTCGGGAATGCTGTTTCCCGCAACGAACATGGACAGGTATTTATCCGCAATGGCTTGCGCTGTTGCGATATGGCTTTTTGCCCATGAAAAAGAACCGAAAAAAAGGATGACGGGAAACAGATCGAAAAGAAATTTCATTTTTTACTTATCACTTGTCAGAAGATTCTGCCTTCTTCGGTAGCGGGTCGAACCGCAAGGCGGCAGAATTAATACAATAACGCAGCCCCGTTGGGGGTGGGCCGTCGTCAAACACATGGCCCAGATGGGCATCACAAATGGCACAGATAATTTCGGTACGCACCATGCCCAGCGAGACATCGACCTTTTCCCTTACATTTTCAGGGTCGATCGGTGCAAAAAAACTTGGCCAGCCACAACCGGCGTCGAATTTCGTATCGGAAATGAACAGGGGCGTTCCACAATTGACGCACGTATAAACACCGGTCTCGTCATGGTTCCAGTACTCGCCGGTAAAGGGCGGTTCCGTCGCTGCCTGTCGGGTCACGGCATACGCCACAGGGGAAAGCTGCGCTCTCCATTCGGCATCCGTCTTTTGAACTCTGGGTTTGCTCATAATCGCTCCTTGCAGGATATTGAACTCTTTCAATGGAAATGACAGATTACTTGTTCAAAAAGTTTCAGCTATCAGATTTGTTAAATAAAAGTGAGTTCAGTCCTGACAAGAATACCCCATTTTAACGAATGAGTTCGAAGACCGCCATCGATTCGACATGGGAGGTATGCGGAAACATATTGATGACACCGGCCATATCGAGTTTGTAACCGCCCTCCGTAACGAGAATGCCGGCATCCCGTGCCAGCGTCGACGGATTGCACGAAACGTAAACGATCCGTTTCGGCTTGAACTGTGCATGTTTTTCATCCAGATTGGCAATGGCCTGGCAGACTGCCGCAGCGCCATCCCGGGGCGGATCGATCAGGATACGATCGAATTTTCCCAGTGCAACCCAGTTTTCTGCCGTCATCTCGAACAGATTGCTGCATGCAAATTTCGTTTTGTCTTCCAGACCGTTCAGTACAGCGTTTTCCTCTGCACGTTGGGTCAGGATGTCGCTTCCTTCGATACCGACAACTTCTTTTGCCTGTCTGGCTATCGGCAGGGAAAAATTGCCCAGCCCGCAAAACAGGTCGGCTATCCGTTCGTCTTCGCCAATATCCAGCAGGCGCAAGGCACGGGAAACCAGAACCTGATTGATGTGATGATTGACCTGCGTGAAATCGTTCGGCTTGAAAGGCATCTCGACGCTGAATTCAGGCAGGACATATTTCAGCGCATTTTTTTCAGGGTAAAAAAGGGCAATCGTATCGGGTCCTTTTGTCTGGAGCCACCATTGAACTTTATATTCATCGGCAAAACGTTTCAGTTTGCTTTCATCGTCTGCTGTCAAAGGCGCCATGATACGCAACAACAAGGCCGTAATCAGCTGATCACCATCGCTTCCGATCGCTACTTCAATCTGCGGAACCTCACGCATGATGGAGAGCGATTCGATCAACTGCCGCAGAGGCACCAGCATATCGGAAATATGGCGCGGCAGGACATGACACTCTTTCATGTCGACGACATAGCGTGATTGCCTTTCCCTGAAACCGACGAGAATGCCCCCCTTTTTTGGCACGTAATTGACGGACAGGCGCGCGCGGAAACGATATCCCCAGTAAGGTCCATAAATGGGGCGCAGCATTCGTTCCGGCCTGACACGGCCGATATGCCAGAGATTGTCTTCCAGTACACGCTGTTTCATCGCAACCTGCGCCGATGGCTCGACATGCTGCATGGAGCAACCGCCACATACACTGAAATGCGGACATTTGGGTTTGGCCCGAACCGGCGATTCCCTGAAAAGGGAAATCATTTTAGCCAGTTCCCATTTGCTTTTTTTCTTGACTGTTTCGAAATGCACCACTTCGCCAGGCAAGGCACCTTCAACAAAAACGACTTTTCCGGGTGTCCCGTCTTCATTGGACAAATGCCCCACTCCGCGCCCTTCGGCATCCAGGGATTTGATTTGAATAGTATTGATTGGCATAAACCTAGTTTGACAAACAAATAACGCACATTGAGACAATATGCGTTATTCGGGAATTAAATATGGCTGGAATTAATGTTCAGGCAGATATTTCATCGGATCGACCGGTTTGCCCTGATAGCGGATTTCGAAATGCAACTTGACCTTGTCGCTATCGGTATTGCCCATTTCGGCAATCTGCTGGCCCCGTTTCACCAGTTGTTTTTCCTTGACCAGAATCTTGTCATTATGGGCATACGCCGACAGGACTCCATCGCTATGCTTGATAATGACCAGATTGCCATAACCGTTCATGTTGCCTCTGTGCAAGACAGTGCCATCCGCAGCGGCAACCACTTTCTGTCCTTTTGTTCCGGAAATATCGATACCCCGGTTTTTTCCGGGTTGGTATGGAGTTATCACATTTCCTTGCGTCGGCCAGCTCCAGACAATGCCGGACACTTCTTTTGCACTCCCGTTTGCAGCAACGGCAGCAGGAGCAGCGCTGGATTGGGTCACAGTTTTCTTGCCGGATTCCTTTTTGGCTTCATCGATCGAACGGACCTGAACAGCAGAAGAAGAAGCAACAGCCGTCGTCGCAGCAGCCCCTTCAGGTGGCTGTACACGCAAGACCTGCCCGACTTCCAGCGCATTCACGTTGGCAAGATTGTTCCAGCCAGCCAGATCGTGAACGCTATGACCTGAACGTCGGGCGATTTGCGACAGGGTATCGCCGCGCTTGACGGTATAACGTATCGTATTCCTGTCAATTGGCTGATAGGGATTTGAAGTAGTGATACTTGAACGGTCACTGATCGGTGCCGTTTTCTGGGGGCTGCTGCAGGCAAACAGACCTGCACAACTGACTAGCAATAATGGATAAACAATCTTCTTCATTTACCTGTTCCAATATCTGTCGACTTCTGAAATTCCTCAAACCGTACCCTGTTGAAGCGGGACGAAATAACAATCATCTAGTATAACGCTTTCCCACTCACGTTCGGCTACTCTTTTTATCAATTGCAGCTTTTGTTTTTCATCTCCCACGGGAGCGATCAGACGTCCGCCTATGGCCAGTTGATCCAGCAGGGCATCCGGCACTTGCAAACCTGCCGCGGCAAGGATTATGCCATCAAACGGCGCAGCCTGCGGCAGTCCTTTCATGCCATCGCCATATTGCAAACGCAAATTGGCGATTCTCATGGGCCTGAGATTTCTCCGTGCCAGCTCATGCAATGCCTTGATTCTCTCGATAGAATAAACCTCTTCTCCCAGTTTGGCGAGGATTGCCGCCTGATAGCCACAACCGGTTCCGATTTCCAGAATCCTGTTCAAGGGTTGCGTTCCCATACCGGTACGGAGCGCTTCAATCATTTTGGCGACAGTCGAGGGTTTCGAGATGGTCTGGTGCGAACCTATCGGCAAGGCAATGTCGGCATACGCCTGTCCCCAAAGTCCCGATTCAAGGAACAGATGGCGCGGAATCTGTTGCATGGCCTGCAATACGACCTTATCCTTTATTCCGGATTGCGCCAGTCGCTCGACCATTGAACGGGCCGATCGTGTGATGTTCGATTCGTTCCAGCCAACCTGAAGCAACTGGGTCTGTTTTTTAACCGGATCTTTCAAACCCGAATGTGCCACCTTGTTTTGCATGGCTGTCTGGGTTGAAACGTAATTTTTCTTATCGGCTGGCGAGGGCCTTGTTTTGTCAAACGAAGATCGTCCCACCACGGAAGACAGTGGCAAAGGGAAGGTTTTCGTTTTCTTGTTCATGCGAGTATTTTCGTCAAATCAGTCAATATATCGGTATGCGTCCAATCCAGCTGAAGCGGGGTGACAGACACATGCCCCTGATTGATGGCATGAAAATCGGTTCCCTCACTTGCATCCCGAACCGGCCCTGTCGGCCCGATCCAGAAGATTTCCCGGTCGAACGGGTCTTTTTCCCGGATGACCGCTTCAGATTCATGTCGCCGTCCCAGGCGTGTCGCACAGATTTTTTTCAGTTCAGAATAAGGCCTGTTGGGAATGTTCACGTTCAGAAGAAACGGCTTCGGCAACTTTTCATATACCTTCACTACAATTTCCCGTGCCATTTCCGCAGCGCTGTCCAGCTCGGCCCATCCCTTCTCGACCTGTGAAAAAGCGATTGCCGGAATGTCGAAGAGATACCCTTCCATCGCACCGGCGACTGTCCCCGAATAAATGGTATCTTCACCGGCATTCTGGCCATGATTGATACCCGTGACGACCAGATCGGGACGCCAGGGCAACACACCGGTGATGGCAATATGAACACAGTCGGAAGGGGTACCCGTCGTATAGGTGAAACCGTTTCGGCCCTGATAGACGGAAATGGGACGTTCGAGAGTCAGGGAATTGGAAGCGCCCGAGCGATTGCTGTCTGGTGCGACGACAGCGATTTCCGCAATGGGTGAAAGGGCCTTTGCAAGCGCATTGATCCCGGGCGCCAGATAACCGTCATCGTTACTGATTAATATCCGCATCAAACCGCTCTTTCCTGATCGATTAATGAATGTTGAACATATAAAACCCGATATGTTCATCCTGCCAGGGAACTACGATTATTCTTTTTTCGGCAGAGTCAGCAATTGCAAAATATCATTTAATTCGGAACGAATGGCTTCGACGTCCACCGATGGAGGCGCCATGAAACTTTCTTCGGGAAGAACCTCGACAGGTGCCGTTCTGCCTTCACGTTCATTCAACTTGTTACGTGCGCCACTGATCGTAAAACCCTGATCGTAAAGCAGCTCCCTTATCCGTCTTATCAGCAACACTTCATGATGCTGGTAATAACGTCTGTTACCCCTGCGTTTAACCGGTTTTAACTGGGTAAATTCCTGCTCCCAGTATCGAAGCACATGAGGTTTGACTCCACACAGCTCACTCACCTCGCCAATCGTAAAGTAACGTTTGGCAGGTATGGGAGGCAATGCAACCGTTTCAGGCTTGTGGACTCGTTCGTTCATGGAAAATGTAATTACTTGTCAAATTTTTCCGCTGATTCAACCATCGATTTCAGCTTCTGGCTGGCATGAAAAGTCACTACGCGCCTCGCTGTAATCGGAATTTCTTCACCGGTCCTCGGATTTCTCCCGGGACGCTGCGGCTTGTCGCGCAACTGGAAATTGCCGAAACCGGATAATTTAACAGCCTCGCCCCGTTCCAGAGCACCGCAAATTTCTTCAAAGAAGGTTTCGACCATTTCCTTGGCTTCGCGTTTGTTCAAACCGACTTGTTCATATAATAATTCAGTCAGTTCCGCTTTTGTTAAAGTCGAAGTGTTTTTGTCGGAATCGGGCATCGTTTTTTTATCTAAATAATCCAGTCCCATGTTTTCAGCGCCATGCGAATCGGTGGGGTATTTCATTCTTGTTCAAACCTGTAAGCTATTCGACTCAGGCACGCAATCTGGCGCCCAGGTCTTTTTCAACAGCGGAAACGAGCGCATTGACGGCAGTTTCCACGACTTCATCCTGCAGCGTTCCATTGATATCTTGCAAGGTAATCCTGAATGCAAGACTTTTTTCATTGGCATCCAAACCTTTTCCACGATAATCATCAAACAAAACAATGGCTTGCATGATGTTACACAGGGGGTTATTATCTTTTTCCTTGTAGAATCTGTCAATGATTTCTTGCACCGGCATTGATGAATCGACTACCAGCGCGATATCGCGTATGACCGGCTGGAACCGGGAAATCTCCGTATAGACCGGCACATCGACCGTTTGCAAGGCGGAGATGTCCACTTCGAACAGTACCGGAGCATGCGGCAAATCGTACTTGTGCTGCCACGACGGATGCAATTCGCCAAGAATGCCCACTTTTTGCCCATTCACTTCGAGAGCGGCACATCTTCCCGGGTGGAATGCAGGATGGCTTGCCTTGGAAAAGCGTACCTCTTTCGGCGCAAACATGGCTTCCAGATCGGCTTTCACGTCAAAGAAATCGACCTGTCTGTCTTCCTGTCCCCACTGTTCTTCATCGACCAGACCATAAGCGATAGCGGCAAGCCGCTTGGGTTGTTCATAACCAGCCACGGAGAGCGGGCCGTTTTCCACTTTATCGTTCCGCAGGAACACACCGCCGATTTCGAAAAGGCGGATTCTGGAAAATTTCCGGTTGAGATTGAAACGGACATTGGCGACCAGATTGCCGATCATCGTCGAACGCATGACGCTCATCTGGCTGGCAATCGGATTCAACAGACGAATCGGATTGTCATTGGCGGCAAAATCTTTTTCCCATTCTTCTTCAACAAAACTGTAATTGACCACTTCCTGATAATCGAGATCGGCCATTTGCTGGCGGATCGAAAAAAGCGACCGCATATTTTCCGGTTTGATACGCATGACATTGGATGCGACCGGCGGCAGGGCTGGAATGTTTTCAAAACCGTAAACGCGGGCGATTTCCTCAATCAGGTCTTCCTCGATTTCAATGTCGAAACGATACGATGGAGGCGTAACGGTGAAGTCTTCGCCGTTCTGGACAAAAGACAGACCCAAACGCGTGAAAATGTCGGCGATCTGCTCTGTTGAGAGAGGAATGCCAATGACTTTTTCCGCTTTCTCGCGACGCAAGACAACCGGATCGCGTTTCGGCAAACTGAGGATCTGGTCATCGACAGGCCCGACGGTCGTTTCACCTTCGACACCGCAGATTTCCAGTACCAGCGCTGTAATCCGTTCAAGAGCCGTGACAGTCGCATTGAAATCGACGCCGCGTTCGAAACGGTGTGACGCGTCGGTCGAGAAATTGTACCGTCTGGCGCGACCACGGATGGCATCAGGCCACCAGAAAGCCACTTCAATGTAAATATTTCTGGTATCGGAGGAAACGGATGTTCTGTCGCCCCCCATGATGCCGCCCAGGAATTCAACGGCCGTGTTGTCCGCAATGATACCGACCCACTCGTCCACTTCGACGGTCATGTCATTCAACAACTTGACCTTTTCACCTTTTTTTCCCCAGCGAATGGTCAATCCCCCGTCAATCTTGTCGAGATCGTAAATGTGGTTCGGCTGGCCGCCTTCGAGCATGACATAGTTGGAAATGTCGACGATGGCCGAAATGGAGCGCTGTCCACTGCGTTCCAGACGCTGCTTCATCCATTCGGGAGTCGGCGCATTCGCGTTGATCCCCTTGATCACCCTGCCGGAAAAACGACCGCACAAATCCGGCGCCTCAACCTTGACCGGCAATTTGTCGTTTGACGTGACTTTGGCCGGCTCGGAAACGGGCCGGTTCAATTTGGCGCCCGTCAGCGCGGAAATTTCACGTGCCACGCCAAGCAAAGACAGGCAATCGGCCTTGTTCGGCGTCAGCTTGATGTCGAAAATGGAATCTTCCAGCTGGAGATAATCACGCAAATCCATTCCCAATGGCGCATTTTCAGGCAAGTCCATAATGCCGGAATGGTCTTCGGACAACTGGAGTTCACGCAACGAACACAACATACCGTTTGACTCAACACCGCGCAATTTTCCTTTTTTGATCGTAAAGGCCTTGCCTTCTTCTTCGGTGGGCAGTTCCGCACCAATCAGGGCGCAGCCCGTCATCATGCCGGGACGGACATTCGGAGCACCACAGACAATGTTCAGGATCGTTCCGGTACCGGCATCGACCTGACAGACAGAGAGACGATCCGCATTGGGATGCTTTGCAACTTCCAGCACTTTTGCAACGACGATTTTCGAGAAAGGACGTGCGGCAGGTGTGATACCTTCGACTTCAAGACCTGACATGGTCATCAGATGAGACAATTCATCCGTCGTCAAATCCGGGTTAACCAGTGTCCGGAGCCAGTTTTCAGAAAATTGCATAATCAGCTTTCAATCACAAAAAACGGTAACAGTTATTTTTTCAACAGCACATGCTTAATTGAATTGTTTCAAAAAGCGCAAATCGCCTTCGTAAAACAGTCTCAGGTCGTTAATGCCATAACGCAGCATGGTCAGGCGTTCGAGACCGGAACCGAAAGCGAATCCGATGTACTCGTTCGGATCGATACCCATATTCCGCAAAACATTCGGATGGACCTGTCCTGAACCGGACACTTCCAGCCATCTGCCTTTTAAGGGGCCACTGCCGAATTCCCCGTTCCGTTCCTTTCCGGGACTTTTCCACAGGAAAATCCCGCAGAAA
>OGXI01001909.1_pt1 | contig 16539 bp, 21 predicted proteins | sample 1576221 | NCBI WGS metagenome assembly OGXI01 (sample SAMEA3541523, study PRJEB24748) | human gut metagenome | biome: human gut; feature: human-associated habitat; material: faeces | place: China | collected 2012
TCTCCGCGCCCTATGCCGACAAATACCGTCTGGCCGTCGGCGACACGTTCACGCTCCAACCCTGTACACCATATTCCCCCCCTTATATCACAAACCAGCGCACCTGTCAAGTAGAAAATCATATATTATTTACAGTACATTTCTGTGCAATATTTATGTACAAATACTGTTGACATATAGGTGCACATGTGTTATTATATAATTGTCAAAAGGAAAGGAACAGAATAAAGAGAAGGAGAGATAAGATATGAAAGCAATAAAAAAGAACAAAATGGTTGAGACGTTACTGGATATGGCACGGGAACACGTACAGCTTGCTACAGTGGATTTAGATTTTGTCGACATGGCTATGGAAGAAATATCCGTTGTTATGAGAATAGCTACACCCAAAAAAGGCTATACAGAAAAGGATGTTGAAGAAGAGATATACGAATATACAGGGCTATTGAATCAAAGTAGTGCGGTTTTAACTTATATTTATACTGTTAGTGCTTTTAAGTTGAGTTATAAGCATTCAGATAGCGATAAATAGCTCTACCAGCACAACCCGGGTGCAGCTCCCGGAAGGACTTTAGTAACAAGCAAACATACTAATAAGAAAAGGAGAAAATAATATGAACATTAAAACGGAATTAGCTCAAGAGGCTGTCAACAAATACGACGATATGAGAGATGCTGAGTGTTATTACGAAAAATTACTTAAATTTTACGTGAACAAAGCAACGGAAAGTTACAAGACTTTATGCAGATATTTTAATGGAGATGAAAAACGGACTGGTCAGTGTGTCGTATCTGAAGAACATCTCATCGAAGTGTTAGGTCTTGACTCATTCGAGGGTGCAAGAGTTATCAGAATGATGTATGAAATTAAAATTACGGAGCGACAGAACGGCGGTATTGTGATATAATATTGACCGTGAAAACAGATAAACTTGGAAGGGGGGTGAGAAAGTATGAAAATCGTTATTGATGGCTTAACTATTGAAGGCTCAGATATTGATATTGAGACTTTGAGAATTAGACTTCAGACAGTATCAAGAGCTTTTGAGGAGCTTGCAAAAGTATACAAAAGTTTGGCTTTTACAGATTTAGCAGTTGAATATCGAAATAAAGGGCTGTATATAGCAGAGGCTTTAGCGAGGAGAAGCGGAAATGAAGAGTAAAGAATTGGTTATAATTTGCCGCTTATGTACAGACTGCTATGAGTGTTCATGTGAAATGGAATGCCTAGCGTATCGTAAACAATTTCCAGATTTTATTATTTAGCCCATTTTGTTCATACGAAAGGAGAAAAAACAATGTTTCGTCACTTATTAGCCATGCTTATGAGTGCAATATTCGCTTATCAGTTAGGCTTATACCACGGTGCTAAATGGTCAACAGATAATTTTAAAAAATATAAAAAATCTGTTGACAAACACCGCACTAACTGATATAATAAATAATGTAATAAGAAATAACTTGTTACAAGCCATTCACCGGGGTTGCTCCTAATCAAACACCAACCCCGGAAACCCCAGGACTATTAGCTCAGTAGGCAGAGCAAGCGTCTCATAAACGCTCAGTCACAGGTTCAACTCCTGTATAGTCCACTCACGCCACACCCGAAATTTAAAAAATCTCAGCTCGTTCCCGGTGCTGTGGTGTGACAGTAGTCTGGCAATAGCCGAAACAACTAAAACAAATTTTAAAGAAGAAAGGAGAACACTCCCAAAATGGCAAGAAAACCAATGGTAACAAGAACAGTTACAACAACAAAAGCAACAGTCCTTTGCGTTAACACAGTAGCAGAGGAAACCGTAACACAGGTGGTTGAAGTACCACGAACTTATACGGATGACACTAAATTGATTAAAGCTGTTAAGGAAACACTGGACGCAACTGTTATTCCAGTTAAAGTCATTTCAACAGAAATCGTGGAAACACTGTATGGCATGACCGAGCAGCAGTTCATCGAGCAGGCAGAGAAGTTACCACCTAGAAAAACAGAAACAGACGAAAACGCACAGGATTAATAGTAAGAAAAGGAGAATAAAATGGTAGAAATTACAAGGGAATCAAGAGAATTTGACAAGGTGGAGAAGTATCTTATGACCGTAGCACCTGGAATCACATCCTTAAAGGATGTACCAGACGGCGCTAGCATCACAGTCTCCGGTATCATCGAATTTAATGACGTAAAGGAAACAACTGGTGAAGTGAGTGAAATCGTTTCAATCATTACACCAGACAAGAAAGTGTACAGTGCTCAGTCAAAAACAGTAAAGCGTTCACTCTCCGATATCGAGAAAATTATGGACGGTGAGCAGTTCGCAGTCATCAAAACAAGTGGGCTGACAAAAGCCGGTCGTACATTTATCAACGTAGAGTTAGATACTTCAAAGCTCTGATAAGTATAAAGCTTCAATTAGGGTGGTGGAATAACGTCCACCACCCTTTCTGCACAGATAGGGGGTTAAACAATGGCAAAAAGAAAGAAAAGGAAATTATCACAAACTCAACTTGAATACAAGAAACAGCGTTCACGTATAATTAGTTTTTTATCTAAAGCACGTGGAAAAGGTTATATATTTGATGAAGATGTTCTTCCGCCGATTCCAAAAAGAATAAAAAAAGAATCTGTTTCACGATTAGCAAAGTTAACACCAGAAGTTTTATATAAAAAAGCTGTATATGTTTCACATGAAACAGGTGAGACGGAAACACCAGAAGAGCACAAGAAACGAATACGAAAAGAAGCCGCACAAAAAGCTAAAGCTACGAAAGCACGAAAGAAGCGTAAAGAGAAAGAGAAGAAACAAGATTACCCAAAGCCAGAAAAACCAAAAAGAGAGCGTAAAAACAAAACAAATACGGATAGAGGCTTTTATACACGCGCGGCTATAACAACATTTTTATATACACTAGAAACATGTCGAAACGGTAAGGCATATTCAATGTTATTACGCTGGTTTAACAAGTTACGTTCAGATAACGGTGATGAGGAAGTAGCACAGATGCTTACAAAAGGCGCTGAAAGTGGTTACGAATTAACATGGTCTGTTGTATATGATGTTGACAAGGCAACAGATTTCACTCATGGTATAATTCAATTTTTGTCAGAACAGGGTGACTTTTACAGGGATGAAATGGAAGAATATTGGAATTATCTTTCATCTCTTGAAAACGCAATGTACGAAGATAGTAATTTCGAGAGGTACTAGCTTATGTCAGCTAGAAAACCCCGGTATTTTGTCGGGGATTTTGAAACCACAGTGTACAAAGGTCAGGAAAGCACAGAAGTTTGGGCGGCGGCAATGGTTGAGCTATATACTGAAGATGTTACGATTGACCATAGCATTGAAGCCATGTTTGAGCGTATAAAATCGCTCAAAACAAATGTTGTTATTTTCTTCCATAACCTTAAATTTGATGGGGCTTTTTGGTTAGACTTTCTTTTAACAAAGTTAAAGTATAAGCAAGCTATAGTTGGTGATTTATCAGACACTGACAACATGGACTGGAAGAAAGATAAAGACATGAAATCAGGGGAATTTAAGTATTCGATTTCTGATAGAGGACAATGGTACTCAATAAAAATCAAAACAGGTCGTCAGTTAATTGAAATCAGGGACTCCTTAAAACTATTACCATTTTCAGTTAAGCAAATTGGAAAAGGTTTTTCAACGAAGCACAAAAAACTGGAAATGGAGTATGAGGGCTTTCGGTACGCCGGTTGTGAAATTACAGAAGAGGAACGAAAGTATATAGCAAATGATGTTCTTGTTGTAAAAGAAGCACTTGAGTTTATGTTCAATGAGGGTCACGACAAGTTAACAATAGGTTCTTGCTGTTTTTCAGAATATAAAAAGATATGTGAGAAGTCACTTAAAAACCAATTAACCTACAAAGAAATGTTTCCTGATTTATACGATGTTAGTCTTGACAAACAAGTTCATAAGTATGCTACAGCTGGCGACTGGATAAGGAAATCATATAAAGGTGGCTGGTGTTATCTTGCGAGGGGTAAGGAAAATAAAGAATTTGCAGAGGGTGTGACAGCAGATGTCAATTCACTATACCCTTCTATGATGCATTCAGAAAGTGGCAACAGATATCCAATAGGTTCTCCGTATTTTTGGAAAGGAAATTATATCCCAGATGATGCTTTGAAAGATAATCGTTATTATTTTGTCCGAATAAAAACCAGATTCTATTTAAAGCCCGGTTATCTTCCATTTGTACAAATTAAAAACAGTCCCTTATACAGTGGTACAGAGTGCCTAGAATCCACAGACGTATATGATAGTGAAACAGGAGAATATTATACGCACTACACTGATAAGAGTGGAAATGTGAAAGATACTAGGGCGGAATTGACGCTAACCATGACAGATTATATATTATTGCTCGAGCATTATGAGCTTGTGGATTTTGAAATACTGGATGGCTGTTGGTTCTACACTGATATAGGAATTTTTGATGAGTATATAGATAAGTACAAAGAAATCAAGATGAACAGCAAGGGTGCTATGCGTACACTTGCAAAACTTTTCTTAAATAATTTATACGGAAAGCTTGCCACCAGTACAGATAGCTCATTTAAGCTGGCTTATGTAAAAGACAACGGTGTTGTAGGGTTCTACCCTATACATCAACAGAATAAAAAACCTGGATACATAGCTTGCGGTTCAGCGATTACGTCATATGCACGAAACTTCACAATACGTGCGGCTCAGAAGAATTATCACGGTGTAGATAAACCCGGTTTCATATATGCAGACACAGATAGTATACATTGTGATTTAAAACCCGAAGAAATTACAGGGATTAAGGTTCACAACTCAGCCTTTTGCTGTTGGAAACTGGAAAGCAAATGGAATAAAGCTATTTTCGTTCGCCAGAAAACCTATATTGAACATGTTGTAGAGGAAGATTTGGAAAGTAAAGAAGGTAAATGGAATGGAGAAAAGATTGAACCCTACTATAATATTAAATGCGCTGGATTGCCAGATAAGTGCAAAAACCTGTTTAACAAGTCTTTATCAGTTGTGGAAGGACAAACTTATAACAAAGATGATTATAACGATGCTGAACGAGATTTTTTATTCTTACCTGATGGAACACCAAAAGGGCGAACACTTAAAGATTTTAAGATAGGTCTGGAGATACCCGGAAAGCTAGTTCCTAAAAGAATCATAGGCGGTATATTGTTGCATGAAACGTCATATAAAATGAGGTGATTAGTTGAAACTATTATTTATCTTATTAGCTATCCTTAACTTTACCTGTTGGGTATTAAATTTACTACAGAAGGATATTGATAGCGTAATAGTTAATTTTATTTCTGCAATAATGTTTGTACTTTTATCTATTTAAGGGAGGGTTTAACATGAAAATTGAGTTAACGATTGAAGAAGCAAAGTTGTTATTAAATTGTATTTACGGTTCTAAGTGTGCTGCTAATATGTATCCAGACGGATGTATGAACAAACCAGAAGAACCGACAGTATTATCAGATGAGGAGGTACATAACAGCATTGTCCGGATGTGTATGCAGAACAAAGTTGATATATACATTAATGAAATAATAAGTTACTCATCAGAGCATCCTGATTATGATAGTATTGCAGAAGCGTTACGACCTTACGACGGAGAAATTGTTTCAATCATTAATGACGTTAATGAATGGTATATTAACACCCTGTAAATAACAAAAGACCCTGTAGCAATCATACGATTGTTTTACAGGGTCTTTCTATATCTTTCACCAACGTAGTTAAGCAAGCGTTTCGCAACAACGACAGTTTATAGGCTGGACATTTAACCAGTGCACCCCTATACAACTCAAGTTAACAAACGTTGGAAGATATCAATAGCTTAATGCTGTCAATATAGCTTCTTTACATCTTAAATCTTTAAATCGAAAGCATCCATGCTCAAAAAGATATCTGAAATTTGCAATCATAAAGTCATTTCTTTTAAGCATCACATAGTTAATACTATGGTCATCACAAGTGACTACTATTTTAGTCGGAAATGTCATATCCGCTCTATCGTCACAATACAAGTACCCACTTTCTGTATATTCTCTAACAGCAAAATTGCTTCCTTTATATTTTAATGTAGCAATATATCTGCTATTCCCCTCTGGCTTTTCGATAAACGCCTTATTATCATTCAAGTATACAGCTTGACTACTATACGCAACATACTCATTATTAGCAAAAGCCTGATTAAATTGGCTTTCAGTCTGGGCTTTGCTAGCACTCTCGTTAAAACCTTGCTCTAATACAAAGCCATTTCCTTTAAGGAATTTAGTTGACTCTTGAAGCCTAGAGCTTATGCCCATGTTAACATAGTATGGATTGATAATACTTACAGGGTTTGAGCACATGAATACAGGCACATATCTTGTCTGTTTTCCCTGTCCTCTTGCAATAGTCGTATGTACGCTAATAAACTTCTTAACTTCATCGGTGCAATAGTGATTAGTCTCACTCTGAAACTCGTCAAACAAAAGTCGCTGTATATCAGAAAAGAAATGACTATACTTCTTTATGGTATCAGCACTATTTAAAGTTACAGCATATCCACAAGGTTCTCCGTTTAAAAATAGTTCATGAAAGATTCCATTTGCTCTTCTTTTACTTTCCATTTCATATCCCGGAAAGAACAGTTCGCCAATATCCTTAAAGAATTTTTCTGCAACATCATCCAGTTCATAGTTATAACGATATATTAGACCGAATTTTTCCTTGTATTTGATAAACCGATTAACAAGCAATCTGCTAAAATAAGTTGTTTTACCGCCGCTTCGATTTGAAGTACACATGTAAATCTCTGGCTGGTTACCGTTTAAATCTTTTAAGCTTAACAGCTTTGTGCCATCATAGAACATATATTTCACCCACTTATAAATAAAATATGATTAATAAGCTACACTTATAGCCATTTATAAGTAATACTTATTACTACTTATTAATTATTTTAATATATAACTTGACACTTGTCAACCTTTATTTTATAATTAATATGTAAAAAGAAAGGGGGTCACAAGATGAATCAGCTTACGCCAATTTTAGTAGCGCTTGGGTTCAATGCACTAGACTTGTGCACAGGGTTTATTTCAGCTATTAAAAACAAGGAAATCCAGTCCTCTAAATTAAGGGACGGTCTGTTTAAAAAAGTCGGTTTCATGTTCTGTTATTTTCTGGCATGGATTATTGACAACTACGGTGCTATCGCTGGAATACATTTGGATTTTTTAATCCTCCCTATTATAGTATTCTATGCTTGCACTACAGAGCTGGTTTCTATTTTAGAGAATATCAGCAAAATCAATCCAGACCTTTTACCGGAAAAACTTATGTCGCTGTTTCACGTCAGTTCCATTACGAAAGAGGGTGAGTAAATGGCACATAGTTTTTCAACAGTATGCCGTGGGTCAACTGGTACAGATGTTGTAGTTCTTCAAACCGTTTTATCAATGCTACACTACGTAGGGGCAGACGGAAAGCCACTTACGATTGACGGTGATTGCGGCACAAATACCGTGCGCGCTATCAATTCTTTTCAGACGAGTATGAGAGCATATGGTTTTGAATGTGGCACAAACGGCAAAAACGATTCAGCTTTTGGTCAGGCTTGCTGGAAACTTTTGGGGGTGACTTGATATGCCAGATATTAACGCCGCTTATACATGGGCTGTTACATGCTGTAATTTACCTAACGTGGGATATTCTCAAGCATACAGAAACCAGCAAACAGTTAACGGTATCACATACTATGATTGTAGTTCTTTTATCAACTACGCATTGTTAGCTGGAGGGTGGGCTACACCCGGTTACGCTCCTAGTAGTAATGCCTTTACAACTTACACAATGGAGGGAGTTTTACAGGGTTTAGGCTTCACTCAAGTAAACCCCACAGGATTGATTTTACCGGGCGACATAGGTGTTTCAGATACGCATACAGAAATGTGCTATAAACAGGGTACAGGCAGTGCAGTATTTATGGGGGCGCACACTGGTAATGCCCCTCTGGCAAATCAGGTTTCAATAGGTTCTAGCGGTGGGAATGTAGATTATCAGAGGACGTTTCCCAGACTATGGCGGTACGGTGAAGGAGCGTCTGGTGAAGTCGGTTACACATGGATAGTTGGTTCTGATTCAGAATATTTTGATGATTACGGTGACAAACAGAAAAACAATGCCGCTTGCATTTTTAGTTATTTTTACTTCAAGGGATGGACTATTAATGCAATTGCAGGCATGTGCGGAAACATCATGGAAGAGTCACGATTTAACCCGGCTCTTATTGAACAGCATCAGCCTTATCCACGTGAAGCACTGGGCACTGGTTTGGTTCAGTGGACTCCGGTTGTTAGAGACGGCTCAGAGCTTAACCCCTTGCACCTTGTTTTCAATGCTTTAGGCTATAGCTGGGATGACTACAGTAATGGTACTTATCAGTGTGATTCGATTTACGCCGAGTTTGAACAGGCAACAGGGGCACATGACTATGGAATAGAAAAACAGTGGTACACGAATTTAGCACCAGCGCAGTACAGAATGGAATGGTCTGATTATGTTAAAAGTACACAAGACCCGGGTTATTTGGCTAGTGTATGGGAGGCTTGTTATGAGCGCCCTAGAGATGTTCACCCGGAAAGACAGGAATATGCTAAAAAGTGGTATGAATATCTTTCAACCGTAGACCCGAAGTTTCCCGGACAAAACACAAGAGACCCAGCTAAAAAGATGCCGGTGTGGATGAAAATTAATTATCATTTATAAGGAGGTTGCAATATGTTGTTTGTTTATGGAACATACGAACACGTTTCCGGTTTTAGAGTGAAAATTGATTCAAGTGGTGTATATGTTTCACCCGACGCCCCATTAAGTATGCGAATTAGCGAATTTCTTAACCCGAAGAACTGGAAAACCATCGACGAAGATTGCGAGAATGGGGGTGAATAATATGGCTGTACGTACAACCGAGGAAATTCTGGAAAGCATTAAAACTCGAGTAGGTGATAGCACTGAGGATGCCGACCTTGAATTTCTGGAAGATGTTACAGATACACTTTCAGACCTGAGAAGTAAATCAGAGGGTCAGGAAGATTGGAAAACAAAATACGAAGAAAACGATAAACAGTGGAGAGAAAAATACAGGGACAGATTTTTTGAGAAAAAAGAAGAACAGGAAGAGATAAAGGAAGAACCAGAAGCACCAAAAACATTTGAAGATTTATTTAAGTAAGGGAGGAAATAAGCAATGCCACGTAAAATTGCAGTAAATACGCTGAATGCTTCAACCATTGATATTCTCAACGTTATCCGTCAGAACGCAAGTTATGACTACCAGCAGAATGTACCGGTTGTAGCAACAGCAGAGGACGTTGTTAAAGTTGGGGATGTCCTTTATGGTACGCCAGCTTTAGCAAACCAGTTTATTAATGCACTGGTTAACAGGATTGCACTCGTTAGAGTACAGAGCGCAACATTTAACAACCCATATGAAATTCTTAAAAAGGGTTATATTGAGTTTGGCGAAACTGTCGAAGATATTTTTGTATCTATTGCCAAGGTTGTAGAGTTTGACCCAGAGAAGGCAAGCGCAAGAGAGTTCAAGAGAACTTTCCCAGATGTTCGGTCAGCTTTCCACGTTATGAACTGGCGTGTTATGTACCCGGTAACAATTCAGGATGAAGATTTAAAACAGGCGTTCTTATCTATGGACGGAGTACAGAATCTTATTGCTAAGATTGTAGATTCTGTTTACACAGCCGCAAACTATGACGAATTCTTACTGTTTAAGTATCTTATCATCAAAGCTGTATCACATGGGCATATGTACCCGATGTCTATAGGTGACGGCACAAAACTCACAGATGCAGCAAAGAAATTCAGAGGTACTTCAAACAAACTGCCTTTCATGAGTTCCGACTACAACGATTCTGGTGTTAAGACAACAACACCGAAAGACAGACAGGTTATTTTCATGGATGCAGACTTTAACGCGGAGTTTGACGTTGACGTTTTAGCTGGTGCGTTCAATATGGATAAGGCTGATTTCATGGGTAGACTTTTCCTTATTGACAACTGGGGTACATTTGACAATGCCAGATTTAATGAAATCCGTGAGAACTGTACAGGCATCGAAGAAGTGACAGCGGATGAGCTTGCACTAATGGCAGATGTTAAGGCAATCATTTGTGATGAAAATTGGTTCCAGGTTTACGATAACAAGAATCAGTTTACAGAAAACTATGTTGCATCCGGACTGTACTGGAATTACTTCTACCACCAGTGGAAAACAGTTTCGACAAGCCCGTTCGCTAATGCTGTTGTATTTGTTACTGATACAGCTACTATCGCTGAACCAGCAAGCATTACAGCAGAGATTGTAGACAAAAGTGTTTCTGAGGAAGCTATTACTCTTACACTTAAAGCTAGTGCAGACGGTGCTACACTTGCACCAAACAATGTTGCATTTGTACAGACTGAACAGCTTACAACTGACGGTATTGCTGTACACCCGTTTGGTGCACTGCTCATCCCTGCTACGAAAGCCGCTACAAATGTTAAACTCGTTGCAACAATCAACGGTGTAACTTATACAGGAGCTACTAACATCACAAGTGCTAGCGATGTGGGAGCAACCGTGGTTATGAATAAAGGTTGATTGAAAAAAGTTTAACAAGTTAACAAATAATCTATATGTTGTGCAATGGTGGGTTGGCTTGACTAGCCCACCATATATGAAAGAGGTGTTAACATGAGTAAAAGTGCATACTATCCAGCGGATTATATTGATAGTGCTGGTAATGTTTACCCTACAGTGGGCGAAAATATCCGATACGGTCAGAAAGCAAATAAACATTTCGGATTGAACTGGAAAACAGGCTCTATCATGTTACGTGAGGGTGTACTCACAGAAAGTGGGGTTACAGGTGCAAGCTTTAATTCTGACAGCAATGCTATATACTTTTCTAGCCCTATCAGTATTACGGATTTCAATGTTGCTGTTATTGAAAAATCCCCCGGGGTTGCTGAGAAAGCTATCCCTGTACTCGGTATTGATAGTGCTGGCGGCTGTTATATTTCTGGCGTTGACGCTGGTTATAAAGCAATTTTGTTTGAGTTTGAGTATAGGGAGCTGAGTTAAGATGTATATTGAACCCGGTACAAATATTAAGATTTTGAAGGATTGCCCTTTAGATACAACTTACGACCACACAATTTACTTTGCAGATAAAGCTAGTCAGACGAATTATTTTGTTGGGTTAACAAAGTATAATCTGACAAACTATACATACCAGAGAGTTAAGAGAGGTGTGGCTAGGGTTGGGATTAAAGCCGATAATCTGTACGACTGCAATTACATGATGTTTCAGAATACTAACTACGGAAATAAATGGTTTTATGCATTTATTAAAAGTGTGGAGTATGTGAACAATGAAACTTCTGAAATTACATTTGAAATTGATGTTATGCAGACATGGTTTTTTGACTACACGCCAGATTCCTGTTTCGTTGAACGCGAGCACGCTGTTAAAGATGGTTACACAAATTTACAGCCTGAACCTGTTAATTTAGGCGAACCCGTTACAAATGGGGGGTATAAGGCTGTTGTTGATTTATCTGATTTGTGTGTACTGTTCAATGTTATTGATACTACAAACTTAGGTCAGGGCAGATTTTATGACGGTGTTTATGGAGCGGGTGCTATTACAGCCTTTTTATCCACAGATATTGATGGTATTAATAATTTTTTAAACCAATATGCACAAAAGACTGATAATATTGTGGCGGTGTATACTTGCCCTAGATGGTTAATACAGGACAGCGTTACAGCCGGTGGAACTGTTCTAACGTCAGCCCAGATTTCAAAGCACCTTGACGTTAACTTACCACTTCTTTCAACTATTGAAGATATTGGTGGGTATATACCTGTTAACAAGAAATTATTCACTTACCCATATAACTATATTGCTGTAACCAACGCAGACGGAAATTCGATTTCATTAAGATATGAATATTTTGATAGTTATCGTCCTCAGTTACGAATCAATGGTTGTGTAACTCAGCCTGTTCAAATGATACTACGACCTAGAAATTACAAGGGTGCGGATGAGTGTTTCAGTGAAGGAATTTCTCTAGGAAGTTTCCCTCTTTGTAGTTGGGCGATTGACGGTTACCAGGCTTTTATAGCGCAGACGGCTATCCCTAGTGCTGTAGGCATTTTAGGTAATATAGTTGGCGGTGGGGTGGTTGCTGGTTTAACTGGTGGTATCGGTGCGGCTATGACAATGGCTAACACGGCTGGTAGTGCCGTTAGTAATATCGGCGGTTTACTATCACAAGGATATAAGGCGGCTGTTGGTAACGACATTTCAAGCGGTAGCTTTAATAGCTCGAACGCAAATGTATCACAGCACACGAACATGTTTTACTGGTGTAGGATGAGTTGTAGTGCTAACTATGCTGAAGTTATTGATAATTTCTTTACCAGATATGGCTATGCAACAAACAGGTTGAAACACCCGAACAGAAACAGTAGGCCGCACTGGAATTACGTCAAAACACAAGGGTGCACTTTAACTGGTAGTGTACCGGCTGATGATATGCAAAAACTTTGTCAGATTTACGATGCTGGTATTACATTTTGGAAAAACGGCGCTGAAATTGGCAATTATAGTTTGGACAATAGACCTAGTTAGAAAGGGGTGAGATAGTTGGGAAGAAATAAAAGAACAAACTTTTCTACAAGTTTGGCTAAAAATATGATTTCCTGTAATATGTACATGAGAAGATTATGTGAACTTTCTATGAGCATGTTTAAGTGGGAAGGGTTGCCTGAAAGTGTGGATGATAGATATCTGGAAATGGAGTTGTTTCTGACAGGTCAGGCACTGTTTTTTAAGGATGATGTACTGGGGTATTTGGCTCTGGGGTGCCTGGCTAATGGTAGTTTTGATGTCTATGGTGAGCCTAAAGTTCGTAGAGCGTATAGCCGATATAGTGGTTACAATTCTGACTCTTTCACCGATAAAGATAGTATCATTATATGGAACAACTATATGAGAGTTCCAAGTGCTCAGGATGTAATGTATTATGCTCAGAGACTATGGGATTTAGATAACACTATAGACATTAATGCTAGGGCACAGAAAACTCCTGTTCTTATACAGTGTGACGAGAAACAGAAGTTGACACTCTTAAATGTCTATAAGGAGTATGACGGTAATAGCCCTGTTCTGTTTGGGGACAAGAACATGGACATTAAGGGATTCGGTGTTCTTAAAACAGACGCACCTTTTGTTGCTGATAAGCTGTATGAGTTAAAAAACCAGATTTGGAACGAAGCACTGACGTACTTAGGTATTAGCAATGTTAGTTATCAGAAGAGGGAAAGATTGATAACTGATGAGGTTACAAGAAGTCAGGGTGGCACTATCGCAAGTAGGTATAGCAGACTAGCTATGAGAGAACAGGCTTGCGATAGAATTAATGAGATGTTTGGGCTGGATGTAAGTGTGAAGTATAGAGAAGATTTCCAGATTCAAGATGTTGACGGCGAAGTTGACGCTGAAGGTGGTGATGTAGATGAGTAAGTATACCACAGAGGTGAGGTTTATTTGTGAACAGAAGGCTGGACTTGAGGGCAGCGTTGGTGCTTCTGATGTAGATGAAGTGCTCAGTAAAAGCTGGAATAAGGTAGTTACGTCTAACTTCGCTATCTTTGATGAAGCGTATAGGGAAAAACTGGTTAGTAAGGTTTTGAAACATTATTATCTGAGGGAGATAGGTGCTGAGACGGTTGGCGTTTGGATGCTCTGGATGAACACTAAGTTTGAAGAAATTATGCCTTATTATAACCAGTTGTATGAAAGCGCTAAGTTAAAGTTTGAGCCTTTCTATGATGTGGATTATACGAGAAGTAGCCAGAGGGATGTTACGGAAACTGAGCATGGCAGTTATGAGAATAAGGGGCAGACTCAGAGTGAAGGAAGTAGCACTGATACTGGTAAGACAGGTAATACGAGAACCGGTAAAACAACGGAGGCTGGGAGTACTGGCGGAACTTCTAAGGACTTGTATAGTGATACTCCACAGGGAGCGTTGACTGGAGTTGACAACGAAACGTATTTGACTAATGCTAGGAAGGTTACGGATAGTGGTAATAGTAATACAGATGTTGACGAGACTATTACTGATGCCGGGACAAGCGAAGTTAAGGGTGTTAATAGTCAGACGATTGACAGCACGTTAAATAATACAAATGCTAAAAGTGGTGAGAAAGGGGATACTTTTAGTGAAGATGTTAGGGGTAAAATGGGTAGTGGAAGTTATAGTAAGATGTTGATTGAGTATAGGGATACTTTTATTAACATTGATATGTTGGTTATTGATGAGTTCAATGACCTGTTTTTTGGACTGTGGTAGAATGAAAGGAGACGTTTAATTATGAGCGATGCTAATTTTACTCCTAACTTAGGTGAGTATAAGAGTTTACAGCCTTTTAGATTTTGGTGTCAGAAGGTGCTACCATTAGTGTATGACGATAGTTTAAGCTATTACGAATTACTTTGTAAGGTTGTAGACTATCTCAACAAAACTATGGAAGATGTTGAAACTTTACACGGTGATGTGACCAATTTGCACAAGGCGTATGTTAAGTTACAGGGGTATGTTAATAACTATTTTAACAATCTTGATGTGCAGAATGAGATTAATAATAAACTGGACGAAATGATTAAAGACGGTAGCTTATCAGCCATATTAGAACCGTTAATTAAAAAAGCCCCATCCCCATCATCTAAATTAATTGGACAATCTTTCTCCGATGACTCTTTACAGGGTGGGTGCTATATAGGCAACAATAGATATGTTTATTATACGAGTATTGCAAATTCTAACAGCGGAATATTACACTGTATAGACTTAAAAAATGGTGCTATTATATGGGAGCATAATTTAGAGCTATACCACGGAAACAGTTTAACGTTCAATAGCAATACTAATGAATTATATATCTGTTACTGTTTTAATAGTAATAATCCTGATGTTCTAATTCCTACAATAGGTGTGATTTCGTTAAATGACACAACTAAAATAAGTAGAGAATTTGATTTACCTGTAGAGAGTTGTTACTCATTGACCTATGATGAAACTAGCAATAAATACTATGCTATTTGCTATAGAGGGAGAGAAAACAATAAAGCTAATAAATTATATGTTTTCGACAATAACTTCAACCTAACTGGCAGTATAATACTAAAAAATTATCCCTCTTTAGACGGTATTAGTAGTACTCAAGGCGTCCCTGTTGTGAGAAGTGGGGTTGCATATACTTTATCATACTATCCAACCCCGACTATATACGCTAACAATATTTATACAGGTGAATTATTATTCACATACAATATAGGGCGTTTTATTAACAACTTTCGATACATAGGTGAGGTGGAATTTTTAACATATAATAATGATTCTGATGATTTTATTATTGGCTGTTATGCTAATAAAGAAATTTTAGGGTGTGACAAAAATATAATAAGTTTTGGAAGTTTAGGTATTTATAAAAATATTACCCCTTATGTCCCTAGTTCCATGCGATCAAATTCCTCTATTAATAAACCTATTACTCTGGCATTAACATTTAATCATGAAATTTTACTGAAAAACAACGCCATTTCGTGTTTTAAAGATGCTATGGAAATTAGCTCTTTTTATAATCTTGCTGTAAACGTTGAAATAACAAGCGAAACATTAGTTGACATTATTTTAAATCATACTAATGGAGATGTTAGGTATTTATTCTCAGACAGTACTAAATTTAATATTAATGGGAGCGTTATTGGAGGTTGTGCTACTATAAGAAATTGCAATATCGCTAATTCCGGTATCAATGTAAGTGGTTGCGGTAATTGCTCCATTTATAATTGTACTGTATCAAATTGCAGTTATGCCATTACTGGCGGACAAAATGGAACAATACTTATTGATAGCGTTGTAATTTCCGATAACTCAAACCTATATTATGGCCTTCACTCAAATGCCGTAGTGCTTAACTCAACTCCGAGATTTAATGAGGGTGGACTTACTAATGGTTCTTTAAAAATAATTAATACAATTATGGAAACTACAAATAATTACATTGATTATACCTGTGAACTTAAAAATTGTATATTATCCAGAAATCACACTTTATTATTTTATGTTAATAGTTATGAGTGTAAAATACATGGCGGTTCTACTATTTCTGGTGTAACAAGCTTCAAACAGCTTAATTATGATGATACTAGAAATTTAATTATTTTAATTGAGGGAACAGTTGATTGGTTAAAGGGAAAAATAACGATAACAAAATTCGGTACAATTAATAATAATGCATTTACTAACGAAAAAAAAATACAATAGAAGAATTTAGAGCAGTTATATGTGATTAACAGATTTACTGCATTTATGGGTAGTACATGCTCTTATTTGCTACCCATAAATGCACTTAACCAGTGCAAATGATGTACAGGGTTGGAATAGAATAGGCATA
>OGXI01001916.1_pt1 | contig 16503 bp, 23 predicted proteins | sample 1576221 | NCBI WGS metagenome assembly OGXI01 (sample SAMEA3541523, study PRJEB24748) | human gut metagenome | biome: human gut; feature: human-associated habitat; material: faeces | place: China | collected 2012
GGAGGCGCGGCCGTGGCCACGCATGTCTGCAGTTCCGTATAAAGGCGAAGGTGCGGCGGCCGGGGAGCCGCATCAGAGAACAACCGGACAGGGCGAAGGTTTGTACTGTTCGGCATACAGAGGGCGGGCCCTGTGCGACGGGGCTCCATGAACCATGTCAGGCGGGGAACCGAGCAGCATTAAGTGGCCTGCCTTGTGCGCCGCAGGCAGCCTGTCCTCTGTATGCCGAGCCGTATAACGGGCGTTTAGCGCCGCGTCCTGTCCTGTTTTTTGCCGCATCTTCAAAAGGAGGCCGTGAATATGTACCGTGCGCTTTACCGTAAATGGCGTCCTGCAACATTTGAGGACGTTGTGGGCCAGGCGGGCATTACCACGGCGCTGAAGAACCAGATATTGCACGACAAAGTAGGACATGCCTACATTTTTACAGGCACGCGCGGCACCGGTAAAACGACCTGCGCCAAGATATTCGCCAAAGCAGTGAACTGTCAAAGCCGGAATGGCGCAGACCCTTGCGGACAATGCCCGGTATGTACGGGTATTGACGATGGCAGTGTGATGGACGTTGTGGAAATCGATGCCGCATCCAACAATGGCGTGGACAATATCCGGGATCTGCGGGATGAAACGGCTTACACGCCCAGTGTCTGCACATACAAAGTATATATTATCGACGAGGTGCACATGCTCTCCACAGCGGCATTCAATGCGCTGCTCAAAATAATGGAGGAACCGCCCAGCCACGTTATTTTTATTTTGGCCACCACGGAGATCCACAAGGTGCCCGCGACGATTCTGTCCCGATGCCAACGCTATGATTTCACCCGCATTGCGCCTCAGGATATCGAGGGCCGTTTGCTGTATGTGGCCGGGCAGGAGAAAATCGAATTGACGCCGGATGCCGCCGGGCTGATCGCGCGGTTGGCCGACGGGGCGATGCGCGACGCGCTTTCCATTTTGGATACATGCGCAGGCGTGACGAACCAGGTGGATGCGGACGTTGTGCGCCGTATGGCGGGCGTGACTGATAAAAGCTACCTGTTTGATTTGGCTGGTGCCGTGGCAAGGAAGGATGCGGCGGGCGCGCTTCGCCTGGTGGCGGAGCTGCGGGAGAAATCCATCGATATCAAGCGCTTGTGCGATGAAATGATCCTGCATTACCGCAATCTGCTGCTTGCCGGAATGTCCGGCGGACAAGGTCTGCTGGTAGGTGTGAGCCCGGAAGAAGAGCGGAAGTATCTGGAGGCTGCGCCCAAAGTTCCTCAGAATGATGCGGTACGCGCCATCAAGATCTTATGCGGTGCGCTGGACAAGATGGGGAAGGGGACCGACGCGCGCATCGAGCTGGAAGTCGCGTTGTTCAAGCTGTGCGAGGATGCGCCGGATGTCCAGACGGTTCATCCTGTTGTTTCGCAGCCCTTTGCTGCTGTGCCTGCCGCCCCGCAGCCGTTTGCGGCGGCTTCTGTCTCTGCGCCGGGAGCGCAGTTAAGTGCGGCAGCTGCTTCGGCTGCTGAAACTGCACCGGCGGTTGTGTCCTCTGCCCAAATGCCTGCTTCAGCCGCCGAAGCCAAACCTGTGGCTGTATCCTCTCCGCAGCAGGCACCGAAGAAGGAACCTTCCGCGCCGAAGCCGGCGGCGCCATCTCTGGCGCCGCCTCCGCCGTTGGCGGACGGTGTGGTACAGGAGCCGTTTGCGGCATGGAAAAAAGTCGTTGCGGCGATGGAGGCCAAGGATCAGCTTTTGTTTGTCTATTTGCGCAATTCCAATGCATTTTATGATGGCAAGCGTGTATTGATCGACGGAAGCGACCTTTTCTTGGAGTATATGCGCAAAAATGACTATTCGGCAGACCTTATCAAAAAAACCATTGCCGAAGTGACGGGCACAAGATATGCCATCGGCCCCTACAAGCGCAAAAGGCAGGAGGAAGAGGCCAGACAGAGTGCCGAAGACGTTCTAAGCCAGCTGGAACGGCAGGGTGTTGAAATAGTTTACGAAAACGAATGATATAAAGGAGAAATCGTAATGAAAGCAAGATTACCGCAGGGGTACGGCAAGCAGAGCCAGCAGCAGCTGATGCAGCAGGTGCAGCAGATGCAGGAGAATATGCGTCTGAAGCAGGAGGAACTGGAAAACACGGAGTACAGCGTCACCTCGGGCGGCGGCATGGTAGAACTGAAGATGACGGGCAAACATCAGGTGACAGGGCTGAAAATCAACCCGGACGTTGTTGAAAAAGATGACGTGGAAATGCTGGAAGACCTGATTGCTGCGGCGGTAAACGAAGCTGTGCGTGTGGTGGACGAAGCATCGGAAAAGGAAATGGGTGCGCTGACGGGCGGACTGAATATTCCGGGGCTGGGTCTGTAACGGGAAGAACGCAGAAGGAGCGAGAATCGCATTATGGGATATAACGCGGCGCCGCTGGAACGGCTGATCGAACAATTCGCCAAGCTGCCGGGCATCGGCCGGAAAGGCGCCACGCGCCTGGCGTATCAGGTGCTGAGCATGGATAAAGAAGAAGCTCTGGACTTTGCCCGCGCCATTGAAGAAGCCCATACGAAAATCCATCGCTGCAGAGTGTGCCAGAATTTTACAGAGGATGAGATCTGCGCCATCTGTACCGGAGAGGCGCGGGACCACAGCGTGATCTGTGTGGTGGAAAACCCGCGGGACGTGACGGCGTTTGAACGCACGCGGGAATATCGGGGGCTGTACCACGTGCTGCACGGGCTGATTTCTCCGATGGACGGTGTGGGCGCAGAACAGCTCTGCATCAAAGAGCTGTTGGCGCGTATTCAGGCAGGCGGTGTAAAGGAAATCATTATGGCGACCAATCCCACGGTGGAGGGAGAGGCGACAGCCATGTATGTGGCGAAGCTTGTCAAGCCTCTGGGTGTGAAAGCCACGCGGCTTGCCTATGGACTTCCCGTGGGCAGTAATCTGGAGTATGCCGATGAGGTAACACTGGGGCGTTCACTGGCAAACCGCGGCGAATTGTGACGTGTGCGGGCGAAGCACTTGACAAAGGGGCCGCAATCGGGTATTCTATTATCCCACGGCAGGAGGTGACAAAATGGCCGGACAGGAAAACAGCAAGTTGATCGCAGTGAACCGCAAGGCACGTCACGACTATTTTGTCATGGAAGCCATGGAGGCGGGCGTCGAGTTGGTGGGAACGGAAGTGAAAAGCATCCGTACCGGCGCAGTAAATCTGAAGGACTCGTGGGTGGAGATCGACGGCGGTGAGCTGTATGTTTTGGGCATGCACATCAGCCCATATGAGAAAGGCAACATTTTTAACCGGGACCCGGTGCGTAAACGCAAGCTGCTGGTGCATAAACGGGAGATCAAACACTTGCAGGAGCAGCAGAAGCTGCAAGGATATACACTGATCCCCTTGCAGCTTTATTTCAAACGTGGTAAAGTAAAGTTGGAGCTTGGTGTGTGCAAAGGCAAAAAGCTCTATGACAAGAGAGCCGATATGGCGGCGCGGGAAGCAAAACGGGACATCGACCGCGCCATGAAAGAGCAGCGCCGTTAAGGCTGTCATCGAACAGCCTTTTATATGGGGATGTAAAGGTTTCGACGGGGAGAGGAAAGCGAAAGCAGCGGGTAGTGCTCGGGGGACGCACTTAAAACGCCTCCAAAAAAATAGCTAACAACAATAAATTAGCTGTCGCTGCCTAATTAAAGGCAGCTGTCTTGCCCGGCTTACCGCGCGCCGGGGTCAAGGCATCATTTAGCGGTGCACGTGAGCAGCATCAAGCTTTGTTTGCTGCCATGAACTGATGAAGCTACCGAAGCGGCGGCCCGTTTACCGGCCTGCCGATGGGGGAATCCTGTAGGTGAACTGCACCCGGAGATACTAGCGTGGACCTCTTTTCGGACACGGGTTCGATTCCCGTCATCTCCACCATTCGGACCGTACTCGAACACGCGAGTGCGGTCCTTTTTCTCTGATATTGTAGAAGATCAGAGCCTCATCGTTTCGGAGTTCTACCCGGGCGATGAACGTGTCAACCAACCGCGCTCTGAAGTCCTCGTCGGTCACATCGCCGGCGCGGAAGGAGCGCAGCCAAGCCTCGACCACCTCACGGGTGAGTCGGGGCCTTTTTATTTCTGCCCGCTGGATCTCCAGGACCAACTGCTCCTCCTCGTCCTCCAGAGCAGCCAAACGAGAGACCAGGCCACGAGCCCCGCCTTCTTCTATCGCGTCCAGCAAGTTCCGCTGGCGCTTTTTATTTGAGTCAAGCCGCCGGCGCAACCCCACAACGGGGTCGTCGGCGGTTTCCTGCTCCTGCACTTCCAGGATCCGGACTGTCAGCTTCTCGATCATGTCATCGGTCAGCATATCGTTCACCGTGGCCAGGATGATCGCATCCTCCAGCTGCTCCTTCGGGAACGGTCTCAGCTCGCACTTCTTCCCGCGCTTTTTGTCCCCGCACTTGTAATACCGGTACACCTTCCCCAGTTTCCCGGTGCCGGTCTCTGCATTGATCAGGGATCCGCAGTACCCGCAGAACATTTTACAGCTCAGCAAATAGTTCACCTTCGCCTTCCCCGCCGCATTGTTGCGGCTCGTTTTGAAATGACGGGCAGCCTCCAGGAAGGTCGCCTGGTCGATGATCGGCTCCACCGGCAACCGAACACCCTGGACATCAAACTCGCCCAGGTACTTCCTGTTCCGCAGCATCCGATATATGACATTATGAGAGATCGGTCGGCCGCGCTGGCCAACGACCCCGTGGCTCTGAAAGTGCTCCATCAGCTCCTTCATCGTGGCGCCGGCAATGTGCATCTGGAACGCCTGGCGGACCAGGGCGGCCTTTTCCTCGTCGATGACCACATGGCGCTCGGCGTCTACTTTATAACCAATAGGGAGCGGCTGGCCGCAATACTGCCCCTTTTTTGCGGTCTCCCTCATGCCTCTGATGACCTTCTGACGGAGATCGGCGGAGTAATACTCGGCCAGGCCTTCCAGGACGCTCTCCAGGATGATCCCCTCCGGGCCGTCTGGAACGCTCTCCCGGGCGTACATCAGTTTGACGCCTGCCCGCTTCAAGGTCATTTTTCCCAGGGCGATGTCCTGACGGTCACGGCCGAAGCGGTCGATCTTCCACACCAGGACACAGTCGAAGCGCCCCTTCTCCGCGTCTCGCAGCATCCGCTGGAACTCGTCACGGCCGACGACGCTCTTGCCGGAGACGTGCCGGTCCGCATATATCTCTATGATGTCGATCCCATTTTCATCAGCAAACTGCTGACAGTCTGCCACCTGGCCCTCGATGGACTGATCCGTCTGACGTGGCCCCGGGGAATATCTTGCATAAATAACGCCACGCATGGCATCACCCTCCAATCTTTGCTATGGCTTCATCGTGTAGCTGCTGCACCAGCTCGGCGTTTTCTTTTGACATCCGGAAGAAGTACGCCTCCAGAGAGGTCTGGAACTTCTCAAACTGGCTGCGCTTCCCCTTCTCTGTCTTCAGCTTTTCAGCGTTCAGCTGAGCCTTCTGGAAGCACCGGAGCACCATGTCCCTCGTGGCAGCGTCCTCCTGCTCCGTAACCTGCCGCAGCACTTCGGCGGGCTTCATCCCCTTAAATTTGACATACTTTGAAATGCTGGCCAGCTGCTCGGCTTTTTCCTTCATCGTATCATACCGAGAGAAAAAGACATCCGGCTCCGTCGTCCGGTTTACGATGTCCCGGCTCTCGATCATTATCTTTAACCACTGAGGCGCCATCATCTCGGCGGCCGCCTTCATTTTTCTGTTTCCGAACACGTCCATCAGCCTCCAATCTTCCGGGACTTCTTCGCCAAGTCTCCCAGCATAAAGTCGATATACAGCGCTACACGAGCCTCCAGCTCCTTCACGTCCTGCTCTGTTACTTCGTACTCCTCGCCGCCGTGGGTCAAGATGACGTCGCCATCGGCGCTATAGATCAAAGTGTAGCCCAGGAGCGCCATCTGCTGCTCCAAACAATAGCTGAAGCTGCTCTCGACGCGTTTCTCAGACCAGCCGGAGAACTCCACCGGGGTCATCCCCAAGGCCTTCGCAAAAGCGGGAACCTTCGCTCTGGGAACGTCAGCAAGCCCCATCTCGATCTTGTTAATGCTGCTTTTGTGTTTATATCCAAGGATTCGAGCCAGTTCCTCCTGGCTCAGTCCAAGTTCTTCGCGCTTCTGTTTAATCAGATCACCGAGTCCGTTCATGTATGAAGCACCTCCTCTGAGGTCATTCTATCATACGGTGTAAAAATTTTCTACTATTTTTGCAAAAATATCTTGACAATATTCTACGCCCATGCTATCTTGTTGATGGTAGAAAAATTTTCTACCTCGAAAGAGAACACACAACGACAGGAGGACACACACGATGCTCGAAGTTATCAGAGAATACGCTCATGTTATGAGCGAGCAGCGCAAGCTGAGGGAGACCGGCTACGCCGCCATCAGTTACATCGACCACTACAGTGACGGTCGCAAGGCCGAAGGCACCGAGGACTTCAGCCTGGAGCGCTACCGCAGCCAAGTCGTCGAGCGATCCGTATATCTCCCGACTGGTAAGCTCAATAAGGGAGGCAAGCAGGTCTGGGACTTCGCCGGGACCGTTCGCGCCAGAAACGCCATCAACTGCGGCAAAATCGCCCGGCTCGTTTTCCCTGGCCAGCAGGTCAGCATCCGCCAGTATTAAAGGAGGTCAACACTATGAAGCGTACAAAATTCACGCCTAAGCAGGGCGAGATCTACAAAAACGAAGGCGGCGGAACCTTCCGCTGCCTGCGATCCGGGGGCTTCCTGGGCGATCACGAGGCTACCATGCAAAACGTGGCCAGCGGCTGGACCTTCACCGCCAAGGGCTGCGGCATCTATGAAGACGGAACCATCGACTGGGACTACAGCACCGGCGGGCGTTTCGAGGAGGTGCAGAGATGAGCTATCAATCCGCTGACGACATCCTGGCCAAGTGGACGCCCACAAAAGAGGAGCGTGCAGAGGCCGCAGAAGTGGAGGCGATCCGGAAGGCAATCCTGACCGCCCGGGGAGCCATACACGACGCCAAGGCCCGATACATCAAACAGCGCCTGCGCTCTAAAAGCAAGCAGAAGGCCGCCGAGGATCCTTTCGAGGAGCTGAACGACTACGAGAGCCGCCAACAGATCCACGACGACTACGGCTGGGGCTTCATCACCGAGGCCCGGATGGATCGCCTGATGGAGCTCTGGGACGCCAGAGAGGAGAGCCGAAAAAAGAACGCCAACGCGGTCTACGAGGACTACGTCACCCGGATGCTGGACACAGCCTGGGCGGCCATCGGCGAGGAGCACGTCGAACGACTGCACGCCTACGACCAGAAGGAGAAGTTCCGCCGGCAAGAGGCGGAGCGGATCGCGAAAGAAAACAACGAGCGCACCCGACTGAGGGAGCTCGGTCAAATAATCTAAGGAGGACACACAACCATGACCCGCTTCAAATTTTATTCTAATTATTTCATCTGCCTGCTGGGCACTCTGATCGCCTTCGAGCTCTGCTGGATCGGCGCCAAGTACGTCATCGAGGGCGAGGTGGTCCACACTTGCCTCGACCACTTCATCGCCGTGTGCGGCTCGTTCTACCTGACACGCGACACCATGAAGCTCTGGCTGAAGCTCCAAACCAAGAGCCAGAGAGGTCAGCACTAAGAAAGGAGAAACGCATGAAGGTAAACACTGAAATGCTCCAGAGAAAGATCAAGAACAGCGGCCTGAAGATGCGCTTCATCGCTGAGAAGCTGGGACGCTCCCGGCAGGCTCTGAGCGACAAGATCCAGGGCAAGACGGAGTTCCTGCCCAGCGAGATCCGCATCCTCTGCGAGCTGCTCCAGATCACTGACGAGGAGCGTCGTCTAATTTTTTTAATCTAAAGGTAGAAAAATTTTCTACCAATAAGGAGGACACCATGAAAAAGAAAAAGAGAACACACCGCACGCAACCGGTCAAATGCTGCGAGACCTGTGGGAACCTGACCCCCATCGGCGAGGGAGACCACATCTGTGACGCCTGCGACGCTCACGATGGCCACCCCTGCGCTCTGGTGCTGGAGGACTACAGCCCCGGTGCTGACTACTTCATCTGCGGAGGAAGCAGGTGGACACCACAATGAGCGCGACCAACAGAGGCGGCGAGCGCAAGGCCTACGACTTCTACGCAACGCCCCCAGAGACCATCCGGGCCTTTCTGGCAAACTTCGACGGCATCAGCTCCGGAGACCGCATCCTGGAGCCTTCTGCCGGCAACGGCCAGATCATCAAAGTGCTGAGGGAGAGCGGCTACGACAACCGGATCGACGCCGTGGAGCTGCGACCGGAGGAACGTGCCACACTGGAGGCCCTGGCCGATAACGTAACCATCGGCAGCTTCTTCGACTACGAGCCCGACTGCGGCTACGATGTCATCATAGGAAACCCGCCCTACAGCATGGCCCTGGAGTTCATCAACAAGAGCCTGGAGCTGCTCCACCCTGGCGGCCTGCTGATCTTCCTGCTCCGGACGAACTTCCTGGAGAGCGAGAAGCGCTTCAGCTGGTGGCAGGCTCATCCTCTCAGCGGTCTCTATACCCTGCACAAGCGGCCCAGCTTCACCGGCCGAGGAACTGACGCCACCAGCTACTCCTGGTTCGTATGGGAGCGGGGGGGGGACCGGCTGCATAGGTCGCCAGACCATCAAAACCATCTGAGGAGGACAAGCGAATGGAAGACATCGACCTGACAATGCTGGCCCGCTCGGCCTACCGGGCGATCCTGAGAAGCATGGAGACCGCAGAGGCCGAGGAGCCTGAGAACACAGAGAAGCAGGAGGCCGCTCGTGGAGATTAGACCGCTGACATTCAAGGAGGCCTGTCAGTTTGTAGATCAGCACCATCGCCACCATCGCCCAAGCGTCGGCTGCAAATTCTGCATAGGTCTGTACGACGACGAGAAGCTCATAGGCTGCGCGATCTGCGGACGCCCCGTAAGCAGGCATCTGGACAACGGTCTCGTCTGCGAGATCACACGCCTCTGCACTGACGGAACGAGGAACGCTTGCTCCATGCTCTACGGCGCCTGCTGCCGCACAGCAAAAGCGATGGGCTACAAGAGCATCATCACCTACATTCTGGCATCGGAAAACGGCGCGAGTCTGAAGGCGAGCGGCTTCAGCTGCGAAGGCGCTGCCGGCGGCACACACTGGACCGGCGTCAGAAATAAAGGCCAGGACATGCCCAAGGAAATGAAGACGCGCTGGCGGCGTGCTCTGGCCAAAGAAAAACCCGTGAAGGAGGTGGTGCCTATGGCTGCACAAAAAGATTGAGCCCCGGAGCAACGCCCCGGAGCCCAAGAGAACACACTCTCATTTTATCACAAATAAGGAGGAAATAAAAGCATGAAGATCACAGTCGAATTTGCAAATCTGGACGAGTTCAAGCAGTACATGGGCATCGAGTCCCCGAGCCATCTCGCCCAGGCACACGAGAAAGCCGCCGACGCTCCGACACCTGCACCCGCTGAGGCCGTCCAGGAGCCCCAGGAAGCGCCCGAAGCTCCTGCCCCTAAGAAGAACACCAAGAAGGCCGACAAGCCCGCCCCTGCGGCAGCTGAGCCCGCTCCTGAGCCTGCTGAGGCCGCTGCCGAAGATGCACCCGATGAGGACGCTCCCGCAGCAGTGACTGAGGACTTCCGCATCGCTGTCCGCAAGCAGCTGGCAGCCCTCAACAAGAAGTGCGGCTACAACAAAGCCGCCGAGCTGATCAAAGAGCTGACCGGCAAGGACAAGCTCACCGAGGTGGACCTGGCAGATCTGCCGAAGCTGATGGACGCTGCAAAGGAGGAAACCAATGCCGAGTAAACACGCCCGCTGCTCCGCTTCGGCCGCACACCGCTGGATCAACTGCCCCGGCTCCGTCGCTCTGTCTGATCAGTGCCCGGATCCCGGCTCCAGCAGCTACGCCGACGAGGGAACGGTCGCCCACGAGCTGGCCGAGCTGAAGCTCCGCCACGCTCTGCATGAGATCACAGACGCCCAATACAAGAAGCGCCTGGCCAAGATCCAGCAGAACGACTACTACAACGGCGAGATGGACGAGGCCACCGACTTCTACGTCGAGGTCGTCCTGGAGGAGTTCGCCGCAGCCGGCGAAGGCGCTGAGCTGATGATCGAACAGCGCCTCGATCTGGGCCAGTGGATCCCGGAGGGCTTCGGAACATCTGACGCCGTGATCATCAGCGCGGTCCACCACTACATCCAGGTCATCGACCTGAAGTACGGCAAGGGCATCAAAGTCGAAGCCAAGAACAACCCCCAGTTCCGGCTCTATGGTCTGGGCGCCGTCTCTCTGTTCGGCGACCTCTACGACTTCGACACCGTGAAGACCACCGTCGTCCAGCCCCGCCTCGACCACGTTGACAGCGAGGTCGTCATCCTGAAGGAGCTGCTGCTCTGGGGCGAGGAGGAAGTCGCGCCCCGCGCCATCATGGCCATGGAGGGCTCCGACTACTTCGTGGCCGGCGACTGGTGCCGCTTCTGCCCGGCGAAGGCCCGCTGCCGCAAGCGTGCCGAGTTCAACCTGGAGCTGGCCCGCATGGAGTTCCAGAATCCCCCGCTGCTCTCCAATGAGGAGATCGGCGAAGTGCTGGCCAGGGCCGACCACCTGAAGAAGTGGGCCGAGGAGGTCAGCGAGTACGCTCTGGAGCAGGCTCTGGCCGGTGGGCACTTCGACGGCTGGAAGCTGGTCGAGGGGCGCAGCAACCGCAAGTACGCCGACGAGATCCAGGTGGCCGACAAGCTGAAGGCCGCCGGCTTCGACGAGGCGATGCTCTACCAGCGCAAGCTCTACGGCATCACCGAGATGGAGAAGCTCGTCGGCAAGAAGAAGCTGGCCGCCACCCTGGGCGACCTGCTGATCAAACCCGCAGGCAAGCCGGTCCTCGTGCCGGAGTCTGATAAACGCGAAGCCATCAACACAACCGAAGCGGCCAAGGCCGACTTCACCACCGGCGACGACGATGTCGCGCCGTTCTAAATTAAGGAGGATAAAAAAAATGTCTACTACCAAAGTCATCACCGGAAAAGTTCGTTTCAGCTATGTGAACATCTTCAAGAGCCGCGCCTTCCAGGCCGGCCAGGACGCCAAGTACAGCGTGTGCCTGCTGATCCCTAAAGAGGACAAGGCCACCATCAAGAAGATCAAGGCAGCCATCGACGCAGCTGTCCAGGACGGCATCAGCTCCAAATGGGGCGGCAAGAAGCCTGCCAACCTGAAGCTGCCCCTGCGCGACGGCGACGCCGAACGCGCCGACGAGGCTCCTGAGTACGAGGGTATGTACTTCCTCAACTGCAACAGCACCCAGAAGCCCGGCATCGTGGACAAGGATCTGAACGAGATCCTGGATCCCGACGAGGTCTACTCCGGCTGCTGGGGCCGTGCCTCCATCAACTTCTTCCCCTTCAACACCAACGGCAACAAGGGCATCGGCGTCGGCCTGAATAACATCCAGAAGCTGAAGGACGACGACCGCCTGGGCGCTGCCCGTGCTTCCGCTGAGTCCGACTTCGGCGGCGACGACTTCGAGGACGACGAGGACTTCTAAGGAGGATTGAACGATGCACCGAGTTATGGGCGTGGATATAGAAACCTATAGCTCCGTGGATCTGACCGAGGCGGGCGTCTATGCCTACGTCGAGGCGCCTGACTTCGACATCCTGCTGATCTCCTACATCTTCGACGACTGGGGCGAGGACAATGTCAAGACCATCGACTGCTTCGATGCTGATCCTGACATGATGGCCGAGTTCTGCGAGGCTCTGACCGACCCCCTGATCGTCAAGACCGCCTTCAACGCGAACTTCGAGCGCACCTGTCTGGCCAAGTGGCTCCAGAAGCCAATGCCGCCGGAGGAGTGGCGCTGCACCATGGTCAAGGCGCTGACGCTGGGCCTGCCGGGCAATCTGGCAGGCGCCGGCGAGGCGCTGGGCCTTCCGGCTGAAAAGCTGAAGGACCCCCAGGGCAAGGCGCTGATCCAGTTCTTCTCGAAGCCGTGCAAGCCTACCAGGACCAACGGCCAGAGGACGCGCAACCTCCCGGAGCATGACCCGGCTAAGTGGCAGCTCTACAAGAACTATAACCGGCAGGACGTCGTGACCGAGCAGGAGATCCTCCGGAAGCTATCCATCTACAAGACACCGGAGTCAGAGCAGGAGCTCTGGGCTCTGGACCAACACATGAACGACAACGGCGTGGCGCTCGACATCCCCATGGTCGAGAAGATCGTCGAATATGACACCCGGCGCCGGCAGGAGCTCCAGGAGGAAGCCCAGGAGCTCACCGGACTGAAAAACCCGAACAGCCTGGCCCAGCTGAAGCGCTGGCTCGCAGAGCAGGGCGTGGAGATGACCAGCGTCACCAAGGACACCATCGCCGAAGCGCTGCGAGATCCGGAGCTCCCGGACGTCGTCCGGAGAGTGCTGGAGATCCGCACCGCCCTGGGCAAGACCAGCGTGGCCAAGTACAGCACGATGCTGGTGGCGCACTGCCAGGATCACCGGCTGCGAGGCATCCTTCAGTTCTATGGTGCCAACCGCTCCGGGCGCTGGGCCGGCCGGCTGGTGCAGACGCACAACCTGGCCAAGAACACGCTGCCGGATCTGGCTCTGGCACGGGAGCTGGCGGCCGAGGGAGACTTCGAGACCATGGGCACGCTGTTCGGCGAGACGGCCTTCGTCTTCTCTGAGCTGATCCGGACGGCCTTCATCCCGTCCGACGGCTGCCGCTTCGTGGTCAGTGACTTCTCGGCCATCGAGGCCCGCGTGCTGGCGTGGATCGCCGGCGAGGAATGGACCCTGGAGGCCTTCCGGCAGGGCAAGGACATCTACTGCGAGACCGCCGCCATGATGTACCACGTCCCAGTCGAGAAGCACGGGCAGAACAGCCACCTGCGCCAGAAAGGCAAAGTCGCAGTTCTGGCCTGCGGCTACCAGGGCGGCGTCGGCGCTATGAAGCGCATGGACAAAGGCGGCACCATCCCGGAGGACGAGCTCCAGAGCGTCGTGGACCAGTGGCGAGGAGCCAACCCCAACGTGGTGAAGCTCTGGCGCAACTGCGAACTGGCAGCCAGGACAGTCATCGAGGAGCACCGCACTGTCCGGCTGAAGAACGGCATCGCCTTCGGTTATATCAACGGCAACCTGTTCATCAAGCTGCCCAGCGGCCGGAAGCTCTGCTACTGGAACACCCGCCTGAAGATGGACCCCCGCGACGGCCGCGAGCACATCGTCTACATGGGGGTCAATCAGGAGACCAAGCAATGGGGAGAGACCGAGACCTACGGCGGCAAGCTGGTCGAGAACGTCACCCAAGCCATCGCCAGAGACTGCCTGGCCATCTCCATGCAGAGGGTCGCAGCTCTGGGCTATAACATCGTGATGCACGTCCATGACGAGATGATCGTTGACGTGCCAGTCGAAGACGCCGACGCGCTGGAGCGGATCAACGCCTGCATGGGCGAGGCGATCCCCTGGGCGCCCGGTTTACCGCTACGGGGCGACGGCTACGAGACCCCGTTCTACATGAAAGATTAAGGAGGACACACAAATGAAAATCACCCGCACCATGACCATCGAGACCAACGACATCCAGATCGGCGACCGCATCCAGGTCGGCCACTATACAGCCACCTGCCAGAAGCTGCCCGGTGAGGGCCTGGCGCTTTTCTATCTGGATCAGTATCTGGACAAGGCCATGCAGATGAACAAGCGCAACACCAACAAGGGAGGCTACGACGCCAGCGATCTCCGCAAGGAGCTCAACAGCGAGGAGATCCTGAAGGACTTCACCGGTCTGGAGCTGGTGCCTTTTGAGAATGGCGATCTGCTGCGCCTGGCCTTCTACGGCGAGCTGTTCGGCCACGACGACTGGTATGAGTCCGGCGCCGTGGAACCCGACGACTGCGAGCAGTGGCCTCTGATGAAGGAACGCGCCAACCGGATCGCCGAGCGCAAGGGCGAGAGCTACGAGTGGGGCTGGCTCCAGAATAAGTACGTCCAGTCGGCGACGACTTTCTGCCGTGTCGACGGCAATGGTTATGCCAACCTCTGGACCGCCTCGTACTCCCTCGGCGTCCGCCCGGCTTTCCTGATCAAATTATCGTAAATCCCGGGGGCCTCGTGCCCCCGACATAAACCATCTACAAGCAAGGAGGACAGCGATGGAGCCCATCACTATACGCTGGGAGACCGGCTACATGACCATCAACCCGGACGCCTTTTTCCCAACAAGTACAGCCAGGATCCGGAAGCTCCTCCGGGTGGCCGCCCTGGACTTTGAGCATCAGGACGTCATCCGGATGCAGCTGGCCGGGGCCTGCGAGCGCCGAGCCCAGGAGCTCCTGGACGGCCGCAAGAGCCTCGCCAACGAGGCAGTAAACCACCACCAAAAAGCAGCGGACCTGGAGCCGCAGATCGAGACGGCCAAGCGCCGGATCACCACCCTCCGGGCCTGCATCAAAGAGCAGCCGAAGAAGGCCCGACAGCTGGGCTACCCTGAACGGCTGCACGAGGAGCGGGAGCAGCTGAAGAAGCTGACCGCCGAGCGCTCCGGAGCCCTCTCAGCCTTCCGGAAGAAAAAGCGCGAGTTCGAGGCCGCTGAGGCCACGGCTGATAAATTACGACAGAACGCGGAGGTGCTGAAGCCATGACAAACACAGCCGAAAAGATCGCCATGCCTCTGTTCATGGTCAAGCACAACGGCGACCTGCTGATCTCGACCGGCCGCAGCCGCTACGAGACCGCATGGAAAAACAAGACCATGAGCTGGGCGGCTCTGCTCAATCGTCTCTCCCATTCTATGGAGACACCGGAGACCCATGCCGAATACATGAAGATGAGCAAAGAGCAGCAGGACAAGATCAAGGACATCGGCGGCTTCGTCGGCGGTCATCTGAAGGATGGCCGCCGCAAGACGGGCTACGTCGTGGCCCGTCAGCTGCTGACTCTCGACCTGGACTTCCCTCCGGCGGAGTTCTGGAACGACATCGTGAACAACCTGGAGATCGACAGCGCCCTGGCCGTCTACTCTACCCACAAGCACACCGCAGCGAAGCCCCGCTACCGCCTGATCATGCCCCTCGACAGAGAGGTCACGCCGGACGAATACGAGGCCATCGCCCGCAAGATCGCCGAGAAGATCGGAATCGACTACTTCGACGACTCCACCTTCCAGCCGACCCGTCTGATGTACTGGCCGAGCCATAGCGTGGACGTCGAGCCCTTCTTCCAATTCTACGACGCCCCCTTCCTGGCAGCTGACACCGTCCTGGCCGAGTACCCGGACTGGACCGACACCAGCTACTGGCCGGAGTCGTCCCGCATGGCCGGGATCAGGAAGAAGCAGGCGGACAAACAGGGCGACCCGCTGGCCAAGAAGGGCATCGTGGGCGCCTTCTGCCGCACTTACAGCATCACCGAGGCCATCGCCAAGTTCCTGCCGGACGTCTACACCCAGACGGCCAAAGAGGACCGCTACACCTACGCAGCCGGCTCAACTGCTGCCGGCCTCGTGGTCTATGACGGCGATGTCTTCGCCTATTCAAACCACAGCACCGACCCCGCCGGGGGCCAGCTCTGCAACGCCTTCGACCTGGTCCGCCTCCACAAGTTCAACGACCTGGACGACGGCAAGGAGGACAAGACCGGCAAGGACCGCCCGAGCTTCAGAGCCATGGCCACGTTCGCGAGCGAAGATCCTGGCGTGAGCCTGACGCTCGCGAACGACACCCAGGGCCGCGCAGTCCTGGACTTCGAGGGCGTGCCGCTCCCGGACGACATCGACGACAGCTGGAAGACAAAGCTGGTCCGGACGGAGAACGGCGACGTCAAGCCGCTGATCACCAACGCCGTGCTGATCCTGGAGAACGAGCCCGCCCTTCAGCGATTTCTTCAATAAGGCGGATTATGGTATTGTAGTGGAACGTGACAAGGAGGTGGGGGTGACCCGCGTGTATGTGGATAAGGTGAAGTTCAAACATCTCGGAATGGGTGGGATGGTGACTTTCGCGTATGATCCCGTGAGCGGGCGTTACCTGCCGTGCGTGGAATCGCATGATCCGGCTGTTCCCGTAGAACAGCGCGTCGGAGGTGTGACGTTCGACTCCAGTTGCTGGCTGCCGGATAGGGAGCTGTTTGAAGAGTGAATGGCAGGGAGAGAGCTTGCTTAATGGGGTATTTGTCTATGGATGAGCGGCACTCGTATTCAGGGTTCTTGCAGCACTTCTACGATTAGCGTTTATGACCGTCACCGGAAATTGAAATATCAGTTAGAACAAGATAAATCATTGATGGAACAGGAAGAGAAAATGAATGAGATGAAACTGATGTTCTTCACTGATATAGCTCACGAGTTTAAAACCCCTCTTTCGCTAATTGTAGGGCCGGTCAATGACTTGGTGGAGAAAGGACCGGCAGATGAAGAACAGAGCTTCCGCTTCAAAG